>Ga0310696_10004717_pt1 | contig 16645 bp, 10 predicted proteins | sample AusTroGonzalo_MG_4_FD_203885 | JGI IMG/M metagenome (GOLD analysis project Ga0310696, IMG submission 203885) | Bovine rumen microbial communities from tropical cattle in Woodstock, Queensland, Australia - Gonzalo_02 (v2) (version 2) | ecosystem: Host-associated > Mammals > Digestive system >...
TAACGTTGTACCTTCCGGAACTTCAAGTCCTACCTTAGCCGTCAACGTTTTATTATCACATAGGATTAGGTTCACTGTGCCGTGCACATTGATACGGCTGTTCACGGTAACATTGCTGTTCACCACATACCACGTCTCGGTGTTGTCCGTTCCCATGGTCGTGGAGTTCGTAACCGAACTGTACGGTGGTGCTATTAAGGTATCGAACTTATTGGTGGTCGTGTTATATGCAAGGTACTCAACCGCAGTCTGCCACGTGGCCGTGTAGGTGCGATTGCCCGTCTGTCCGGTTGGGATAACGACGGTCATAGTAGCCCCCGAGAGGCCTGTGCCGGTCCATCCCGCAAACACGTAGCCCTCGCGGGTGGGGTTGTTGAGGGTGATCTCGGCACTCTCAAAAGTGTAGGTCGTCGGGTTGGCCGTGGCGAAGGTCGCGCCATCCACGCCGTTGTAAGTGATGGGGTATTCTCTAGCAGACGGAGTGAACTGTGCGTAGTAATCGGCAGACCCAGAGACTGGCTCTATTTCGGGATCCCAGCCACTAAAGCTGTAGGTGTACTTATCCGTAGCCGTTTTTGTGGGAGTTGCACCACTATAAGTGGGAGTTTCACCGTATGCAACATCACTATTCTGCAATAGTGTACCGTCGTAGTTCCTAAAGTTGATATCGTATTCATTGACAGTCGCATCAAATTGTGCGGTGTAGGTGGCATCGCCAGTGACAGACGTAATCGCCGGAGACCAATTGCCATTAAACGTATAGGTGTACTGCGGCGTAGGCATTTTCGTGGGCGTATAACCAGTATAGTCTGGCGTTTGACCGTATGCAACCTCTTCAGTCTTCAATGTTTCGCCGTCACCGTCCTTCCATGTGATGGCGTATTTGTTGACAGTTGCGTCGAATTGTGCGGTGTAGGTGGCATCACCGGTAACTGACACAATTTCAGGCGACCAAGTGCCATTAAAAAGATAAGAGTACTGCGCCGTAGCCATTTTCGTGGGTGTTGTGCCAGTATAGGAAGGTGTTTGACCATAGGTAAGTTGATCAGTCTTCAATGTTTCGCCGTCACCGTCTTTCCATGTGATGGTGTACATGATGGGAGTCCACTTGGCATAGAGCGTGACACTGCTACTGATGTTAAACGTTGTACCTGGAGTATAGTCTGTGCCGTTGCCGTCGGCCTGCGTGTTCCACCCGTCGAAGGTATAGCCCGTGCGTGACAGATTGCCGGTATTGCCGAGAACTGTAACAATATCGTAAGATATATAATCCGTGGCATCCGTGGGCGCTGTTCCGCTCGTTGCGTTATTGGCATCGTATGTGATATGACAGGTAGTGGCCCCGCAATATTTGCAGGTGCCGTTCTCCCAAGTGTGCTCAGTACAAGACTCGAGCCTTGCCACGTTCGTTTGTTGGCAAATGTAAACACGGCTTCCTGCAAGAACAGGTGTTGTTTCCGTGGCACTGCTGTACACCTTCACGTTACCTAACAACAAAGTACCCATATTGCAGCAGGATCCTCTTCCGATAGCCGGAGCATTGCCACTGGTGCCAGGGTTCCCATAAGCTGTGACCGTGCCGCCAGTGATGGAAATGGTATTGGCATCGCCATCATGCCCACCACCAATGCCCGCTGAATTCGCTCCATATCTGGCTGTAACGGTGCCGCCTGTAATGGTGATGTTGCCACTCTTTCCGCCTATGCCACCGCCTATGTTCATGCCACCGCCTATGCCCGCACCAAAATTGCCGCCGTTAGCCGTTATCTTACCGCCGTGAATAGTGATGGTGCCACCATTACATCCTCTTCCTCCGCCAATGCCTGCAGCATTCTGAAAACCCTGAGACAAAATTTCGCCACCATGGATAACAATAGTACTGCCACCTCCATCTTCGACGTGGGTACCTATTCCACCATTCGCGATAAGCATACCCATAATACCCGTAACGTCACTCTGTGCATATATTCTGATTGTATCACCATTTGGCACGTGGATACCCCTCAATGCCGTCAGGGTATCACCATCAGCCAAGATCAGGTTCACCGTGCCGCGCACTTCAATACGGGTGCTCACTGTATCGTTGCTGCTCACCACATACCATGTTTCGGTGTTGGCCGCGCCCATGGTCGTGGTCGATGAAGTGACAGCCGTGCAATTTGCACTGAGCGTCTCAAATGCGCCGGTGGAGGTGTTGTAGGCACGATAGCTTACATTATCCGCCCACGCTTTCGGCGCGATCATCGTGAAAAACAAAAAAGACAGCAGCATGCAAATGCTTGTGGAAATGCGTAAATCTCTCTGTTTCATATCTTAATATTTTTATCTTCTATAAGGATGCGTATTTTCAAAAATCGGCAAAAGTATAATTTTTCCGAATAGATTGTACTCTGTTTTCGCGTTGTTTTTACGGAGGTAGTACTGTGATATAGAGACGCGTTATTTTGCGGCTCCGTAACGCGAAATCCTGCGAAACTGCCTTTGAAAAATTAACTATTCCGCCCACGGAAGTTCTTGGCGAAACAGAATCGGAGAAGAGGGTCTCCTTCGACTTGTACTGCGCCACCAACACCGGGGATTTGATTATCATCGAGATGCAGCGCGCCCCACAGACTTTTTTCAACAGCAGGGTCATCACTTACGTATGTCGCGTGATAAGCGGCGAGGTGGAGTGCGGAGACATGGAGTACAAAATCCCCGCTGTTATATGCTTCTGTATCATGGATTTCACTCCGCCATTATTAAATGATGAGAGCGACTTTTTCCATGTCTTCCAGATCATTTCAAAGAAAGGAAAACTTTTTTCTGAAAAAATATCCTTTTGTTTATTAGATTTGAGTAAATTTGCCGCGCCGAATCCAGGACAGATAAAAGATATCCAATTCTCTGACATCCAGCACAAATGGGCCTACATATTGTCGAACCTGTGGCACATGGAGTTGCAGGATTTGACGAACGAGGAGGAAGTTTTTCGTGATCTGTTCGAGGACTGCAGTTACTCAAAACTCACAGAAATGGAAAAAAAGGAATACAAGAAGAGTGTACTGGAATACTACGACGTTCAGGATGCCATGCGGTGTGTCCGCGAGGAAGGTCTACAACAAGGGGAGACCAACGCCAGACACCTCATTGCCCTCAACATGCTATCCAAAGGCCTCGCGCCCGACTTGATCGAGGAAGTCACAGGGTTGTCCGAAGCGGAAATCCGAGCATTCAATTTCAAACAATAACAAACATAAAAAACGATGAAAAAAACATTCAGATTACTGCTGTTTGTGCTGCTCGGCGCAGCACCGTTTGTGTTCTCGGGCTGTAACGAACCCACCGAGGACGAAATCCTCTCCATGCTGGTAGACGGCCGATGGGACGGCAACATGGACATCAGCTACACCCGGGGCGGCATCACCTACGCCTCCACGGGCACGCATGTCCAGTTCTGGAACGATCTCACCACCACTTCGGGCCACGGCAAATGGTGCAACACCTTCGATGAAAATGCACCTCTTTCCTACTTGAGCTACGATTTCACCTGGGAGGCGAAAGACAAGGTCATCTACCTCACCTTCCATACGGATGACAACGCGATTGTGGACAAGGCCCGGCTGAAAATCGGTTCCTACATCATCGGACCGGATGGGTTCAAGGGCAAACTTTCCACCATGGACGATTCCAAGAGCGCGGATTTCCTGCTCGTCCACACCTATTCTCCTTGGGATTGGGAGGTGTACCCGGTTTATCCTTGGGATGTATATCCGTTCTATCCGTGGTACGACCCGTGGTATGACCCGTTTTATTTTTAGTTAGCAGTTAGCAGTTAGTAGTTAACGAAACGGCATGAACAAAAGCGGCTGGTGTTTTTCGGGGCACCCGCCGTTTTTCGTTCGCCTGTCCCGTTGCCACACGCATCTACCGGGTCCTTTAGCCTTACGGGCTGGTGCGCGTTAGGGGAGGGTGTCGGCAGCCGTGGCGGGGCGGGAAAACAGTCCGGTGTCGTAGAGCGTCATTTCGGCTTGCGTCATCCGCACCGAAATCTCCCGCTGCGGGATGGCAGTCCGTAAGACTGTGGGGCTCGGCAGCGAATGCGGTTCGGCAGCCGATACGCACGCCGTCAGGTGTGCGGGCCACCAGAAAGGAGAATGCAGGGAAGGGGGGATTATTCCCGTGTCAGGTCTTGGAGTTCCGCCTCCGTCAGCCCGGAGATTTTCGCTATTATCACCGGATCCAGCCCTTCGGCGAGCATGTTGCGAGCAAGCTGGCGTTTCTCTATCTCGCGGCCTTGCTCAAGACCTTGCTCACGGCCTTCCTCGCGACCCTGCTCAAGCCCCTGCTGCATTCCCTGTTCTATCCCCATATGTATCCCTATTTGTATCCCCTCCTCTTTCGCCTCGGCGCGCTCGCATTCCACCATCTCGTGCACGCTGGGGTAATCCATCAGGCTCTTGACGTAATCCTGTTTTTCCATATTCGTGAAATTTGAGATTTGACATTCCTCGTAGAAACGCATCTGCATGGGTGTCAGGGCGTTGACCTCCTCCTGCTGCAGGTAAACCACGTTGGTGAACATGTAAAGGATGAGGTTGCGCTCGTCGCTCATGTCAAGCGTCTCCAATTGCGCGGCAAATTTACTCAATTCAACGAAATAATAAACAATGTTTTTTGTAAAAATATCGTTGTCGTCGTTTTTGTGGTAAACCTTTGAGAAGAAACGCTTCTTGCCTCTGAACTCCGGCATGTCGTAACTCATTATGTTGAAGGAATATATCTTCGGGACCCGTTTGTAGTGCTTGTCTTTCTTGTCCATGTTCTGCACGGTGGCGAGGCTGGTGTAGACCCTCAGCCTGTCGGCGTAGTTCGACTGCTTCCCGTTCTGCATCTCCACGATGAAATGCTTGCCGTCCTGGTTTTTGCAGTAGAGGTCATAACGGACGAACTTGTCCTCTTTCCGGACGCCGAGCATTTCCGTGGGGAGGTAGGTGATGTCGGTGATGGTTCCGGTGTCATCGGAAATGAACGCGTTCAGAAGGTGCATGAGGATGTCCTTGTTGCGTTCGGAGGCCAGCAGCCGCTTGAACCCGTAGTCGGACAGCGGGTCCATGATTTTCAGGTTGTGCTCCTTGATGTAGGCCTCGGTCTCGCTCAGGCTCGGGAGTTTTCCCTTGTTCCGCTTTCTCGCCACAGACGGCTTGAACTGTTTTGTCTTCTGCTTTTTTTGTCTCTTTGATTTTTTTGACATTGTCTCTGGTTTTAATGAATAATATTTGTGAATTAAGGTTGGACGGGGTTTCCCGTAGCGCCGCATGGATGGAGACGTACGTCGCACGCAGAGGCGCACACCTCGCACGTAAAGACACACGGTCGTGCGTCTCTACGGGACCCCGTTCTCTGTTTTTTATGTCAGTCTGTAGGAGTGTCGCCATTGCTGGCGGCCCTTTTGCGGCAGGAATGCCGCAACTCCTAAACCGATGCAAATATACAACACGGAGATACCCCTTGTCAAGGGTTTTGAAAAAATTTTATTTCCCTGGTTGTCAAACTGATGCAAAAAACGTCTTAACTAATCGAGGTTAAATAGTTAATTTTCGGGACGGGATTTCGCAGGAATTGAAGCCTATTCCGTAAAAAGCAACGGGCGGTTGCCGCGATTTTGTATGCGGGACCGTCGCCCTTGTTGGGCGGTCATTGGCTGCGTCTGTTGTCACGGTGAAGGTGGTGTGAGAGGATAAGTGAACACGAAAAGAGGTGAACACCTCCGATTAGTGTTCACCTCCTACTCGATGTTATGGCCAATGTAGAGACGAGCCATGGTGCGTCTCCGCAGATCGGTCAGGGTAATTTCTTCTTGATTTCCTCCAATTCCCGGAACAAATCGGGCAAACGGCGCATCATGGCCATTTCGCGCCAGCGTTGCTGTGCGTCGCCGGCGGGCATCCCGAAGAGCGTGCGGCCTTCCTCCTTCACGTCCTTGTCGATGGCGGAGAGGGCCAGCAGGATTGTGCCTTTGGCGATGTAGAGGTCCTTGTTGACGGCAGCCTTGGCCCAGATCTTGCAGTCGTCGTCGATGTAGGTGCAGCCGGCGATGCCGCATTGGGCGCCGAGGAGCACGCGCTTGCCGATGTGCGTGTCGTGACCTACCTGCACGAGGTTGTCGAACACGGTGCCGTCGCCGATGTAGGTGGTGCCGGAGACCCCGCGGTCGATACAGCAGTTGCAGCCGATCTCCACGTCGTTGCCGATGTAGGTGTCGCCGCAGGAGGTCAGCTTCAACCAGCCGTCGGGACGCTTCTGGAAGTAGCAGGCGTCGGCGCCGATGGTGCTGTTGGAATGGATGACCACGTTGTCGCCGATGACCGTGTCCGCGTAGATGCTGACGTTGGAGTGGATGATGCAGTTCTTGCCGATGCGCACGTTCTCGCCGATGAAGACCAGCGGTTGGATGACCGTGCCCTCGCCGATGACTGCGCTCGGATGGATGGGTGTTTCTTGTGGTGTGAAATGTGTGAAGTGCTTTACCACAGCAAGATAGTCGCGCAACGGGTCGTCAGTGACCAGTAGGGTCTTGCCTTCGGGACAGTCGGTGTCCGCGTTGTTGATGAGGATGACGGAGGCCTCGCTGGCGAGCATGCGGGCATAATAACGCTCGCTGTCCACGAAGGAGAGGTCCCCTTTGCGGACAGAATGCAACTCATTGACCCCCGTCACGGTGGCGCTCGTGTCGCCCTTCACGGTGACGGGGTGTCCAATCAGTTGCAGCAGTGCGTCTAAACCCAGCGGATGATTGAGAATCATGCGGCTGATTTACTCTTTGACGCGTTCTGAGTATTTGTTGGTGCGGGTGTCGACGCGGATTTTCTCGCCCACGTTGACGAAGAGGGGCACGTAGACATCGGCGCCGGTCTCGACAACAGCGCGTTTGAGGGAGTTGGTGGCGGTGTCGCCTTTCACGCCCGGGTCAGCCTCGATGATTTCCAGATCCACGAACGGGGGAAGCTCGCAGGTGAGCGGGGTGTCGGTGTCGGTGTGGTACATGATTTCCACGTCCTGACCCTCCTTGAGGAGGTCGGGGTTGTTGATGAGCTCCTTCTCAATGGGGAGTTGCTCGTAAGTCTCGGTGTGCATGAAGATGTAGGTGTTTTCGCCTTCCTTGTAGAGGAACTGGTAGGGGCGGCGCTCCACGCGCGCGAGCTCGATCTTGATGCCGGCGTCGAACCGGAACTCCTGGACTCTTCCCGTCTTGAGGTTTTTCAGTTTGGTGCGGACGAAGGTGTTGCCCTTGCCGGGTTTCACGTGCAGGAATTCCACGATGGTCCAAAGTTCGTTGTTGTGAACAATGCAGAGGCCGTTCTTAAAATCAGCTGTTGTTGCCATACAATGTAAATATTTTAGTTAGAAAAAAATCGGCGGCAAAGATACAATTTTTTCGTTTATGGTTTAAGGTTGAATGTTTAAGGCTACAAGGGGCGGAGCAGAGACGCAAAATTTCACGATTCTACCATTCCTCTTCTTCGGCAGTCATCTCCAATTTCGTGGCCGCATCGTAATACCGACGGAACACCTCCGCACCATGATGGAGGGGTGGGGGAGTGGTTGGATTTTGCAGCAGATTGTCGCAGAAGGTGAAGATTTTCTCGTTGGCGATGACCACGCACTTCATGCGGGCGCGGGTGACGGCCACGTTCAGCCGGTTCGGACTGTAGAAAAACTCCAATCGGTCTTCCACCTCCGCCGGGTTCGAGTTGGACATGCTGTAGAGGATGTAGTCCTTCTCCTGCCCCTGCATCCGCTCCACGGTGTCGATAAACAGTTGGTTGACAATCTCTTCTGGAATGTCCGAACGTACCGAAAGCGCTCGTTTGATTTCGCGGATCTGCGCCCGGTAAGGACTCATAATCCCGATTTCGCAGACCGGCACGCCGTTGCGCAACAAGTCCGACACGATGTCGGCGGTGAGATTCGCCTCGTAAGGTGAACGGCCGAGCGAATCGAATTCGTGGTGCACCACCAACAGCTCGTTGGAGGGGTGGTTGACGATTTGCGGTGCCGAGGTACAGACAAAGTGTGTGTAGGGCTGTTCCACGTCGCGAGCGGCGGAAATGCGGTCGCCATAAAAGAGTTGGTTGGGTATGTGTATCAAGTTGGCATTCAGGCGGTAAGACTGATCCAGTAGGGTGATATCCTGCGGATAGAGATCGGCGAGACGTTTGAAGATGCTGCAGTCGAAGAACGTGTTTCCGGTATCCTGCGGCACGATGGGGTCGAGCTGCTGGTGGTCGCCCACGAAGATGAGGCGACGGCCGTGCATGATGGCGGGCAGCGCAAGCGGGATGCTCATCTGCGCCGCCTCATCCATAATCACGTAGTCGAACTGCCAGCCTTCCAGCTTCTTGCTTGCGGGGCTGCAAAGCGCGAATGGGGTGCCGCCGACCACGAACCCCGCTTGTGAGAGCTCCGGGTTGGACTGGTAGTCGCGGAGTTTCAGCGACGATTTCCGCGTGATGTGCGGGTTATGGAGAATTTCATCGGCCTGGTGCCGCTCCCCGACTTTCACCACGAACCGACTGTCTTGCAGCTCGTTGGCGATGGCGTTGAGGCAGTTGTTGATGGCGGTATGCGTGGGCGCGGTCACAAAGACCTTCTTGCCGCTCTTCATCAGGTAATAGACGATTTTTGCGATGGTGAAGGTTTTGCCCGTGCCCGGCGGCCCTTGTATCAGATGAAAGTAGTTGCAGACGAAGGACTTGCGGATGGCCTCGTTCTGCGAGGGGTTGCCGCAACAAGGCGACGGTGACTCGCGATACTGATTGTGGAACTGTCCGGTCAGGAACCGTTCGAGATGGTCGCAGAAGTCGGGGCGGGCGTAGAGGTTCTCCCAGGTGGCGCGGAGCAGCTTGTAGGTGATGTTGGAGTTCACGGCGTTGACCTCCCAGCCGTCGCGCGGGCAGTTGCGGATGTCGATGAGGTTGTTTTTCACCTCGTACGTGCCGGAACGCAGGGTAAAGTCGTTCACGTCGTCGCGCTCGATTTCCATCACGAACGACAGCGGTCCGTGGCTGAGGCGCACCTGCGTGCCCTCGCGGAACTTCGAGATGTTGTAGTCGCAGCAGATGCGCACGCGGTCGATGTAACGCATCGTACCGGTCGGCGCGGGTGTGAACCGCGTGGGTGCGCCGTCGTAAAAATCGAACTCCGCGTGGAGGTTGGTCATGGTGTAGCCTCGGTTCACGCGCTCCTGCAACGGCCGGCTCATGAGTTCGTTGAACTCTTGGTCTTGGCGCTGTTGTTGGAGTTCGATGGCGTCTGAGAGTTTTTCGAGAAAGTTTGTCATCATTGTTGAGATTAGGGGGTATAAGGCAAAAGGCAAAAGGCAATAGGCAAAAGGCAATAGTGATTAGGATAGTTGTTGGTGAAGTTTATTGATGATAGAAGTTGACATTCTGGTGATTTCGGAAATGGCTGATACTAAAGTGTTTATGGTTGCTGATGTTAAGTAATGGATTTTTTGGCATAGGAGTAATTGTGTTTCCAGTTCGTATGCTGAACCTCTTGCAATGGTCAAAAATTGCGCATAACTTTTTGGAGTTTGACGCCCATAACCCTCATCAATATTAGACGGAATAGAAACAGCGGCTCTTCTCATTTGATCAGATAAAGAAAATGTCTCTTCTTTGGGTAACACTTTGGTGATTTGGTACACTTCAACCACCAAACTCATGGCTTTTTGCCACACTAATAAGTCTTTGTAGTCATTAATCTTATTCATAATAAAATGTTTTGGTTTTAATACTTTTTGTTTTCTGTTTTCTGTTGCCTGTTGCCTGTTGCCTGTTTTCTGTTGCCTGTTGCCTGTTGCCTGTTGCCTAGTGCCTGTTGCCTAGTGCCTAGTGCCTTGCAATTGCAACGTGTGCTGCAATCATCTCCCGCACCTCCTCGATGCGGTAGTCGGAAAGCTTGATAGGGTAGTAGCGGTCATAGTCGGGGTGGAGGACACAGAGGATCATGGAGGAGATTTTCATGCCGTATTCGGTTTCGAGGATGTATTTGTAGAAACTCTGCTGGAGTTCGTAGTGGTAGTAGCTGGAGTTGTCGAGGTGGGCGAGGATGGAGAGGCCGCGGCCGGTACCGTATTTCTTGGGGTAGCCGTCGATGATGAGGTTCTTGCTGCGCTTCCAGTCGACCATCACGAAGGTGCCGTCGGGCTTGCGGAAGAGCGCATCCACGGTGCCCGCGATGCTGTACTGCGGGAGCGTGACGATCTTCTCGGCATCGTAAAAGTCGAGGCCGCGCTTTTGGATTTGCTCCTCATGGAACTTCCGGAAGAGTTGGAATTCCTTGAAATCCTCCTCGTGAGGCTTCCCTTTCAGGAAATATTCGATCTGCTGGTGCATGAAAGTGCCGCGCTCGGAAGGCTCCATCATCTTGCGCACGACCTCCTCGCGGCTCTTCCCCGATTCGGCCATGAACTTCTGGATATACGCCTCTTCGTCGAAAAACGGGAAGAATTTCTCAATGAGGGTGGTTACAGAGGTGTAGTCGGCGGTGCCAGTTGTATTTCGTTCGTCGGCGTAAGTATGCGATGCCTCGTCGAAGATGATGGCGGGCCGGGGCGTGTCGGATGCGGTGATACTGTTCCTTTGGATTTCCTGCCGCAGCTCTTGCAGATACTCCGGCTGTCCGAACGTCTGGATGCCCAGATATTTCTCCCGGGCAAGGTCGCGTTCCATCTCCACAGCCTCTTTGAACGTCCATCGCTTTTCGAGGGGTACGTTCGATGGGATGTCGGAAATGTCACATTGTAATTTTCTAACCACCATTCGGATAAGTTCCACGCAGGCTTCAGGCTCTTTCCGCACCTGCCGTTCGGTGAAGCGTATCACCGTCCAGCCGCAATCGTTGAAGTAGCCGTCGCGCACTGCATCTTTGCTGTCGGTGTGGTGCAGCGGCACACGGTACCATCCGTGATAGGGTGTGTCAATCTCCACGTCAACGAACCACCGGCCCGCTTCGTCCGCCAATACGATGGCGGGTTCGTAGGGAATGGCGCGGCAGGGCACGGGTAGGCACACGTCACGACGCAGCAGCGGTTTGAGGTCGCTGTCGGACAGCCGATGGAAGAGATAGTCGTCGGAATACCCGAAAATGTCGGAGCGCCCCGCCTGTGACAGGATGTTTTCCGGGCCGTTTGTCGGCCATGATATTGTCGGGTAGGATGTTTTCATAATCAACAATAACAGCTAACTGCTAACAAAGAACGTCTACTTGTCTTCGTATTTCTCCAGCAGAATCCCAAAGCTCTCGATGCCTTCCACGACCTCGTCGCGCATGCCCTGGGTGACGGTGAAGATGTACTCGCCGTTGTAGGGAAAGCGCACCTTGGGCTGGAAGAGGAACTTGTTGTCCTTCAGGCGGCCGTTGCCCTTGCCCGTCCAGTTGCCGAATTTGTCGCAGAGAATGAACCCGAGGGTGTCCTGCTCGCTGTGGCCGTCGGGGTACTTCGTTTTCATGAAGACGTAGAAGTTCTGCGTTGCGAAGTCGGTGGTGTTGCGCATCTGGATGTACATGTTGTAGTACTGCATCGAGTCCTCGATGTTTATCTTGAAGTAGAGTGGCTTGTCCACCGCCCACTTCTCGTGCGGGAGCGTCTGGATGTGACCATAGTAGGTCTTATGGTTACATCCGCAGAAACACAGCAGCGCAAACAAGCTGATTATCAGATATATTCGTTTCATAATTAAACTGTTATAGAGGTGAGGTTAGGAGTCTGCAATATGTTTGAGTTCCTCAGCACTCACATTGCCGCCTTCTTCCATCTTCTTCTGGTTGACGACGGCGAAGCTTTCGAGGTTTTCGGGCATCTTGCCCTGCTCGTTCATCTTGATGATTTGCTTCACGCGGTCGAGCGGGATGGAGAAGAGGTTGTTGGGGTCATCTTCGTAGGAGTACCACACGAGTTTCTTGAAGATGTCGATTTTGTTATAGACACCCTTGCCTTTCTGTGTTTTGAGCACGGTGCGGGCGGAGGGGAATTCCTTGAGCTCGCGCTGGTAGGTCTCCTGCTCGAAGTTGAGGCAGCACTTGAGTTTGCCGCACATGCCGGCGAGCTTCTGCGGGTTGAGGGAGAGCTGTTGGGTGCGGGCGGTGCTGGTGGAGACGGATTGGAAGTTGGTGAGCCACTGCGAGCAGCAGAGTTCGCGGCCGCAGGAACCGATACCGCCCAATCGCGCCGCCTCCTGACGCACGCCAATCTGCCGCATCTCGATGCGGATGTGGAACTGCTCGGCCAAAATCTTGATGAGCTCGCGGAAATCGACGCGCTCCTCGGCGGAGTAGTAGAAGATGGCCTTCGTGCCGTCGCCCTGGTACTCCACATCGTTGACCTTCATCTTCAGGTCGAGATCCCACGCCGTGTAGCGCGATGAGAGCATGGTGGTGTACTCCTTGTCGACGGTGGCAATCCACTCCTCGATGTCGGCGTAGCGGGCGTGGCGGTAGAGCTTCTTGGTGACGTTCTCAATCTTCACGCGCTTGGCCTGCATCTGCCGCTGCACCTGCAGTCCGAGCATGGAGACGATGCCGATGTCGTGGCCCGGGCTGGACTCGACGGCCACGATGTCGCCCACCTTGAAGACGATGCCGGGCGGCAGCAGGTAGAAGTCCTTGTGGCTGTTTTTGAAGCGCACCTCCGCGATGGGGAACTCTAAGTAGTCGAGGCCGATGTCAAGCTTGTCCATCCAGTTGTAGGTGGGCAGCTTGCAGGAACTGTACTGGTATTGACCGCAATGTGCGCCCTGTTCGGGGTTGGGGGTGTCCTTCAGTCCGCGGGTATGGAAGATGTTGCCCGCAATCTTGTCGGCTTCGTAGGAGACGCCCGTGCGGATGTCCATGTCGAGATAGGGCTCCCAGTCTTCGCCGGCGGGCACGTTGCTTTCGAGGTCCTGCTTGTCGATGGGCGCGGTTTTCTTGCGCATCATCTTGGTTACCTCTTCCAGCTCCTCGGCGGTGAGGGTGTCATAGTATTCGCGGTCCTCGTCGTTTTCGTCGTCGCTGTGCTCCAGCGTCGGGTCCTTGAGGAGCCGCTCGCCCTTGGCCTTGTTGCGGTCGCGGCGGTTGTTCTTGCCGTTGCCGTCCTTGCGGTTGCCGCCGCCGTTCTGCTGTTTCCCGCCGTTCTGGTCTTTGTTGCCGCCTTCGCCCTTCGCGGGCTTGGGTGCATTGTCTTTCTCCTTCGCGGATTGTTCCTGCGGTTTGTCAGGTTTCGCCTCGTTTTTCACAGGGGCGGGGTTGTTGTCGGCTATATTTGCGTTTGCATTGTTCTCTCGTTGAGGGGCTGTTCCGTCGTTGCGGCGGTGGTTTCTTCGTCTGTCGTTGTCGTTTCTCATTCCAAAAAATTTAAGCGGCAAAGATACAATTTTTTTGGCCAACAGCCAATGGCCAATAGCCAAAGTAAAAAAAGTGCCACCGTATCACGATGGCACTTCCTTAGTTATTGAGGTAAAACCGGATTACTTTTTCAGTTCGTCCTTTTTCTCTTTTTTGTCCTTTTTCAGCTTCAGCAAGTCGTAAGCCAACGGGTTGGACACGAAAATGCCGGAGTAGGTACCGAAGGCGATACCGAGGAACATGGCGAACACGAAGCCGCGGATGACCTCGCCACCGAAGATGAAGATCACCAACAGGGTAACCAAGGTGGTGGCGGCGGTGTTCACGTTACGACCCAACGTGCCGTTGATGGCGGCGTTGAAGTTGTCGTAGTTGCTGCGCTTCGGATAGAGAGCCAAGTTCTCACGCACACGGTCGAAGATAACCACCACGTTGTTGATGGAGTAACCGATGACCGTCAAGATAGCGGCGATGAAGTTCTGGTCGATTTCCATCGTGAACGGCAGCACCTTGTAGAACAAGGAGAACATACCGATGGTCAGGAAGGAGTCGTGGAACAAGGCGAAGACACCGGCCATACCGAACTGCCAGTTGCGGAAACGGATGGCGATGTAGATGAAGATGAGCACCAGGGAGGCCAGGACGGCCCAGATGGCGTTGCGCAACAGCTCGCGGGCGACGGTCGGCTGGATCTTGGTCGAGGACTGGATACCACGCTCGTCGTTGGTCAGGTGCGTGAAGTCGTATTCGCTCAAATCCTGCTTGTCGTAGAAGCCCTTCAATGCGGTGTAGAGTTTCTTCTGGCACTCTTCGTCAACCTTCACGTCGTTGCTCTCAATCTTGTAGTTGGTGACGATACGCACTTGGTTGTTGCTACCGAAGGTCTTCACCTCGGGAGAACCGCCGAACTCTTTGATGACGGCCTCACGGACATCCTTCGTGACGACATCCTTGTCGAAGCGCACCACGTAGCTGCGGCCGCCGGTGAAGTCAACACCGCGTTGCAGACCGAGAGTGCAGAAGGAGATGATGGAGATGAGGGCCAAGGAAGCGGAGATGATGTAGCAAACCTTGCGGATCTTCAGGAAGTCGAAATGGGTGTTCGTGAAGGCGTTGATGGTGGCAGCGGTGCCCACGGAGAAATCTTTGCCTTTCTTCAGACGAGCCTCGATGATCACGCGGGAGACGAGGATGGCGGTGAAGAGGGAGGACAAGATACCGATGATCAACGTGGTGGCGAAACCTTGGATCGGACCGGAACCGAAGATGTACAGCACGATAGCGGTGATCAAGGTGGTGACGTTACCGTCGATGATAGCGGAATAGGAGTTCTTGAAACCTTCGTCAACCGCCACGCGGATACCCTTGCCGGCGCGCACTTCCTCGCGCACACGCTCATAGATAATCACGTTCGCGTCAACAGCCATACCCAAGGTCAGGACGATACCGGCGATACCAGGCAACGTCAGGACGGCGCCCATGGAGGCGAGCACGCCGATGATGAAGAAGACGTTCAGCAGCAGGGCGAGGTCAGCGACCAGACCGGCGCGGCTGTAGTACAGGAACATGTAGATGATGACCAACAGGAAAGCGCCGAGGAAGGAGAGCAAACCGGAACGGATGGATTCCTTACCAAGCGTAGGTCCGACGATTTCGGATTGGACGATGTTGACACCGGCCTCGAGGTTACCGGAGTTCAGGACGGTTGCAAGGTCCTTGGCTTCTTCGATAGTGAAGTTACCGGAGATTTCGGAGTTGCCGTTCGGGATTTCGCCGCGCACTGTCGGGGCGGAATAGACGAACTGGTCAAGCACGATAGCGATGCAGGTGGGGTTGTTGGCCGTGCCCTTGGCGGCAGCGTCGCGGGTGATCTTGCGCCACTCGTCGGCAGCCTGGTCTTCCATGGACATGGTGACGACCACGCGGTTGTTCTGGTCAACGTCCTGACGGGCGGTGCGCACAACACGGTTGCCGTTGATGGTTTCGGAGCTCAACAGCGGTCCAATGCGGTCGTTTTTCTTTTTCAGGGGATAGAGGGGATAGCCGGTGATGGAGTCGAACTTCTCGGGGGAGCCCCAGTAGAAGACCACGTTCGGGTCACCGAGGATGCGGCTCAGTTCGGGCAGCATCTGGTCGATCTTGGGCATGTCGGCTTCGCGGAAGTAGGCGATGACGTTGTAGCCGCCGGTGAGCGCGTGGGAGAGGATGGCGCCTTCGCCGAGTTCCTCTTCTTCGTCTTCGTCGTCCTCATCTTCGTCTATGTTGGCCAGAGCCTTCGCAGCGGTGTCGAGGGCCGCAAGGGTGGTGTCGCCCTTCAGAGCGGCGTCAATGGCGGCGTCGGCCTCAGTGGCGGGAGCGGCCTCCTGTTTGTTCTTGAGTTGCTGGGCCAGCTTGGCGTCGGCCTCGGCGAAGCGCTGTTGGATGGAACGGCCGCCGACAGCGTCGTTATAGACCTCCCAGAACTCCAGCTTGGCGGTGCTCTTCAACAGGTCGGTGACGCGCTCGGGCTCCTTCACGCCGGGCAGCTCCACGAGGATACGGCCGCCTTGCAGCATCTGCAGGTTGGGCTGTGCCACGCCGAAACGGTCGATACGGGTGCGCAGGATCTTGAAGGTGCGGTCCACAATCTCGTTGCTCTCCCTGCGGATGTAGCTGATGATGTCGGCATCGGAGGCGTTCTTCAGACCGGAACGCTCACCGAAGTAGGTGCGCAGGTTGGCGTTGTTGAGGTTCAGGGACTTCTTCTCGGCATTGAAGTTCTTTACGAAAATGTCGATGAAGTCACCGTTCACGGTCTTCTCGTATTCGGCCTGTGCCTTCTCGAAAGCGTTCTTGAAGAGTTGGTCCTCCGTGTTGGTGGCCAGGCTCTTCACAGCGTCAGGCATGGAGATCTCAAGGGTGACGTTCATACCGCCCTTCAGGTCCAGACCCAAGTTGAGCTCTTTGTATTTGCACTGTCTGTAGGTGTTTCCGAGATAGATTTTCTTGTCGTTCATCTCGGTCAGATACTGGCGGGTGCGGGCGTCCACAACGGAGTCCGTCAGGTGCTTCTCCAGCATAACGTCGCCGTTCGCGATTCTCTTCACCTCCTCGAGGGCAGCGGGGTCGTTGGCGTATTTTGCGGCTTGTCTCTCCACACGCCATGAAGCGAATGAGAAAGACAGACAATAGACGCAGACTAGCGCGATTAGGATGGTGAAGAATAAAATCAGTCCTTTGTTTTTCATCTTGACTTTTATTAATTGTTTGATTTATAAATAATTATACTTTTCTC
>Ga0310696_10004718_pt1 | contig 16644 bp, 11 predicted proteins | sample AusTroGonzalo_MG_4_FD_203885 | JGI IMG/M metagenome (GOLD analysis project Ga0310696, IMG submission 203885) | Bovine rumen microbial communities from tropical cattle in Woodstock, Queensland, Australia - Gonzalo_02 (v2) (version 2) | ecosystem: Host-associated > Mammals > Digestive system >...
CGACTACGGCCACTATGTGGAATACACGATGATTCCCTACCTGCAGAGCGGCACCTACACCAAGACCCTGCGGGACCGCCTGGACATCACGCCCGGCCTGCAGCTCCAGCCGCTGAAGAACTGGTTCATCAACCTGGACTACACCTACCGCCTGGGCGTCACCAACTACGAGGCCGTGGCCATCGCCCCGGACATCTACATGATGGACGGCGTGACCACCGTCAAGGGCGGCCGTTCCGAGCTGGGCATCCCCAAGGACGGCAAGTACACCCGCTCCAACACCAACACCAATTACCAGAGCATCAACCTCTACACCAACTATTCATTCATGCTGGGCGAGAACCACAACTTCGCCCTGCTGGCCGGTTACCAGGAAGAGGATTACCACTACGCCTACATCAAGAACTCCATCACCGGCCTGTACACCACGGCCACGCCCAGCGTGACCATGGGCAACGGCGACCAGACCATCACGGACACCCGCAACGGCTGGGCCACCCGCGGCTACTTCGGCCGTCTCAACTACGACTACGCCGGCCGGTACCTGCTGGAGTTCAACGGCCGCTATGACGGTTCCTCCCGCTTCGCAGCCGACCACCGCTGGGGCTTCTTCCCCTCCGTGTCCGCCGGTTGGAACATCCACAAGGAGCCGTTCCTGCAGAACGCCTCCGGCTGGCTCTCCAACCTGAAGCTCCGCGCTTCCTACGGTTTGCTCGGCAACCAGGCCGGCGCCGCCATCTACACCTTCGCATCCACGATGTCCATGAGCTCGAGCCTGGGCAGCTACATCTATTCCGACGGACGCCATACCTACACCCAGGCGCCCGGCGTCGTGAACCCGAACACCACCTGGGAGAAGGTCCTGAACCAGAACCTCGGCCTCGACTTCGGCTTCTTCGGGAACGCCCTCACCGGCTCCTTCGACCTGTTCCAGCGCGACACCCGCGACATGCTGGGCCCGGGCGAGGACTATCCGGACATGTTCGGCGCCTCCGCCCCGCAGACCAACAACGCCAACATGCGCAACCGGGGCTGGGAATTCGCCATCGACTACCGGGGCCACATCGGCCGCGACTTCAACTATTCCATCGGCGGCTCCGTGTCGGACGCCACCGCCGTGGTCACCCAGTACTCCAACCCGACCGGCACCGATCCGGCCGGCAGCTGGTACGAGGGCAAGAGCGTGGGTGAGATCTGGGGCTACCGGGCCGACGGGCTCATCCAGACCCAGGCCGAGGCCGACGCCTTCAACGCGCTGGACCACTCCTTCATCAGCGCGACGAACTGGACGCCCGGCGACGTGAAGTACATCGACCTGAACGGCGACGGCAAGATCAACAAGGGGAGCAACACCCTCGGGGACATGGGCGACTTCACCATCATCGGCAACACCACCCCGCGGTACAACTACACCGTCAACGGTTCCGCGTACTGGAAGGGCCTCGGCCTGAGCTTCCTGCTGCAGGGCGTGGGCAAGCGGGACTACGATCCCAGCCAGTCCCTCTACTTCTGGGGCTTCGGACCGTACGCCCAGGTGACCGTGTTCGAAGAGCATATGGACTACTGGCGGGAGGACAATCCCGACGCCTACTATCCCAAGCCGTACATCCACAACGCCGGCGGCGTGGGCACCTACCAGAACAAGCAGAAGCAGTGCAGCGACCGGTATCTCCAGAACGCCGCTTACCTGCGCCTGAAGACCGTCACCCTGTCGTACGACCTCCCGCACTCCCTGATCGGCCGGATCGGCCTGAGCAAGGCCCAGCTCTATGTGACCGGCGAGAACCTCCTCACCTTCACCAAACTGTCCACGATCTTCGATCCGGAAGCCATCTTCACCTACAACAGCTACAACGGCGGCAACGCCAACCGCGGCGCCACCGATGCCGGCAAGAGCTATCCGATGAACAAGACCGTTTCCGTGGGTATCGTCGTCAACCTCTAAAAGCTCCATGACCATGAAATATCGCAACATACTTTCCATACTGGCCATCCTGGCGGCCGCCACGGCCTGCTTCAAACTGGACAAGGACCCGGAGGGCGTGCTTTCCACGAACAATCCGTTCCGCTCCACCGGCGAGATCCAGAACTATGTGAACCAGTTCTATGAGACCGGGGTCCGCACGCAGGACTTCGCCATGGGCGGCGGCAACCACATCGCCGGTTCCGACACCTATAGCGACAACATGGCGGCCTCCGCCCCCGTCGCACGCATCAACGGCGCCCTTTCCATCGGCAACGCCTCCTCCCTGGGCGCCTACACCCGCATCCGCAACGTCAATTTCCTGCTGAACAACAAGGACAACTGCGACAAGACCGGCGACTACAACCAGCTCATCGGCGAAGCCTACTATTTCCGCGCCTGGTACTACTACCAGCTGTTCAAGGATTACGGCGGCGTGGCCATCGTGAAGGAACCCCTGGACCCGAACCTGGAAGCCATGCAGGTGGGACAGGATTCCCGCACGGCCGTGGCCGACTTCATCCTGGAGGACCTGAACGAAGCCATCAAGCTCCTGAGCGAGCAGAACAGCGCCGCGTCGATGCGCGTGCACCGCGACGTCGCCCGCGCCCTCAAGAGCGAGGTGGCCCTGTTCGAGGGCACCTGGGAGAAATACCACAAGGCGAAGAATGACGCTTTTTACGACAAGACCGTCACCGACGCCAAGATCCAGGCCTACTTCCAGGCGGCCGCCGACGCCGCCAAAGCCGTCATGGACCGCGGCGTGTGGGCCATCCACAACACCGGGAAGATCAATGACGACTACCGCATCGTGTTCCAGACCACGAACCTGGACAGCAACAAGGAAGTCCTCTGGTACAAGCGCTACGACGGTGACCAGGTGGGCAACAACGTGGACCGTTACCTGAACAAGGGCGGCGGCGGCGTCGGCGTCACCTCTTCCCTGGTGAACGACTACCTGACCATCGACGGAAGGCCTTACACCAAGGCCGAACGGGAAGCCGCCCAGGCCGTTTACGGCCAGGAGCTCAAGCCCACGGTGCGCGACCCGCGTCTCGCCCAGACCGTCGCCATGCCCGGCCAGGTCCTGCGTCCCGACATGCAGGACGGCCTGCCGGCTCCCCCGCTCTTCGCCGAGGGACACCACCACAACACCACCGGCTACGCCATCCTCAAGCACGTCCAGATCGACTACACCGGGAACCTCGAGGCGGAATACAAGGGCGCCACGCCGGCCATCCAGGTCCGGTACGCCGACGTCCTGCTGAACTACGCCGAAGCCCTGGCCGAACTGGACGGCGCCGGCAACGCGTCCCAGATCATCGCCGCCCTGAAGCCGCTGCGCGACCGCGTGGGCATGCCGGCGATGGATTTCGACCGCGAGTTCAACACGGAGGCCGATTATCCCTTCAAGAGCCTGAACAAGTACGTCCAGGCCGTGCGCCGCGAGCGCCGCGTGGAGCAGGCCCTGGAAGGCCGCCGCTTCTACGACATCGCCCGCTGGGCCGCCGCCGACGTCCTGCTGGTGAACTGGACGCCCGAAGGCGCCCTCTTCACGGGCAGCAACCTCCCCACCCTGCGGGACAACTACAGCGAACTGGTCTATGACCAGGCCTCCGGCAACAACCTCTTCCTCACCGGCACGGCCGGGGATGCGAAGCGCAACATCGTCCCCATCCCGCCGAGCACGATGACCGGCGGTTACAAGTTCAAGGTGGACCGGGACTACCTGCTTCCGTTCCAGCAGCGTCTCCTGACGCTCACAGGCAATCAGTGGCAGCAGAATCCCGGCTGGTGATGGATGCTTCCCGACTGTTCCTGACGCTGACAGGAGCTGCGGCCACGGCGGCCGCAGTCTCCTGCTCCGGCGGAAAGAAAGCGCCCGAGAAGCCGCTGAACGTCGTGTACATCATGTGCGACGACCATTCGTACCAGACCATCAGCGCGTACGACCAGCGGTTCATGCGGACGCCCCACATCGACCGGCTGGCCGACGAAGGGGCCCGGTTCACGAACAGTTTCGTGGCGAACTCCCTGAGCGGTCCGTCCCGGGCCTGCCTCCTGACCGGCAAGCACAGCCATGCCAACGGGTTCACGAACAACGAGCACGGCATCTTCGACGGCAGCCAGCAGACGCTCCCGAAGCTCCTCCAGGCGGGCGGCTACCAGACGGCGATGGTCGGAAAATGGCACCTGGTGAGCGATCCCACCGGTTTCGATTATTGGGACATCCTCACCGGGCAGGGCGACTACTACAATCCGGTGTTCATCCGGAACGGGGAACGGCTGGTCCGCCCCGGTTATTCCACCGACATCACCACCGACGTGGCTTTCGAATGGCTCGACAACCGCGACGTGGACAAGCCTTTCTGCCTGTTCCTCCACTATAAGGCTCCGCACCGCAGCTGGATGCCGGACCTGCAGGACCTGGGCATGTTCGACGATGTGACGTTCCCCCTCCCGGAGACCTTCTATGATGACTATGCCACCCGCGAAGCCGCTGCGAAACAGGAGATGAGCATCATCGCCGACATGAACGTGGTCTATGACCTGAAGATGGCGGACCGGGAGAACGAGATCCATACCCCGCAGCAGCAATGGCTGGAGGACTACGGCCGCAGCCTGTACCGGCAGGACCTCGCCCCGGGCGAGCTGGTGGAAGGCCGGATGGACGCGGCGCAGCAAGCGGCCTGGGACGCGTACTACGACCCGATCATCGCCAAGTTCAAGGAAGAGAACCTGTCCGGAAAGGCGCTCTGTGAATGGAAGTACCAGCGCTACATGCGCGACTATTGCAGCGTAATCCACTCCGTGGACCGCAACGTGGGCCGCGTCTATGACTACCTGAAGGAGCATGGCCTGCTGGAGAACACTGTCGTTATCTACACGTCCGACCAGGGGTTCTACATGGGCGAGCACGGGTATTTCGACAAGCGGTTCATGTACGAGGAGAGCTTCCGGACGCCGCTGGTGGTCCGGATGCCGGGCGGGAAGAGAGTCAAGGCGGCCAAAGGCCGCACCCGCGTCCTCGGCGCCGGCTACGGCCACCGGTCCAACGACATCGACGAATTCGTGCAGAACATCGACTACGCCCCCACCATCCTGGAGATGGCCGGACTGCCCGTCCCGGAGGACATCCAGGGCGAGAGTTTCCTGCCGCTCCTGCGCGGGGAGAAGCCCGCGAAAGTGAAGACCACCGAAGGGAAGGGCTGGCGGAAATCGCTCTACTACCACTTTTATGAATACCCGGCCGAGCATTCGGTCCGCCGCCACTACGGCGTCCGGACGGAGCGCTACAGCCTGATGCACTTCTACAACGACATCGATGAGTGGGAGCTCTTCGACCTGGAGCAGGATCCGCTGCAGCTCCACAACCTGTATGGGGAGCCCGGAACGGAAGCCCTGACCGGGGAGTTGATGACGGAACTGCACCGGCTGCAGGCGCTGTACCGGGACCCGATCGAACAAACCTTATGAAACATCGTCTCCTCCTGACCATCCTGCTCGGCGCGACGGCCTGCGCCGCCGATCCCGTCGTCGGTGATTTCTCCGTGAGCCCCCTGCCCAAGACGATCACGGCGGACGCCGGCGCTCCCTTCGTTTTTTCCCGACGGACGGCCATCCAGGCGCCCGAGGAACTGCAGACGACGGCCCGCCTGCTGGCCAACGCGCTGGAGGAGGCCACCGGATTTCGGCCCGCCCTGTCGGACCGGGGACGAATCGTCCTCTCCATCGACCGGTCCCTGCCCGAAGAAGGCTACCGCATCCAGTGCCGGAAGGAAGGCATCCGGATCGCCGGTGGCAGCGGGAAAGGGGTTTTCTATGGAACGCAGACCCTGTACAAGGCCCTGCCAGCCGCATCGCAGGGCCGTCCCGCCCTCCCGGCGGCGACGGTCCAGGATGCGCCGGACTTCCCCTACCGCGGCTTCCTGGTGGACGTGGGACGCCATTTCTTCGGCGTCGACTACCTGGAAGAACTCATCGACATCCTGGCCCTGCACGGCATCAACGTCTTCCACTGGCACCTGACCGAGGACCAGGGATGGCGGATTCCGGTCCCGGCCTATCCGCGTCTGACGGAAACCGGCTCCTACCGTCCCCGGACGGTCCTGGAGCCCGGATCGGCCCAGTTCGACACCATCCCGGTCCAGGGATCCTATACCCGGGCGGAGATGGAGCGGCTGGTCCGGTATGCCGCCGAGCGGCAGATCACGGTCATCCCGGAAATCGACATGCCCGGCCATATGCTCGCAGCCCTCGCCTCCTATCCGGAACTGGGCTGCACCGGCGGCCCCTATGCCGTCGCGGAACGCTTCGGCGTCTTCGAGGACGTCCTTTGCCCGGGGAAGGACGCGACCCTGGACTTCGCGCAGGCCGTCCTGGAGGAAGTGATGGACATCTTCCCGTCGGAATACATCCATCTGGGCGGTGACGAGTGTCCCAAGGACCGCTGGCGCGTCTGTCCCGACTGCCAGGCGCGCATCCGCGCCCTCGGCTTGAAGGACCTGCCCGGGAAGAGCAAAGAAAACCAGCTGCAAACCTGGTTCATGGGGCAGATGCAGGAAGTGCTCCGTGCGCATGGCCGGCGCATGATGGGCTGGGACGAGGTCCTGGAAGGGACGCCGGACCCGGACGTCACGGTCCTGGCCTGGACGTCCCCGAAGGCGATCCTCCAGTCCGCCCACGAAGGACATCCGACCATCGCCTGCCCCATCCAGCACCTGTATTTCAGCAATCCCCGCTGGAACCGCCTAACCGGCCGCGAGAGCGTCAGCCGCGTGTATGACTTCGAAATCGCTCCCCACGGGCTTTCCGAGAAGGAGCGGCAGAACATCATCGGGGCCGAAGGATGCATCTGGACCGAATGGGTTGCCGATTCCACCAAGCTGGAATGGGAGATGCTGCCCCGGCTCGCCGCCCTCGCCGAACTCCAGTGGGGGGCGGAGAAAGACCTGGACGCCTTCCTCCCCCGCCTGCAGCGGATGACCCGGTTGTATGACCGGCGCGGCTGGAATTGGAAAGAAGACATCGCCCAAGCCTGGGATTGACGGACAACTTGCCAGACAGACAGCATGAAGAAAGGTTATCTCTGCGCCGCGTTCCTGCCGGCCGCCCTCACACCTTCCTGTGCCCCGCACGGGAGGACGGACGGGCCGCCGAACGTGGTGATCATCCTCGCCGACGACCTCGGGTACGGCGACCTGGGCTGCTATGGCGCCTTGAACGTGGAAACGCCCAACGTGGACCGGCTCGCCGCGCAAGGCGTCCGCCTGACCCAAGACTATGCCACGGCTTCCGTATCCACCCCTTCCCGCTATTCCCTCCTCACCGGCCAGTACGCCTGGCGGCGTCCGGACACGGACATCGCCGTGGGCGACGCCGGCATGATCATCCAGCCGGGACAGTATACCCTTGCGGACCTGTTCGCGAACGAAGGCTACGCCACGGGCGCTTTCGGAAAATGGCACCTCGGACTCGGGGAAAAGGGCGGCGAGCAGGACTGGAACGCGCCCCTGCCCATCGGGCTCGCCGACATCGGCTTCCGGGAGTCCTACATCATGGCGGCGACCGGCGACCGGGTTCCCTGCGTATTCATCGAGAACGGCCGGGTCTCGAACTGGGACCCGTCGGCCCCCATCGAGGTCAGCTACCGGCAGCCCTTCGAGGGGGAACCACTCGCGAAAGACCATCCGGAACTGCTGTACAATCTCCGGTCCACCCCGGGCATCGGGCATAACCAGGCCATCGTGAACGGCATCGGCCGCATCGGCTACATGAAAGGAGGCGGCCAGGCGCTCTGGAAAGACGAGAACATCGCCGATTCCATCACCGTCCATGCCCTTAACTTCATGGAGAAGCACCAGGACGAACCATTCTTCGTGTACCTGGCCACCAACGACATCCATGTCCCGCGCTTCCCGCACGAACGGTTCCGCGGGCGCAGCGGCATGGGCCTACGCGGGGATGCCATCGCCGAGTTCGACTGGACGGTGGGCGCCGTCATGGACCAGCTGGAACGGCTCGGCCTGACGGACAACACGATTTTGATCGTCACCAGCGACAACGGTCCCGTCCTGGAGGACGGCTACCAGGACCAGGCCCGGGAACTGCTGAACGGGCACAGCCCATCCGGCGCCATCCGGGGCAATAAATACGGGGTCTACGAAGCCGGCGCCCGGGTTCCGGCCCTCGTCCGCTGGCCGGGACACGTCGCCGCCGGGACGGAGTCGGACGCGCTGGTCTCCCACATCGACCTGTTCGCTTCGTTCGCCCGCCTGCTGGGCGCTGTCCTGCCCCGCGGAGCGGCGCCGGACAGCCGGGACGGCCTCGACGCCTGGCTGGGACAGGATCCGGACGGACGCGATTATGTTGTCGAGCAGGCGAACAACCGCACCCTGTCGGTCCGGACGCCCCGATGGAAATACGTCGAGCCCTCGGACGGCCCCGAAGAATACCGCTGGGCCCCCGGCTCGGAACTGGGCTACAGGCCTTTCCCGCAGCTCTTCGACCTCACTACCGATCCCCGCGAACAGCGGAACGTGGCCGGCGACCATCCCGATATGGTCCGGGAACTGGATGCTGTCCTCACGGCGGAAAGGCAGATACGCTGACTATAACGACAGAAGAAGATGAATGGAAAAAACCTAACCGGAAGGCTGATGCTGACAGGGGCCGCAGCGCTGGCCGCCAGCTCCTGCTCCCAGCAGGAGGCCCAGCGGCCCAACGTGGTGTTCATCCTGGCGGATGACCTGGGTTGGGGGGATTTGAGCTGCTATGGGCAGAAGCTGTTCGAGACGCCGAACATCGACCGGATTGCCGCGGAGGGGATGCGGTTCACGCAGTGCTACAGCGGAACGACGGTGAGCGCGCCTTCGCGGTCCTGCCTGATTACCGGGACGCACAGCGGTCATACCGCCATCCGGGGAAACCTGGAACTGGCTCCGGAGGGACAGTTTCCTTTGCCGGAGGAGGCGGAGACGCTGTTCCACGACTTTAAGGCCGCTGGTTACGCAACGGGTGCCTTCGGCAAATGGGGCCTCGGTTTCGTGGGCTCGACCGGCGACCCGAACCGGCAGGGCGTGGACCGGTTCTTCGGCTTCAACTGCCAGCTGCTGGCCCACAGTTACTATCCCGACCACCTGTGGGACAATTCCGAACGCATCGACCTGTCCGACGTGAACCGCAACGACGATTCCTACGGGACGGGCGTGTATGCGCCGGACCGGATCCACGAGCAGGCGCTGGCCTTCCTGGATCAGGCGGCGAAAGACGGGAAGCCTTTCTTCCTGTGGTATCCGACGACGATTCCGCACGCGGAACTCATCGTCCCGCAGGACAGCATCATCCAGCGGCTGCGAGGGAAGTACCCAGAGACGCCTTACAACGGGACCCGACCCGGCGGTCCATACTTCCTGAAGGGCGCCTACATCGCCCAGAGCGAGCCGCACGCGACGTTCGCGGCGATGGTAACCCGGCTGGACGTGTATGTGGGGCAGCTCGTAGACAAACTCAAGGAGCTGGGACTGTATGAGAATACCATCCTGATCTTCAGCAGCGACAACGGCCCGCACCGCGAAGGCGGGGCCGATCCGGACTTCTTCGACAGCAACGGCCCCTGGCGGGGCTACAAGCGGGATGTCTATGAAGGCGGCATCCGCGTGCCGATGATCGTGTCCTGGCCGGGCCATGTCAAGTCCGGTACCAAAACGGATTTCATGTGCTCTTTCTGGGACCTCATGCCCACCTTCCGCGAACTGACCGGCCAGCCGGTCCCGGACGGGATGGACGGCGTGAGCCTCCTGCCGCTCCTGACCGACGGAAAGGGGCAGAAGCGACACGATTACCTGTACTTCGAGTTCCAGGAGCTCGGCGGGCGCCAGGTCGTCCGGCAGGGACCGTGGAAACTGGTCCACATGGACATCCGCAGCGAGAATCCGCGTTACGAACTCTACAACCTGGACAATGATCCCGGTGAAGAGAACGACCTCGCCGCGTCCAAGCCCGGAAAGGTGGAGGAACTGAAGGCCCTCATGCAGGAAGCGCACGTTCCGAACCCTGATTTCCCCGTGCTGAAGGGGGAATGACACCTTTTTTTTACGTAAAATTGTCGGATTCTTGCGTGAAAAGAATTCTGAAAAAAGGCTCCTCAGGATGCTGAGAGGCCTTTTTTCAACTTTATCCGTTTCCCTTTTTGCGAACACCCTTCGCTTTGCGGACCTTTGTATCCGTGGAGCCGGGCTGCAAATCCGGAACGTAAAACATGAAGCGAATGATCTTGTTCGGGTGCCTCGTCGGCGCCCTGGCCGCCACCGCCTGCGAGCGGTTGGCACCCTGGTGGGAAAACGTCCCGCAGGAAGAAGCGGAAGAACCCCTGTCCTTTACCCTCGACGAAGTGGCGCGCCTCCTCGCCGCCGTCCCGCTCGGAGAAGCGCAGATGGACGAAGTGCGGGACGCCGTCTCGACCTCGTCCGACAACGGCTACGACGAGGAATACCCGATGCGGCAGGTATTCGAGGCGCCCGGTTCAGGTGTCGGTACCGTACCTGCCACCCGGGTGACGGCGTATCCGGAGCCCCTCCGGGACCTGCTGTCGGCCGAAATCCGGAAACAGTACGGCACCCGCGCCGGAGATGCCGAATCTTTCCTGGACGCCCTCTCCGCCTCGGACGTCCAGATCTATTGGCCCTATTCGGAGACGTTCGAAAAAACGGAGACGCCGATCATCACCTTCGACCCCGGAGGCCGGGAGACCCGGAACACGGGTTGGATCCGGCGGGACGACGGAACCCTGGAAGAAATCGTCGTGGACGAAGAAATGGCCAGGGAGCGCCCCGTCTGGGTCATCAACCGCAACCGGGATGCGGAGTACCAGTCCCTGGAAATGCGGCGGCGGGAAGATCCGGAGTGGGGCCAGGGCGGCAGCATCCTCGTCCGGTCCCGGGCGGGAGGCGCCGCCCCCGGCACCCGCGCGACGGAGGACGACGACATCAAGACGCTCATCCTCCGCTCCTTCAAGGCCAACCGTCAGTTCGATACGTGGTTCTGCGGGGGCAGCGAAATCTGGGTCAAATGCGGTGCCGTCGAAGACTTCACGGCTACGACGGAAGCGGAGCTGCGCCTCTATGCGCCCTCCATCACCGACTTCCTCATCGTGGTCCGTCGGAAACAGATTGGTAAAGTGCTGGATTTCAACGCCGTCCTCGTATCGGAATGGACCGGGATGCTGGACAACTGCGCCTTTATGATGGTCGAAGACGACGGGGGCACCCAGACCTCCTGGAAATGCTCGGCCATGGTCAAGTACAATTCCCGCAGCTATGGTTTCGAGATTGAAATCCCCCTCCGCTCCCGGGACGACATCATCTGGCGCGGCGCCCTCACCCGCAGCTACATCGAACGCAACAACGGGGTCACCGGCCATTTCGGCGACGTGGAACTGGTGTTGGAGCTCACTTGAAGTTATTACATTATTTGGAAATGTGTAATTACTTTCCTACCTTTGTCATGGCAATACCCCTTGACATGACAACGAAAATCATCCCCATTGGCAACAGCCGCGGCATCGTTCTCCCTTCCTCCATCTTGAAGAAGCTCTCCCTCAAGGAAAAAGATGAACTGACGATCCAGATACAGGACGGGCGGATCGTGCTGACGGCCATTACGCCGGAATTCACCGGGCCTTTTACCGGTCCCTTCGCGGAACTGGCCAAGTTCGCTCCTGACATAGAGGATACGCGTGATGCCCTGGAGATTGCCCGCGAATTACATGACAGCAGGGTCAATACACGGGATATTCCAGAGTTATAGCCTATGTACTTGCTTGACACAGATACTGTCATTGCGATGCTTCGCGGACAGTACGGCATTCAGGAGAAAGTTCTGTCCGTCGGATTCGATACCTGTGGAATCTCTGAGATTACATTGGCTGAACTCTATACCGGGGCTTATAAATCCGGCATAGAAAAGGATTTCGGGCAAGCTGAATTCGCAGCGAGCCATTTTCCGATCTATCCCATAGGGGATATCCTGAAAAACTACGCCCGCCTCCGGGTGGATTTAGAACAATCCGGCTGCCGGCTTGACAACATGGACTTGCTGATTGCGGCAACGGCCCTTGGGAAGGGCTTAACCTTGGTCACTGGCAATTATCGTCATTTCTCCCGCATTCGCGACCTCAAGCTGGAGAACTGGATTGTCCGCTGACCGTCATCTCGCAGGCGCGGCAGTCGAAATCCAGGCGGAGGCGGCGGCCGTTGTTAAGCAGGTAGAGCGGGTCGGGGCGGGTGCCGGGGAGTTGTTTCGGACATAGGCCCATCTCGTGGCGCAGGCAATACTTCGTGCGCATATACTCGACGCCTTCCCGGTGCGTGCGTTCGTAGGCATCTTCGAAGGCCTTCGTCCCCCGCTCGCGATAGATTTCCCGGGCGATCGAGTTGGCCATGTTATCCTTATAGGTCAATGCTTCCGGCGCCGGATCCGGACGCACGACGCCGCGGCGGAGCGGGCGCATCCGCGCCGGCTCGGCGTCCAGGGCGGCCGCCAGGTCGCGCCGGATGCCGTTCAGAAAGGACGCCGGCATAAAGGGAATCAGGCCGTCCGCATCGATGCCCGCCACAGAGAACGCATAGATGCCGGCACGCTTGGAGAGCTGGCCGCGGACGGTATCCAGCATCCGGTCCGCGTCCCGCGCCGGCTCAAGCGGCGCCGGGACCGTCACCGACGCCGTCCGGCCGTCCTCGGTCACGGCCGCAACGGCCAGGGCGCCGTCTTCCAGTCGTGCCCGGACCGTCACGCCGATCTCCCGCACAGGCCGGTCAGATTCGATTTTCCGTTCAAAGTCCGCGTCGATGTTGCGGTACAAGGGCATTCCCGCTTTCAGGCCGGGAACTTCCTTGCAGCGGATCGTGAATCCTTCGCAGACGTCCCCGCGGAAGCCGACGATGTCGCCGTTCCGGCCAACGAAGGCGAAGCCGTCGCCATTGTGGAGCGTCAGGCCGGGGTTTTCCGGCCTGACCGTCACGACGCCCGCCCGCAGGCGGTCCACCGTGCCGATGCGCTCCCCCATCGACTTGGGCGCGTCCATTGACGCCCACTCCCCGCGGTTCCCGTCCAGAAAGAGCTCCGTGTAGCCGCGGTTGAACGTTTTCCGTAAATCGGGCGTGAAACCACCCCGAAGCGTGCCGAAGGAGGCGCGGCGGTACCGGTCGGGATGGCGGCGCACAAGGCCGTCCAGCGCGTCGGAATAGGCCCGGACGACATTCCGGACATAGGATTCGTTCTTGAGGCGGCCTTCGATCTTGAACGAATCGGCCCCCGCCTCCGCAAGATCCTCCAGCCGATGGAGGAGGTTGAAATCCTTCAGCGACAACAGGGCCTTGTTCCGGGCGATGACACGGCCGTCCGCATCCTCCAGGTCATAGAGCGACCGGCAGGCCTGGATGCAGGCCCCGCGGTTCGCGCTCCGGCCGGCCAGGTGCTCCGACAGGTAGCATTGCCCGCTGTAGCACACGCAAAGGGCGCCATGGACGAAGACTTCCAATTCGGCATCGACAGCAGCCCGGATGGCCCGGATCTGCTCCAGGGACAATTCACGTTCCAGCACGAGGCGGCCATAGCCAAGACTCTCGGTGAACCGCGCCTTCTCCGGCGTGCGGATGGCGCACTGGGTGGAAGCATGGAGGATCATTCCCTCCGGGGCGAGTCGCGTCACAGCCGCATCCTGCACGATCAGTGCGTCCACGCCGGCTTCCTGCAATTCCTGCAGCAGCCCCCGGACCTGGGGAATCTCCTCCTCATAAACCAAGGTATTGACCGTCACGTAGATCCGGACTCCGAACCGGTGTGCGTAGCCACACAGGCGACGGATATCCGCCACGGGATTCCCCGCCGCCTGCCGCGCCCCGAAAGCCGGCCCGGCAATATAGACGGCATCCGCCCCGCAGTCGATGGCAGCGACGCCGATGTCCGCCGTCCGGGCGGGGGCGAGGAGTTCGAGATTCCTTCGCTCCGCCTGCGGCTCCGCCCGGAATGACAAAGGAACCCGCACGCTACTTCATATAGAAGATGAAGCGGTTCCGGTCGTAGAAATCCTTGACGATGTCGGTCTGGGCGAAGCCCGCTCCCTTGAACACGGTCTCGGTCTCCTTGCCCAGGACCTCATTGATCTCCGTCAGTCCCTTGCCTTCGGCGGTGAGGAAGCGCTGCGACCAACGGGCGATGGCCCGGTAGAACTTGAGCGGATCGTCATCGGGGACGAAAAGGGCGGAGGACGGCTCATAGTCCAGCACGTTCTTCCGGATCAGGTGCCGCTCGGATTCCATCACGTAGGGCGGGTTGGACAGGATGAGGTCGAACTCGCCGAAGTTGAATTCCTGTTCCGGTTCCAGCACGTCCGCATTGACGAAGGTGGGCGCCTGGGCCCCGGTCGCCTTCATCTCGGAAGAGAAATTCTGGCTCCGCGCGACGTTCAGGGCCCCTTCGGAATTGTCCACGCCCACCACGCGGGCGCCGGGAACGCCCAGGGCGACCGTCCAGGCGATGTTGCCCGATCCGGTGCAAAGGTCCAGGATGCGGACCGGTTCCGCGGAGCGGCCGTACGGAATGCGGCGCTGCTTGATCCGGGCGGCGAGCTTGATCGCCTCCCGTACCAGGAGTTCCGTCTCCGGACGAGGCACCAGCACGTTCTTGTCCACCTTGAAAATGTGCCCGCAGAACTCGGTCTTGCCCACGACATACTGGATGGGCTCGCCGGCCTGGAGCCGGACCATCGCCTCGGCGAGCGGCTGCACTTTCTTCTTGTCGATCTGGTACTGGGGCTCGATGATATGGGTGTAGTTCTTCGTACCCAGTATTTCGCTGCAAAGCTGGAGCACAATCGCTTTCGCCTCCGCCGTGGGATAGAGATTCTCCAGGGAGGCGATACCGTCTTTGAGGAATTCGGAGAGGAGCATGGGTCAGGCGTTTTCGATGATCTGGGTGAGGAAGTCGGTGAAGTTGAGCCCGGCGGCGCGGACCATCTTGGGGACCAGGGAGGCGTTGGTCATGCCCGGGATGATGTTCACCTCCAGGAAATAGATGCCGTCCTGGGCGGTCAGGTAGTCCATGCGGACCAGGCCCTTGCAGCCGAGATGGCGATAGATGCGGCGCGAGATGTCCTGGATCTGCTGCGCCAGGGCGTCGGGAATCTCCGCCGGGCAAACCTCCCGGCTGAGTCCGTTGTATTTGGCGTCATAGTCGAACCAGCCCGTCTCGGAGATGATCTCGATGACGGGAAGGGCCCGGATGCCCTGGCCGTCGTTGTAAACGGCGCACGTAAGTTCGTGTTCGGAAGGGATACCCTTCTCCACGAGAACCGTCTCGCCTTCCTTGAAGGCGTACTTGATGGCCGATGGAAGGTCCTCCGCCCGGGTCACCTTCGTGATGCCGAAACTGGAACCGCCGTTCGTGGGCTTGACGAAAAGGGGAAGGCCCAGGGCAGCGACCGTCTTCTCCGAGAAGGCGTCCACGTCATCCCCGAGGCGGATAAAGGCATCCGGGGCCAGCTTGACGTAATCCAGCCCGCGCAGGTAGTTCTTGCAGGAATACTTGTCGAACGCCACGGTGGTGACGAAAGCGCTGCAGCTGGAGTGCGGAATGCCCAGCATCTCGAAATAGCCCTGCAGGAGGCCGGTTTCGCCCGGCGCGCCGTGCTGCATGATATAGACGAAATCGAACTTGACCTTCTCGCCCAGCACGCGGACGGAAAAGTCGGTCTTGTCCACCTGGGGCTGGGCGCCCTCCGGGAACGGGACCCGCATCGAATTCGCCTTCCGCATCGCCACGAGCCTCCAGTCGCCGAAGCGCGCGAAAAGCTCGTAGACGTCGTACTTGAACTCGTCGATCCGGGAAGCGGTGAACTCGCCGCTGCGGCAAGCCACCTCCCACTCGGAAGAATCACTGCCGTAGATGACGGCGATGGATTGGTATCGGGACATAGGTCGAAAACCGTTTTTATTCGAAATAATAGTCCGCCAGGTCATCCTTGGCCGAACTGGCGCCTTCGTCGCCGCGGCAGAACGAAACGGTCGTACCCGCCGGGAAAGCATCGTTGGAGGAAATGCCCAGGGTGCCGTCCGCGAGGACTTTCTTCATCCAGAGGCCCCAGATCGGCAGGGCCATGTTGGCTCCCTGGCCGAGGGCCGTGGAGGAGAAGTGCACGTAGCGGTCCTCGGCGCCCACCCAGACGCCCGCCGTGATGGTGGGGGTGTAGCCGATGAACCAGCCGTCGGAGTTGTCGTTGGTCGTACCCGTCTTGCCGGCGATGGCGCCGGAAAGGCCGTAGCGGAAGCGCAGGCGGGAGCCCGTGCCGCCGTCCACCACCCCGCGCATCATCTGGATCATCGCATACGCGGCGTTCTGGGAGATGGCCTCGTGCCGGCGGTCGGAGAACTGGCCGAGCACGTTGCCGTCGCTGTCCTCGATCCGGGTCACGAAGAGCGGATAGGTATAATCGCCCTCGGAAGGGAACGTGTTGTACGCGGTGACCATATCATAGACGGAGACGTCCGCCGAGCCGACGCAGAGCGAGACGACCGGGTCGATGCGGCCGCCGATGCCCATCTTGTGCATCATGGACACCAGCGCCTCCGGACCCAGCTCCTTCATCAGATAGGCGGCCACGGAGTTGGAGCTCTGGGCGAGGC
>Ga0310696_10004719_pt1 | contig 16641 bp, 14 predicted proteins | sample AusTroGonzalo_MG_4_FD_203885 | JGI IMG/M metagenome (GOLD analysis project Ga0310696, IMG submission 203885) | Bovine rumen microbial communities from tropical cattle in Woodstock, Queensland, Australia - Gonzalo_02 (v2) (version 2) | ecosystem: Host-associated > Mammals > Digestive system >...
GGGAGTCCGTCGAATTATCTTGAGTCGAGAACTTCGCTTGTCGGAAATTTTAGAAATAAAGAAACGGGTTCCTGAACTGGAACTGGAAGTCTTTGTTCATGGAGCGGTCTGCATGGCGATGTCCGGACGTTGCATGCTCTCGAACTGGGTGACGCATCGTGACGCGAACCAGGGGGCATGCGATAACAGTTGCCGTATGCCTTACCGCCTGTATGCAAATCCGGGCCCGCAGGTCGAGGATTACCGCGAACACGAGGGCTCCTTTTCGCTCCAGCGGACGGACCGTCCGGAACTCGATCCGATTGCGCTGGACGAAGACACTTGGGGCACATACTTCATGAGCAGCCGCGATCTTTGCGCCTTGGACGTGATCCCGGAACTTGTGGCTGGCGGGCTCGACTCGTTCAAGATTGAAGGCCGTACGCGCTCGGTTTACTATTTGAGCCAGGTCGTTCGGGCTTACCGAATGGCGATAGATGCTGTCGCTGCCGGGAATCCGGTGCCCGAAGAGAGCCGTCGCGCGATAAGTTTTGTCGATGGGCGAGGCTTTATGCCGGGATTCTTGCGCGGTCCCTTGCCGCAGAACTACGAGGCGACTCATGTGGATGCATTGGGCGGCTGTGTCGCGGCGCAGGTCCGAGAATTTGATTCGACTACAGGTTCGTGTCTTGTGAACGTCAAGAATCCGTTTTCAATGGATGATTCGCTGGAACTCATGACGCCCGACGGAATGCAGCCGTGCGAGGTTGAAGAACTGCTCGATTTTCGTGGAGCTCCTGCCGACAGGCTGAATCCGGGAACTGAAGGAAGGGTGTTTTTAGGTAAAAATGCCCTGAAAAACGAAAAAATTGCCCATTTTAGCTTTATTGTGAAGCGTTCCAAATCTTTTTAAATTGTTAAAAAAAATACATTTGGAATATGGCTGTCGATGAAGCGACAAAAAAACAGGACGAGTTAGAACTTTATCAAATTGATGATAAGGCCATAGTCCCTTTCTTTCAGAAACATCTGGAAGAGTTACGACAGTTCATCCATGAACATCGCCAAGATAGGCTTAATTTATTAGTACTTTTAAAGCAATTTATCCGTACTTATCGCATGCCTTTCAATATGCAGCGCTACATGGAAGTCCAAAGAACGTTTATCCAGCGTTCCCTGCATGATAAAATCCAGGATCGCCAACTTGCTGTAAGCCACTGGATTCAGGAATTCGCCGGTCGCCATCGCAATCGCATGATCCAGCTGCAGTGCCTGTACCTCGATAGGGTCAAAGATCAACTCTTGCCGGAAATCGAGAAAATGCTTGCGAACCGTATCGACCATTTGCAGGATAAATTGGACAATCGTGACGAGTCGAACAATCCGCCGCCACCTCCTGAAAATCCAGTCCAGTAAGAACGTCTAGTCTTCTGTTTAATCTAGTTTATCAAAGAAAATTTCGCCGTCTTGAATCGCGATGGTAATCGTGTGCGTTCCTTTGTTGCCCATGTCGTTGTAATGGACGAGGTATTTGCCGTCGCCTAAAGGTTCGATCTTTTCGACTTCCTGGATGTCCTCGCCATCCTGCGCGTTGCTGCGGAACTTCCAGACGGCGTAGCCGCCGCCATCGATGAATTCGTTGTCGTACGCTTTTGAAAGTTCTTGGGCGAGCTCTTTCGTGCAATACTTTGTAATGACGGAATCGTTCGCAAACTCGTTTCCAAAGATATGTTTGCTGTAGAACGTCTGGATTTTTGCTATGGCTTTGGAGTCTACGTCGTTGCTTGTGTTCTTTTTGGGATTTTCTGGCATAAAGCCGTGATTCTTGAAAATTTTGAAAATCTTGATGTAACGCTCGTCTTTATGTTTGCCGGGCACAATGGAAAAACGGTTCAGGCGCTTGTCGTCTGAAACTTCAACAGAAATGCTGACAAGGGAGAATGAAGCGGAAGGGTATATTCCCAATCGAACGCCTAAATTTCCACCTAATGGTCGCGATTCGACGGATTTTAAGTTGAAAACATCCAAAGCGGTAAATTCATCGTAGATGGTTTTGGCTTCGAGTGAATCAATCTGCTCGACTGTTTTTTGGATTTCGCCGCCAAGGCTGTTCTTGTTGGAGACCGTTTTATAGCATTTTGAAAAATCGGGTGTTTCGCAAGTGAAATCGAGGGCATATCCACCCATGTCGTCTGCGTCAAGGGAATACCTTATGGAGAAAAATTTCCCAGCGGACATGGGCCAAAGTTTAAGTTCTCCTAAATTTATGGACAAGCTGTGTTCGTCATCATCGTTGAATTCATGAAACGAGTCGACGATAATTCCCGTATCGTCTAGTTTATGTAAAATACTTTCGTGAAAGACTATTAAAGCTATGGCACTTAGTGCAAGAAAACTAAAAACTGCAATCCAAATGTTTTTTTTCATTTCAAATGATCCTTAACATAAAAGGTCGTAGTAAAATTAACGTTTTTTATGGAGATTGTGTTCCTTGCAGGACGAATTCTGCGGTTTTGTGCTACCAAATCCCCATTTTTTGATGCTTTGGTAGCATATTTTTTACTTTGTATGATGAAAATTCGGCCGTACGGATGGTTTATGTGTTACTGAATTTGCTTTTTTTTCCATTTTGGTAACATAATCTGCGGTATAAATTCAAATTTTTTGAGAAAAATGTTTAATTTGTGTGCAAAATGTGCTACCGAACAAAGATTTTTTTAGCATTTGGTAGCATTTTTTCGCATTTCGGACCCTTTGGGTGTGCCAAAACCAGTTTCTAAGGTAGAATGGTTATCGGAGTTCCGTCTTTTACCGCATCGTATATTTCTTCGATTTCGTCGTTTGTGACCGCGATGCAGCCGGCGGTCCAGTCTTTCCACTTGTGCCAGAATCTAAAAAAGAATGCCGAAATCTTGTTCGGGTAGCCGTGGATCATGATATCTCCGCCGGGCTCGTAATTGCCTTCTTTCGCTGCCTTGATTTGCTCCGCGTCCGGGTACGAAATCCTCAGCGATAAATGAAAATCGCTGTTGGGGTTGTGCCTTTCGATGGTGTATTTGCCCTCGGGCGTCTTGTTGTCGCCGGATTTGACCTTTGCGCCCACCGGATTCTTGCCCAGTGAAATTCTGTACGTCTTGACAACATTATCTCCGTTGCGCAAGTGCATTTTTCGGTTCGCCTTTTCTACGAGAATGTTATCGATGGGGGAGGTGAGCATGGTTTTAGGAGATTCCTTTTCCGAAGAGCATGAATATAATAGAAATGTTAGTAAAAGTAGGGTACCCGTTCAATTATTATCAGATGTTTTTGAAATGTTGTTTGTTGGATATTTATGAACTCGAAAAAGGAATGCTCGTTATCCGTGCAGACGGAGCGTCCTTGAACCGTAAAGAAAACGGAATGAGTAAGATGGACGGTGAAATATCTTAAAAATGCTCGAAAATGCGACTCAAGCTGAAAATTGTCTTGAAATGAACCCCTTTGTTTTTTTACACGACCCGATATGGCTCGATTTTTTCTTGAAATTTACAACGATTTGTTTAGAATTGTTGACAGATTAGTACCTCCAGAGAAAAAAATTTGTAGTTTATATCCGTAACTTCAAATTTGTAGGAGAAGGTTATGAATTTATCTTTTGGTTTGAAGCAAGGCTTATTGCTTTCGGTCTCGGCTATGCTTTGTAGCCTTGTGGCTTGCACATCAGACGATGAAACTGTCTTGGCCTATTATCCAAAGACTGCGGAAATCAAGGATGGAAAGCTTGTTGATTACCGCGACGGCAACGAGTATGGGATTGCGAAGATCGGTGGAGTCTATTGGATGACCGAAAATTTGCGCTATGCCGATAGCTCAAGCACAAAGAATCTTAAGGGCAATTCCTGGTGCTACAATAACGATAAAAAGGAATGTACAAAGAACGGTCGCCTGTATTCATGGACCGCTGCAATGGACCTCACAGCGGAAAAGGGAAAACAGTTCAAAACCGATTTCTTTTATGAAAACGTTCAGGGCATTTGTCCCGAGGGCTGGTTTATCCCGAAATCTTCGGATTGGCGCAAATTGCTTGAATATGTGGAGGCGCACAATGGTGGTGAAGGTAGCGGCACAAGCTTGAAGTCGGTTGACGGCTGGGATGAAGTCGATTCCGTTGCGGCTCCGACGAACCGCTTTGGTTTTTACGGTACGGCTTCCGGTCGTCGCAATAACGATGGCGAAACCTTTATGAAGAAGGGGCAACATGCCTTTTTCTGGACTTCCGACAACAATGACGAAGGTACAGCTCATGGCTGGACGCTCCATAGCGATGTGGATGCCCTCCAGGAAGGTTTTTACTACAAGGACCACGGACTCTCCGTCCGCTGCATGAGCACTCATAATTACGGCAATGTGAAGTTGGACTCTTCGTATTTGGAAAATATTCCGCATAATTACGGTACATTGAAATATGAAGGTGAAAAGTATAGAACTGTGAAAATTGCAGAGCTCACTTGGATGGCCGACAACATGAATTATGAAGTCAAGGGTAGCCACTGCTATAATGACGATAAGGATAATTGCAGCAAGTATGGGCGCCTCTATACGTACGAAGCCGCAAAGAGCGTTTGCCCGGAGGGCTGGCGCTTGCCGACTTCCTCGGAATTCAAGAAGTTGATCATGGTCTCTGGTTCGGGTGCCTCGTTGCGTTCTACCAAGGGCTGGACCGACAAGGCTACAAGAGGCCTCAACTTCTGGGGCTTTGACGCGAAACCTGCCGGCGGAAAGGAAAATAGCGATTACTTTGACTTGAAGATGAGCGCCTATTTCTGGATGAACGACGGATCGCAGAATGATGATGTTGTCTCTGCACTGTGGTTGAATTACTATAACACGAATGCGGAAATCGTAAACCGTAGTACGTCCAACGAATTCTCCGTCCGCTGCGTGAAAGAAGAAGAATAGGCTCAGTCATCCTGGACAGTTTCCAGGATGGACTTTGTTACATTTCCCTGCTGATTTGATAAAAAGAGCCGCACGTCCGTGCGGCTTTTTGATTTACAAGTACTTTTGCCTGCAAGATGATTTTGCGAAGCCCGTTTAAAAAGAGGGCTTTGGGCGGAGTGTAAAAAAAGCCGCGCTGCTCAAATGCGTGGCTTTTTTCATATTCTAGAATCCTATGCTTGCTTGGACCATGTAAATTCGGTTTTCGTCCTGGCCCGTATAGTAGCCGCGTTCTTCGCCCCATGTGGCAAAGTCAAAGCTGAAGAATCGTAATACTTCGACGCCGACACCCGCAGTGGGGTAGCCGCCTCTGAATCCGCCCGCGAGCCGCAAGACGAGGAATCGCACTTCGTTATTGAGTCCTGGAATGGCAAGCAGCGTCTGCTCCAGTTCAAAGCCGAAGTTGAGATGGCTGAAGAACTTGTAGTTCCTGTCGCAATTGAACATGTCGGCAAAGTCTACCGCGACGTTGAATTTACGTCCGAAGCCTGTATTGCTGTTCATGAATTTGGGGCTGTAGTTTGCTCCGATGGTAAAGTTCGGAATCAGCGTTTCCCCGGCGAGCTGCTTGAAGTAAATGTCCCGGAGCGATGCGCCGAAACGAACTTCGCGGCTGTACTGGTAAAGGACGCCCATGTCGATTCCAAACGAGAACGTCTTGGAATCGAAGAAATCGTCCGTGGCGTTGTCGAGCTGGTTGTCCAAAGTATCCATGATGGTGCTGTAGTTTGCAAGCCCGATAGTAATCATGTTGACTTTATGGCGCTTTGCCAGTTTTCCGCCAAGGCCTACGGAAAGTTGGTTCGGGATGATTTCATAGGCGCCGCCTATTTGCCCGACTGCGTCGATGTAGAACGTATCGACAACAAGGTAGGGGATGATCAAACCGCCGTCAATATACGGAGATACGCCGCCGTTCATCCAGAATGCCGCACCGAAATTGTGGAATGCCATTTCGGCATCGATTTTCAGCCTGACATCCAGGTTCTTGTGGTCGTAGGAATTGATAGTCTTGATGTACTTTGGATTCTTGACAAGTGAATCGAGTATGGCGCTTGTTTCACTTGTTTTTGAATTTTTTGCGGCATCCTGTGCGGACCTGAACAGGTCCTGAACGTCCTTGACGTCGTTATATGTCGAAAGAAACTTGCTGAATTCCCCGGCTCCACCGACGGTTATACGCATGTCGCCGATCCAGTTCCGTGGGTAGTAACCTTGTTCCGGACGCTTGTCGTAGTTGCCGAGCCTGTTGATTTGGCTCAGACCGGCGTAGTTGTAATGGATTGCTTCTTTGTCATCGACGACAGCCACGTGGGCGCCGCCCATGGATTCTGCTCGGAGTGAAAAATGCGTAGGCGATTTTGCCGATACGATGCCGAATGAACAGGCGAGAACTGCAAGTAGTGTTACTTTATTCATTTTGCGTTTCTCCCTTCGAACCACTTGAGGAACTCTTTTTCATCGTAGTTGACCCAGCATCCGCCGACCATTTCTTTTCGTTTCTTCAATGAGTACTTGATGTTGTTTACATCGGTGTCGTGACGGATAAGTTCTTTGTTCTTTATTTTGTCGTTAAGATTCTTTCCGGGGAATTTCAAGTCGATGGCGAATTTGAGACGGTGGTTGTTCTTGTCGTCGCGTTCATCGGGATCGCGGATGACGTATTTCCATTCGTTCTTGTCTTTGCTTGCCATTTTTCCGTTCATGTCGATGTCGATGGTCTCGTATTTCTCGATGATGTTGAGCGAATCGACTTGAGCCTTGGTGAGGTCGTATGTCTTCGCGTCCTTGCCTTCGGCTATGATTTCGTCCCAGTTCGTCGGATTTTTCACCAGGACGACAACGCGGTAGTCACGGGCGTCTTCGTCGATTTCTCCGTCGCCGTCGTTATCGTAATTGTCGACAATCTCTTCGTCCACGCATCCGTCTCCGTCATCGTCAATAACGTTCCCGAAGTTGAAGAATACGTCGGTGCGGTCGTCGTCGATGGTTTGTGCCCTGTCGTTCAGCTGGATGACCGTGTTGGCCAATCCGACCGTGGCGTCGGCATAGAAATCGTCGCCCAGTTCCTGGCGGGTCGAATCGGGCAGGTAAGCTTTGATGATTTCGGCGGCGCTTTCCGGCGATGCCTTGATGGCTTCGGCAGCCGATGCCATGTCCTGGAGGAACGGCCTGAGGCTATCGCCGAGGTCGTTCAGGGAATTCAGGTTCACTTGCATGCTGGAGTTGTTCGACGCAATTATGGAATTGATTTCGGTTTGGACGTTCCTGATACGGAGCGCTGCCTTGGTGAGCTGCAAAATGGTATAGCTGTCTGCAATGTCGCTGAACCGCACCTTCTTGTCTGTCTTGCCCAACGTGTCGCGGGCGACGAACTTATTGAGGTACAGCATGACGGAGTCGATTCCTTGCGATATGGTTCTTGCCTTGGAATCGTCCATATTGAGGAATCCGTTTTTACCGTTTTCATCGGAGGTCTGGGCGTAGGACATCAGTTCAAAGACGTTGAGCCCTTCTTGGCTGTTCAGTACGCATTTGGCGAGCCCTATCCAAGCTTCGGAGTATCCGGAATCTGCATCGAGAGCCCTGTTGAAGAACTTGCGGGCCGCGTCGTAGTTGGACTTCTGGAATTCCAGGTAGCCATCGAGCGTAAGGGCTTCCGGATCGCCGTTATCGGCGTCGTGACTGTCTGTCGGGTGAAACAGGTTGCAACCGGCAAAGCCCGCAGACAAAGCGATTGCAATGGACCATATCCATTTCCCATGCGTTTTTTTACTCATTCTGCTAGTCCTGATAGGATTACTCTGTATAAAAAAATAACTTCATTCTTACAAAAATGAATATTTTGCTTTTTTTTATTGGCTTTTTTTACGATAATCCCTTAAAAAAATATATTTGCGCTCAATGGATGCTTATAAAGAGTATTTTCCGACGAAATCTTACCGCATCGCGGAGTTGCGACTATCGTCTCTGCTTCGGGTCGAAAGGGATCGCCTGGACGGCGTCGCCTCTTCGTTAGGGCGGGAATGCGCCATTGGCGCGGACAATCTGCGGGAACAGCTGCCGCAGATTCTTCGGTTTACGGAATCATATCATGAAGCATACGACCAGTATTTAAAGGCGGTACTTGTGCAACAGCCGCGCCCGATCCAATGCAGGCCGGCGTGCGGCAACTGCTGCCACCATTATCCGATGTCGGTCGAGCCTTTTGAGCTTATTGCCATGTACTGCGAACTGCGCAAGAGGGATGACTTGCTTTCGTTGATGGAGGCTTGCCAGATGCGCTTCGAAAAGTTCGAGTCGTTTTTCGAGAACCGCAAGGGGGCGGGGCTATCCGAGGACGAAGCCGAAGACGGTGCGCTTCACGATTATTTTGCGTGGTGGCGTCCATGCCCGTTCTCGAACCTGGCGGGCGATTGCACTATCTACCCGCTTCGGACCGTTTCTTGCCGCATGTACTTTAGCGAGACGGAACCAAAGTATTGCACTCCCGACATGCTCCAGACGGAAAAAAACGACAGCTATATCGTTTATATGCCCGATGTTGTCGAAGATGCCGTCTATGGGATTTCGGAACATTATTCCGCGTTGGACTTGCCGGAAAGTTTTTTTGGCGGGCTTTTGGCATTGAATGGCTATGAAGGAGTTCTGGGCGCATGAATCCGTTTGAACAAAACGAGAGCCTGCCACTCTCCTTTGACGGCCAGCTCGACCTGTTCGGCTATGTCGCGGCGGACAATGCTCCCGAAGTCAAGGCGCCCTCGTCAGACTGTTCTGCGAACGGGCTCGTCCATTTCAAGTACAATCCCTTGATGAAGAAGAGTATTCGCTGCAAGGGCGGGTTCTTGTTTGGGCACCCGGAGGTGTTGCTCCCGGCGTACATGAAGGCGCCGGAGTTCGCTGCCGCTCGCGAGTTGGCTGCTGAATGGGCGGAACATGCGGTGCGTCGCAAGACGCAAAAGAACAAGGCTATTATCAAGGATTTGGTGAGCCGCTTTTGGCAGACGGTCGATCAGATTTTTACGGATAAGGGCGAGGCTCCGCTGGCAAGCAAGGGGCGGTTGCCGCCAATCCGTCCGCAGGGCGTGCACCACAACTTGACGGACGTGCTTGCCGCAATAAACGACACTTATTTCGGTGGGTCGCTCACGTGCCGTATCACGTGGAGCAACCGCGTGGGCGGGCTGAGTTTCCATTCGGTACGCAAGGACCCGGTGACGGGCGAGAGTTTCCATCTCATTAGCATTAGCCGTGGCTATGATGCCGCTAACTGTCCTTTGTATGCAATTGCGGGTGTCGTTTATCATGAGTGCCTGCATATCGTGATCCCGGTCGAGGAACGTCACGGGCGCAGAATCGTTCACGGGCGCGAGTTCCGACAGCGCGAAAAACGCTATATCTATTATGATGAATGGATCAAGTGGCACAAGGAAGTGCTGCCCCGCAATATCCGTGCGATGAGACACCATAAGGCGATTTAGGGCGCTCGATAAAGTCGGCTCACCTGCAATTTATCCGGGAAAAATTGGATATTTATACATGCATGTAACTTGGTGAAAATCAACAAGTTACATTTTTCTTATCCTAAAAAAGTGCCGTTTTTTGCTCAAAATCGCCATTTTATTTGAATTTGTATGTTTTATGTAAGAAAAAATCTTGTCAAGGGATGGTTGAAAAAATTCCTGTTGATAAGTTGTGCGGATGCATAGTGATAATAGTGTTATTCGTACGTTCGTAAGAATGGTGTAAACTGGAAAAAGTCGGATAAAAAATGTTTTTAAAAAAAAAGTGCCCTTTTTGGACCAAAAACGGACATTTAAAAAATTTTTCGCCCAGGGTGGTTGTTCTTCGGTTTTCCTTTCTTATTTTTTGCTTGCTCTTTTGTACTATTGACTGGTTTTTTAGATCGTGGAAAATATTGTTTCTTTGTTGGATATTGCTGAGACGCCCTGGCAACAGGTGCTCGACCGCGTGCGTTCGGAATGCAAGGACTTTTTTGGTGCCGTGATTCTTGACGCTCTTGGTTACGAGGGCTTTTGCAATGGCTATGCCTTGCTCACCGTTCCTGATGAACTGCGTGAGAATTGGGTGAATTCCCATTATGGCGATTTGTTGCGCAAGTCCTTTGCGGATGTCTTCGGTAGTGAATTTATTGATTATCGTATTCGTCAGATAGCTCCTTCGGACCCGATTCCAGAAATCAAGCTCACGATGCCTGTAATCCCACGGACGGTTACGGCTCCGAAGCCGGTGAAACGTCCGAAACAGCCTTTATCGCTTTACGCCCGCTACACTTTTGAAAACTTTGTCGAAGGGGAATGTAATTCTACGGCTTTCCGCGCTTGCCAGGCGGTAGCCGAAAATCCGGGCGACCCGTCTTTGAACCCGCTGTTCGTCTATGGGGAAAGTGGACTTGGCAAGACTCATTTGCTGCAGTCCATCGCTGCAAAAATCCAGAAGAATCGCCCCGATGCATCCATCGTATATTGTCATGCCTACGATTTTTTGCGTGACGCGACCGCGATGGCCTCTGCGCTCCACAACAAGACGGGCAACGTGCGCGAACTCGCGCAGAAGTTCCGCGAACGTTACGAACTTTGCGACATTCTCTTGCTCGACGATGTGCAACTGTTGGAAAAGGGCCTCTGGACGCAGGAGCGCCTGGCCATCTTGATCCGTCATTTGCGTGCCGAAGGCAAGCAGGTCGTGATTTCTTGCGACCGCCATCCGTCCAAGTTCAAGGTGGTCGATACGGATTGCGAATCCCGTAATGTTTCGAAGTCTTCGATCCCGAGCATTTCGAAGAAGCTCCTCACGCCGCTGGAATCTTGCGTTGCGGTGGGCCTTGACGAGCCGGATCTTGCGACTCGCATGCACTTGATCAGCAAGAAGTCCGAGGATTTGCCTTTTGCGAAGGCTGACCGCGAAGAAATTTGCCGTTACCTTTCGATGCCGCCGCGCAAGAACGTGCGCCTTATAGAAGGGCTCCTGAACTTTTTGGGCGCGATGAACATGTTCTGCAAGGCGGACTTGAACTTGAGTGGCGTGAAGCGCCTCGTAGCTCCGTCGGAACACGGCGCTCATATGGAACTCACTGCAAAGAACATTGCCGAGGCGGTTGCGCTGGAATACCATGTCGAAGTTTGCGAACTCTCGTCCAAGCGCCAGTCTGCCGCGATTTCTACGCCGCGCAAGGTGGCGATGTACCTTTGCCGCGAACTCACGACGGATTCGCTACAGAATATCGGCGCGATGTTCTGCAGGGACTATGCCACTGTAATCGCCGCCATAAATTCCCTAAAAAAGCAGATGGATAAGGACGCATCGCTCGCAAGGCGCGTCCAGGACATCCGTTATATGCTGGAAGCCTAGCATGATTGCTCTTTTGACGGGTGGCGCCGGCGTCGTAGGGAAGGCGTTGTGCCGGGAACTCATAGCACGGGGCGTGTGTGTCCGCGTCTTGACGCTTCCGGGCGATTCTTTGGCGCAGTCTTTGCCGGGCGAGGTGGATGTCCGCTTCGGCGATGTGACTGATTTTGAATCTATTCGAAGTGCGTTCGAGGGGGTCGATGTCGTCTATCATTTGGCGGCAATTCTTTTATCGACAAAGCGCGGGGCGTTCGAGCATGTGAATACCGAAGGGACGCGGAATGTGCTCACGGCGAGCAAGCTTGCAGGCGTTCGCCGTTTTCTCTACGTTTCTAGCATTTCGGTGACGTACCCGGTGCTCACGCCGTATGGCGAAAGCAAAAAGAAGGGGGAGGCGTTGGTGCAGGCGTCCGGGCTAGACTGGACGATTGTACGCCCGACGCTCGTGATTGGCGATGGGGGCGGTGTCGAGTTCAACATGTTCCGCGATTACGTGAAACGCTTCCCGATTTATTTCATGCCGGGTGGCGGCAAGTGCTTGAAACGCCCTGTCCGCAGCGAGGACTTGGTCAAGGGCGTTGCCGTCGCGGGAATTGCAGAAAATGCAGTAGGTAAAACCTACGCCCTTGCGGGTTCGACCGTGATGACGATGGCGGAAATGGCTGGGCATGTTTTGAAAAACGCCGGAATGCGCCATTTGATGCTCCCGCTGCCGTGGTGGATTTCTCGAAAGTTGGCGGTCCTGAAAAATTGGATTGGCGGGGAGCGTGTTTCTGCCGAGCAGGCTTTGGCGGGTTTCTTGTACGATGCTGCCCCGTCCATCGAGGAAGCCGAGCGCGATCTTGGTTACCATCCGGGCTGCCCTTTTGAGTGATGGGCTGCGGGGTATGGGCATGGGACTGTCGCCCCTTTGGGCTGTGGGCTCGGACCTAGCGGTCCTTTCGGGTATGGGCAAAAGCCCAAAGCGAAGATTCCCCAAAGCCTTGCGGAGCAAGGCGACCCCAAAGCGAAGCGACCCCATATAATACATTCCTGCAAAAATCGGGCTTTTTACGAATATTTCCCGTGTAATTTGTAAACTTTTATTGCTCTAAATTGGACTAAATAAATTATATTAATAGCATGAATAAGAAAAAAATATTAGCTCTATTAATTTCCTCCGCATTCCTTTTTGCGGCTTGCGGTGATGATGACAGTCCTTCATCCCCGAAAAATGACAATCAAAAGGAAATTTCATCTTCGTCTGAAGATGATTGCGAAACCTTGGACGATTGCTTGGATGTTTCTTCTTCTTCGAATAAGAGCGATGCAAAGTCTTCTTCTTCAGCGAAGGAAAACAAAAAATCATCTGATTCCAAGGACGAAAAGAATTCTTCGGCTTCAAAAGATGACAAATCCTCGTCTTCGGTAGCGAAAGACGAATCCTCTTCTAGCGTTGTGAAGGACGAAAAGTCTTCGTCATCCAAGGAAGAACCGAAATCCTCTTCTTCTTTCGTTGCTAAGGATGGCGAGCATGTGGCGTCCATGGACGAGTTGAAAAAGAACATGGAACTCGAACTGTTTGGCGAGAAGATTTATCTCTCGACGGGCAGTAAACAGGGGCTTTTTGGTCTCCGTATTCCGGATACGCTGTGGGTTATTACCTACTCCGATTTCGCGAATGGCCAGGTTACTTTTGTCAAGGGCGATGCTGGCATGGAATACATTGATGATCCCAAGGCAAAGAAAATTATGGGAGAAGTCGAAAAGGGCTTCAGCATTACATTCATTGTTGATAAGGATGGTGTGCTCAAGTATTCCGTGAACGGTTCCGATTCGTATAGCGAAGCCGTAGAGGCGAAAGTCGCTCTTCAAAGCGGCAAGGTCTCCAAGTCCGAGGTGATTGCAAATAAAATATATAGTTGCGCCGATGGCGATACGACCAGGACGTTCACGTTCTTTGACAATTCGTATATCCTTGAAAATGTTGTTCAAGAAAAGGTGTCAAACTGGATGGGCGGTCACTATGATATCCAGCGCAGCACGCTCTTGATGCGCCCGGCGTACTATGACAAGTCCGTCTATACGATGTTCAGCTACCAGGTCGGCGAAGACAACACGATTGCCTCGTCTAAAGGAAAAGCGATGAACTGCACGGTTAAGGATAAGTCCGTAACTGCCGTAAAGAAAACGGATTTGGTGAACGAATGGCAGACGCTTGATAATGGCATCAACTGGACGTTCGATATAAAGGCCGATGGTACATACGAACTTCTTGCTTTTGAAAACAACAAGAATGTCGAAGGCAAGAGCGGCTTGTGGGAACTTTATGGCGATCAGCTCATGATGCGCAATAGAGGCTGTATGAACCCCGATAAATGCACCATTTCAATTCATGGTTCCGTCAGTGTAAAGTCGAATAGTCTTGAATTCAAACATACGGACCCGGATACGCCAAAGATTCCGACATCTTTTGAAGCTCCGCAGTACGAGTAGGTGTTAGAACTTTGGTTCGGCAAAAGGTTGGTGAAATTGCCGAAACCCTGTCGAAGGGCCAGCTAAGTTCTGCCAACTTGCATTTTATAATGTGTTTGAAAAATTGCATCGCTCAAAGGCGGTGCATTTTTTTATTTTCTAGCGCAGAGGATAATAAGATGAAACTTTATGTGGTGCAGATGAAAATTTTGCCGGGCGATGTGCCGGCGAATATGCAAACGATGAAGGCCGCTTTTGACCGCGCCAAGGCTGCCGAAGTAGATTGCGTTGTGTTTCCACGAAATGCTTTGACGGGCCCTTCTAACAAGACGCTCCCCGTAGATTGGGCCGAAATCCGCAAGTTTGCGGGCAACATGCCGTTCTTCTTGTGCGGTGACGTGCTCGACGATACGCCGCTCTTGAACATGGCCCACGTGACGCACGGGTTGGATTTTTATGTGGTCGGACGTCGCGAAACCGAAAACAAGGAACTTTCGCATTTGGCAAAAGATTGCGCCATGCCGGTCATTTGTTTGAACGGCGTCGGGACCGACAATACCGGTAAGAACATTTATGCGCTTTCTGGCGGTAGTCGAATATTCGATTGCGATGGCAAGATTGTTTATGAAATGCCGCTCTTTAGCGAAGCCGAAGCGATCGTCGAACTTGTCGATGGTCAAGTGCAAGTTTATGCGGAATCTGCTAAGCCTTACCCAAGCGAGATTGCCCAAATTCACGATGCGCTTGTATTCATGATTCGTGAAAACTTGAAGATGTTCCACATTTCGCGTATGGTCATTGGAGCCAGTGGCGGTATCGACAGTGCGGTCTCGGCGGCACTTTATTCCGAAGCGATTGGACCGGAAAATGTATTCCTTGTGAACATGCCGACGCGCTTCAATTCGGATACGACGAAGAATGCGGCTCGAGATTTGGCCGAGAATTTGGGAACGCCGTATATGGTTGCCCCGATTTCGGACATTATCGAATCTGTTTGCCATACGCTGGAACGCTGTTCTTTTGTGCGTAACGATGCCGTGATGAAGGTCATGGGGATTAACCATGAAAACTTGCAGGCGAGAACGCGCTCGGCGTCGATTCTTTCGACGGTGGCGTCCGTCTTGGGCGCAGGCGTGACTTGCAACGGCAACAAGAGCGAAGCGATGGTCGGCTACTGTACGCTGTACGGCGATACTTGTGGCGTGATGTGCGCACTTGGCGACTTGTGGAAAACGCAAGTTTATGCGCTTGCCCGTTACATCAACCGAGACAAGGAAATTATCCCGAAAGCTTCGATCGACATTCCGGCGAGCGCCGAACTCAGCGAAGCCATGAACGTCGATGAAGGCAAGGGGGACCCGATTCTTTATCCGTACCATGACAAACTTTTTGCGATGTGGGTCGAAAAGGGCGTGAGCCTTGAGCATACGGAAAGGCTTGCGATGGAAGGGACTCTCTGTGAAACGCTCGGTGTGGATGCCGCCTATTTCAAGGCCCATTTGCCGACTGTAGATGCCGTGCTCGAAGACATGCGGCTCTGGTATCGCCGTTTCAAGGGACTTGCCTTGGCAAAACGTATCCAGTTCCCGCCGATTCTTTCTGTGAGCGGCCATGCTTTCGGCGGTGAATACCGCGAAAGTCAGGTGAAATTGTGAGGAACGTGCGCTCCTAGTGGCTTAATGAGCCGACTTCAAAAAGCATAACCAACTAACTCCTAGTCACCTCTTTATAGGCTTCTACTAGCGCTTCGAATTTGACGGCGCAGTTGGCGGGGGAGGTGGAGGGGAGTTTCACTGCCTTGATGCCGGTCGATTTTTCGCAGTATTTTTCATAGAGTTTATGGGCGGTGGCGCCTGTGCAAAAGATGAGCTTGATTTTCGTCTTGGCGAGGAGCGAGGCGATATCGTTCGGCACGACGTCTTCGATGCTCATGTCGCTTGCTCCGATGATGGTGCAACTGTCGAGAACGTCCCAAAGAGCAATGTGGTGCTTCAAAAGCATCGATTTTTTCTCGTCAATAGTCGCGGGGAGTGGTTCGTTCAAGACGCTTGCGAGAATTTTCCAGAAACGGTTTTGCGGGTGCCCGTAGTAAAATCCCTGTTCGCGCGATTTGGGCGAGGGAATGGAACCGAGCAAAAGAACTTCCGAATTTGCGTCGAACAGCGCCGGAAACTCATGCGTGACGAACGTCCGCGCGTTCTTGGATGTTTTTGCGAGAGTCTTTTTCGTTGCCATAACTTCTAGAATGTAATTTATTTTTTTTCAATTTACTTGATTCTTAGCCCAGGTGAGCTTAAGAATTGTATGCCAATGAATTGGCAACAATTCTATACCACCTACGGTGTCAGAATGACGATGCCTGACCACTAACCACCAAGAGCGTGCCAAATGAGTGACGCAAAAATAAGCTTGCTTATTTTTATGTCCGAATGCAGCCGCGGACGTCGAAGACGTCAATCACTAACCACTTACTTCCAAACATTGAACTTACACCTCAAAGTTACTATATTTGCCCTCGAAAAAATAACATCGCCGTAGGCGACAATTTAACCTAATACCTGTTACCTATCGCCTGAAACCTGACTATGAATCCAGAAATTGAAAAACGCCGCACCTTCGCCATCGTCAGCCACCCTGACGCCGGTAAAACCACCATCACCGAAAAGTTCCTGTGGTACGGGAATGTGATTCGCGAGGCTGGTCACGTGCGCGCGAAGGCTAACAGGAGCTATACCGTCAGTGACTGGATGAAAATCGAACAGCAGCGTGGTATTTCTGTTTCGAGTTCCGTTTTGAACTTCCCGTTCGAAGGTTGCATGTTCAACCTCGTCGATACCCCGGGGCATCAGGACTTCTGCGAAG
>Ga0310696_10004721_pt1 | contig 16639 bp, 13 predicted proteins | sample AusTroGonzalo_MG_4_FD_203885 | JGI IMG/M metagenome (GOLD analysis project Ga0310696, IMG submission 203885) | Bovine rumen microbial communities from tropical cattle in Woodstock, Queensland, Australia - Gonzalo_02 (v2) (version 2) | ecosystem: Host-associated > Mammals > Digestive system >...
TCAGCGGTATGAATGGTGTGGGTAAGAGTACTATCCTTAACAAGGTTGTTAAGGGCCTTATTGCTGGTGGCGAATTCCCATCGCACATGCTCAAGGGCGTGCGCTTGGATGTAGAACCCGAGGATGCAAAGTGGATTCGTTATGATATGATCCGCTCGCTCGATTCAAATCTGCAACAGGCACTTGCCGAGGGTGAGGGATTCCTACGTCAGGCTCTTTCTGCATTAGCCGGAGTAGGGGGTGGTTCGCTACTCGACATCCAGCTATACAACTTACAGCGCAAGTATCTTGATTATCAGGTAAACATAGGTAATCGTATTATCGAGAAACTCCAGAGTGGAGATGCTGATGCCGCTCAGCAGCTGTCTCAGAAGAAGACACGATTCCAGGATATCGTTGATGAGCTGTTCCGCGATACAGGCAAGAAGATGATCCGTACTGAGAATGAGCTTCGTTTTACTCAGATTGGCGAGGTGTTGTTGCCTTATCAGCTGTCGAGTGGCGAGAAGCAGATTCTTATTATTCTGCTCACTGTTCTGGTAGAGGATAACATGCCTTACGTTCTGTTTATGGACGAGCCTGAGGTGTCATTACATCTTGAGTGGCAGAAACGTCTTGTCGACCTCTGTCTCGAGCTTAACCCCAACGTACAGATTATTCTTACCACCCACTCACCAGCCATCGTTATGAACGGCTGGGTAGATAGTGTTACCGAGGTTTCTGATATAACTGTTTAAGGCCTACGGATTATACGGTTTATGCCTAGCAGATTAAGAGATAATCTAAACTCCCGTTATTTCGAGGCGGCCAATGCGCTTACCTCAAAGAAGGCACGACATAGGATAGTGGCCTATGTCGAGAGCTATGACGATATCTACTTCTGGCGCACTGTGCTAAGCGAATTCGAGAACGATAAGCGCTACTTTGAGGTTATGCTGCCATCAAAGGTCAATCTCACACGTGGAAAAAAGTCAGTGCTCATGAATTTCCTTGAGGGCGAGCCACTTGGCAGGGATATGATAGCCTGTGTCGATGCTGATTACGATTATCTTATTCAGGGCCGTACCCATCAGTCTCGAAGCATATTGAATAGTCCGTATGTATTCCATACCTATGTGTATGCTATCGAGAACTTCCAGTGCTACGCTCCTTCGCTGCATAATGTATGTGTATCGGTAACTCTGAACGATCATCGCATCTTTGATTTCCGTGAGTATTTCGCGCAGTTCAGCGAGGCTGTTTTCCCGCTCTTTGTATGGTCTGTCATGGTGTATCGCAATGGCAGTTACCCTAAGTTCTCTATCACCGACTTCTGTCGCATTGCCGACCCTGGTGGATTCAATGTTCAGAATCCAGGTGCGTCTATTGCCAATGTAAAACGCAAGGTGCATACCAAGATTAACGAACTGCAGCGCCAGTTCCCTGATGCCAAGGACGAGTATCTTGCTACAAAGGATGATATCCGCGCCCTTGGTGTTACTCCGCAGACTACCTATCTTTATATACAAGGGCATCACCTGTTCGATACTGTCGTATCGCCCATACTTACTAAGGTATGTAACCTGTTGCGACAGGAACGCCAGAATGAGATTTTTTACGCCACTGCGCACAGGACACAGAAGCGAAACGAAATGTCCTGTTACGAAAACTCGCTCCAGGACATTAAGGTTATGCTTAAAAAGAATACCGGCTATACCTCCTCCGAGCAATTCCGTCGCGTTCAGGAGGATATCCGAAACTATTTAGACAAAAGTCTCTAAGAATTTTACTTCTCCGTTTACTTTTACCTCGCCGGTTGTTGCGGGTAGAAGGATTGTGTCGCCTTTTGCGAACGTCAACTCCTCACCGTCAGCAATTATGGTGCCCTCGCCCTTTACTGCTATCAGGATTACAAACGAGTCGAGCTCAGAGTAATCCAGTGTCATTGGCTCAGTCAGGTCGTAAACGGCTGTGGTAAAGTAGGGACAGTCGGCTATTAGCACACCCTCGTTCTTTGCCGGCTGATACATTGTGCGGTAGTTGGGCTGCACGGTGTAGTCAATGCTCTCAGCAGCCTTCTCTGTGTGCAGTTCGCGATAGTTGCCATCCTTATCCTTACGTTTAAAGTCGTATATACGGTAGGTAACATCGCTTGTCTGCTGTATCTCGGCCACCATACATCCACCACCTATGGAGTGTATACGTCCTGAGGGGATATAAAACACATCGCCTTCCTTTACCTCATACTGTGCCAAGGCATCTGTAATGGTATCGTTGTCAACCATAGCCTTGTAGTCCTCTGGTGTAATAGCCTTCTTCAGTCCACAGTATAGACTTGCAACTCCTTGTCTTCCAGTGTCCTTGTCTCCCATACAATACCACATCTCGGTCTTTCCGCAAGGTTTTCCGTGCTTGTGGGCAATCTCGTCGTTGGGGTGTACCTGTATGCTCAGGTCACTTTTGGCATCGATAAACTTTATCAGCAACGGGAACTCATCGCCGAATCTTTTGTAGTTATCCTCGCCCACCAACTTTGCCTTTTGCTCTTTTACTAACTGGTTAAGACTTTTTCCTTTGTGTTCGCCGCAAGCCACGACAGTCTCGCTGCCTGCAACACCTGAGATTTGCCAGCTTTCGCTGCCCCAGATCATTTTTTTAAGTAATGGTTCAAACTTGTACATTGTTTTGTTTTGTTTAATGTTAATGTTTATTTTTGCCTAGTTTTCTGTCCAGAAGCTACGTGTAAACAGCACCAGCACCGTCATGATTTCCAGACGACCCATCAGCATCAGTGGACAAAGAATCCACTTTATAAAGTCAGGCAGTATCGACCACGACATTACTGGGCCAATCTGTGTTCCCAGTGTCGGTCCCACGTTGCTAACGCAGCTCAGTGCAATAGTTATTGCATTTGTATTATCAATGCCAGCCACTATCATTATGGTGGCTGTAAACAGTGTCATAAGCATTGTAAGTGTAAAGAATGCAAACAGTGCCACCAGTTTCGACTGTGGTATGTTAATCCCATTGATTTTTACTGGCAAAACGGCATTTGGGTGTAATATCTGGCGGAAGTTGTTGCGTATAACCTTAAGCAGCATCACTCCTCTCACACATTTAAATCCACCGCTGGTACTGCCTGCGCATGCTCCCAGATACATCACTACTCCCAGAATCACCCATGTTATATGTGGCCATGCTCCGGCATCTTCATTAAACATCCCCGTGGTTGTCATAAATGATACCACTTGGAATAGTGCTGCTCTAAATGCGTGTTCCAAATCGTAGCCCATACGTGTAAGCAGCAGGTACATTATCCATAGCGTTGCACCTGTTACAACACATATATATAGTTTGAATTCCGAGTTCGTGAACAGCGCTTTCAGCTTCAACTTTATTATACTTAAATATAATAATGTGAAGTTTATTCCCGATAGGAATTGAAAGGTGATTGAGATATAGTCTATTGTTGGCGAGTGGAAGTACTCTGTGCTTTCGTTGTGTATGGCGAATCCGCCTGTGGCAGTTGTGGTCATTGCGTAGTTTGTTGCTTCAAACAGATCCATGCCTGCTACCCAATATGCCAGTCCGCAAGCTATTGTAAGCATGAAGTATATGCTCCATATCCACTTTGCTGTGGTTGAGAGCCTTGGGTGCATCTTTGCCTTTATTGGGCCTGTGGCCTCTGCGGCAAAGATCTTTACGCTACCACCTACCAGCGATGGCAGGATGGCGATGGTAAAGAATACTATTCCTAATCCGCCTATCCATTGCGTCAGCGATCGCCAGAATAGTATTGCGTGTGGCAATACCTCTACATCGTCTATTATGGATGCTCCGGTGGTTGTAAAGCCTGATGTCGATTCAAAGAATGCGTCTGTGATATTTGTTATGCTACCATGTATCAGGAATGGGAACATACCAAAGAATGAGAATACCACCCAAGCAGCTGTAACCACTACGTATGCGTCTCTACGGCTCAGACTATTATCTGCATTTCGCCCTAGGTATAGGAAGAAGAAACCACTTCCGAAGGTTATCAGCAGTGATATAAGGAACGCCATCAGGTCATCCTCATGATACAGGAACGACATCAGTGCGCACCATCCCATAAACTGCCCTTCGATAAAGAGCAGCGAGCCGATAATCTTACTGATGATACGGAAGTTTACCATATCGCGTTCTTCTTGAAGAGTTTCTCTATGTTGTTTAATTTCTGCTCGTGGCAGAACACCATTACCGAGTCGCCCGCCTCAATCTGCGAGTTACCATTAACAAGCATTCCCACTCCGTTGCGCACCAGGCCTCCAATGGTCATTCCGAATGGCAATCCAAGATCCTTAACGGGTTTCTTTGTAACTTTCGAACCTTCGGCAGCAGTGAACTCTGCCACTTCGCTATCTACCATCATCAGAGATCTTAGGTTGTCCACGTCAGCCTCAAGCAGCATCTGGTAAATATGGCTGGCGGCTATTGTCTTCTTGTTTATGATAGTGCCAATATCCAGGCTCTCGGCCATGGTCACATAGTCCAGGTTTTCTACCATGGCTATGGTCTTGCGTACCCCCATCTTCTTTGCTGTCAGACATGCCAGGATGTTTGTCTCGGCATTCTCTGTAAGTGCTACAAATGCCTGAGTGTTTCTTATTCCCTCTTCCTCCAGCAGTCCCAGGTCGCGCCCGTCGCCGTGAATCACCATGATATCTTTGTTCTCCAGCAGCTCGTTCAGTCGTTCACAGCGCTTGGCATCCTTCTCTATGATTTTAATGTTCATATAGTCGGGCGCTGTCAGTGCGGCTCTCACTGTGGTCTTTCCTCCTCCCATCATTATCACGTTCTTCACGTCGGTATAGTGCTCCTTACCAACTATCTTGCGTATATATGGGATATATTCCTTTGTGGTCATGAAGTAAGCCAGGTCGTTCACCCTCAGCTCGTCCATACCGCTTGGTATGATGGTGTCACCACCTCGTTTTATGGCAACTATATGATATGGGTCGTCAGGACCGCACAGGTCTTTCAGCGGCTGGTTCAGAATCTGGGCCTGTTCTCTCAGTTTTATTCCTAATAGTATCAGCGCTCCGTCGTGCACGTCCCAACGCTGGCGCACCCAGCTAAGCTTCAGTCCGTTGTTTATATCTATTGCGGCCAGAACTTCTGGGTAGATTAGCGAGTCAAGTCCAAGGTTCTTGAAAAACTGTTGCAGTCCGGGTGCCAGATACTCGTAGTTGTCTATTCGTGCCACGGTCTTCTTGGCTCCTAGAGCGTGTGCCAGTATGCATGCGTTGATGTTGGTGCTCTCCTCGGGTGTAACGCCAACGAATAGGTCGGCATTCTGTACACCTGCCTCTTTCAGCGCTTTTATGCTGGTGGGCGATGCGCAGTATGTCATCACGTCATACTCACTCATCTTAGCCAGACGTTCGTCGTCGGCATCAATAAGCACGCAGTCCTGATGCTCTCTTGACAGCAGTTTCGACAGGTGAGTACCAACGGCGCCTGCACCTACTATTATTATCTTCATGCCTCTAGTATAGCTTCCTTAATGCCTTCTTCGTCTATTCCCACAATATGCATCAGCTCTTTCACTGTTCCGTGCTCTACAAAGCTGTCGGGCAGTCCTAACCTCTGCACTCTTGGTGTATATCCGTGGTCGTTCATCCACTCAAGCACGGCCGATCCCAGTCCGCCCCTTATAACGCCGTTCTCTACGGTGATAATGCGCTTAAAGTTGCGTCCCACCTCTTCGAGAATATTCTCATCCAGAGGCTTCAGGAATCGCATGTCGTAGTGGGCAACACTCATGCTGTTGCCGATTTCGGCGATAGCGCGAGTGACATTGTTTCCAATTGGGCCAATGCTCAGCACAGCCACATCGCTTCCGTCGTGCAGCTTTCGACCGGTGCCCACTTCTATCTCCTCCAGTGGGCATCGCCAATCCTGCAGCTCTCCACCGCCCCGTGGATAACGTATCACAAACGGCCCCTTGTTGGGCAGCTGTGCTGTGTACATCAGTCTGCGCAGCTCATGCTCGTCAAGTGGCGAGCAAATCGTCAGGTTTGGTACAGGGCGCAGTGCAGCCAGGTCGAATGCACCGTGGTGTGTTGCACCATCTTCGCCCACCAGTCCGGCGCGGTCAAAGCAGAACACCACGTTCAGGTTCAGCAGTGCCACGTCGTGTATGATATTATCGAATGCTCTCTGTGCAAATGCACTGTATATGTTGCAGAATGGCAGCAGTCCGTCCTTTGCCATACCTCCGCTGAATGTCACGGCATGTCCCTCGGCTATACCAACATCGAATGTCCTTTCGGGCATCTCCTTCATCATTATGTTCATCGAACAGCCACTTGGCATGGCAGGTGTCACACCCACTATCTTCGGGTTCTGTTTTGCCAGTTCCAGCAGTGTATGACCGAATACATCCTGATATTTCTGTGGCTTTGTGGGGTCGTTGTCCACAATGCGCTCGCCGGTGTCGGGATTGAACTTTCCTGGTGCATGCCATATCGTCACATCCTTCTCGGCAGGAGCATATCCGTGTCCCTTCTGCGTGTGCAGGTGCAAAAGTTTCGGACCGGTCATCTCTTTCAGCTGACTAAGTATTCGTACCAGCTCCTTCACGTTGTGTCCGTCAAAGGGGCCAAAGTACTTTATGTTCATGCCGTCAAAGATGTTCTGCTGGTGCGATATCGCACTCTTCATGGCGTTTGTCAGTCGTATCAGTCCTTTCTTGCGGTCGTCATTCATCAGTCCGTGGCGGTTCATCCATCGTGCTGCCTTGAACTTCAGCGCGTTGTAGTGCTCGTTGGTGGCAAGGTTCAGCAGATACTGCTGCATGCCGCCCACGCTGCGGTCTATCGACATGTCGTTGTCGTTCAGTATTATCAGCAGATTGTTAGGACTGCTCGATACGTTGTTCAGTCCCTCAAACGCCAGACCGCCGCTCAGTGCACCGTCGCCAATCACTGCTACCACGTGTCTGTTCTTGTTCCCCTCCAACTCTGCAGCCACAGCCATACCAAGCGCAGCCGATACCGAGTTGCTTGCGTGTCCGCAGGCAAAGGTGTCGTACTCGCTCTCCTCTGGCGATGGGAATGGCTTTATTCCGCCGAGTTTTCTGTTCGTGCAGAATTTGTCTTTTCTGCCCGTCAGTATCTTGTGTCCGTAGGCCTGATGCCCCACGTCCCATACTATTCTGTCATCCGGAGTGTCATACACATAGTGTAGTGCCACAGTTATCTCGGCCACACCAAGGCTTGACGCCAGGTGTCCCGGGTTTACTGCCACCTCTTCGATGATGTCGCGGCGCAGTTCAGCGCACACCTGTGGCAAATCTTCCACCTTCAGCTTTCGTAAATCTTCGGGTGTGTCAATCTTATTTAATAGAGTAAACTCAGTTTTTTCCACACAAAAAATATTTTTTCGAGTGCAAAGTTAAGCAAATTTATTCAAATCACAAAATAAATCACAAAATTTGCTCCCTTAAATATTAAACTATTTTAAATCTGCCCACTCTCAACCATAAGCACCACTCGCTCTGTCAGTCGGTCCACTCCCTGCGCATCATATTCCTTCTTCAGCGATGCGCCGAAGCCCCATGCAAACACCTGCCAGAATCCTGCTCTCAGCGGACCCATAAAGGCTTTAATCATGTCGTAGCTGCTCGAGTGACACTCACGGTCAATCAGTTTTATCAGCAGTTTTCCCTGACTGTATGTCAGTTTCTTCATTTTAGGTTTATATGTTTTAAATATGTCCTGTTCCACGCGTTTCATGTGCTCCGCCTTTGCTTTGTCGTTTGGCAGTGTCTCCAGGTACTCCGTTGTCTCTATCAGCATCATCCTTGCCTCTTTTGCTATCGGCAGCACCTTTTTCACGTTTGTCACCAGTCGCATGTAGTTCTGGGCCTGTCGCTTGTTTTTAAACGTCAGTTGTGGGTATACATATACGTTGTTCATCTCCATAAACTGTATACTGTCGCCTTCGTGCAACACCTTTCCTACCTTCACTGTCGGAACAAACGTAGGCGAGTCCATCTCCGCCAGCACCTGTTCAGCGGTCAACCTCTGCTCCTCCTGCGCATTAACAGCAGAGAAACAGAGTAGTAACATGATAGATAAAACAACTACCTTTCTCATTTCGGGTGCAAAGGTAGTGCTATTTTTTCATATTTACACTTTTTCCTAAACCTTTTTGCATTTATTTCAAATAAATACCTTATCTTTGCAGGCCAAAAGAAGACATAAACCTATGAGATTAAGATTGTTTTTGGTGATGTGTTTAACTGTGCTTGGGTTGCAGGCGCAAGAGCAGCATAGTTGGGAACAGTATTTGAACCAAGTGATGAATGCAGAGGATATGGCATCTGAACAGTGGCAGGAGAACTATGATCTGCTTTGCGAACTTGAACAACATCCGATAAACCTAAACAAAACAACGCGTGAAGAATTGGAACAAATTCCATTTCTGTCGACCCAACAGGTTGAGGCTTTGGTGGAATATCTTTATAGGTATGACTCGATGAAATCGTTGGCCGAACTACAGATGATTAAGGAAATTGGTCCACAGGTTAGAAAACTGCTGGAATGCTTTGTTTATGTAGGCGATGAACCTAGGCAGAAACTGCGTTTTAGACATGAATTGGTAGCAAGCGGCCGAGTCCCTTTTTATGAACGTAAGGGTGATAAGGATGGCTATTTAGGAGATGGATATCGCCATTGGTTTCGATATCAGGTGGAGCGTGGTGACAATATGAAACTGGGACTAATGGCATCGAAAGATGCTGGTGAACCTTTCTTTACAAATGAAAATAAATATGGTTACGATTATTATTCGCCGTATCTGCAATTTAAAAAGTTAGGTTGTATAGAGACGTTGGTGCTTGGAAACTTCAGAGCATCTATGGGCATGGGAATGGTAATGAACAATAGTTTCGGATTAGGCAAGATAGCAGTATTGCAGAATCTTGGACGAAACGCTATTGGGTTGCGGGCGCATTCTTCAAGATCAGAAGGATATCTGCAAGGTGCAGGAGCCACCATCAATCTTGGACGAGGTATACGAACAACGGCGTTTGTATCATACGCTCCGATGGATGCAACACTAAATAACGACGGAAGTGCCCGAACAATAATAACATCAGGCTATCATCGTACGGAAACGGAGATGGAAAAGAAACATAATATGCATTCATTGAAATCGGGCGGTACATTACGCTATGATGTAGGCCGAATGCACATTGCTCTTAATGCACTGTACAATCACCTGGATAGAGAGTTAAGACCCAATAAGGAACAGATGTACAATTATTATAAGCCTGAAGGTACTAACTTTATAAACGCCAGCATAGACTATGGCTACAGAGGTAGACGTTGGGCACTGAATGGTGAGACTGCAACTGACAACAGTGGCCACATTGCAACAATAAACTCGATAAGTTTAAGTACAAATAATAATATAAATATTATGGTGTTGCAGCGATTTTATGCCTATCAATATGCATCGTTAGATGCGCAGAGTTATAGTGACGGTGGTAAAATTCAGAACGAAAGTGGAGTATATGTAGGACTGTCGTGGCAACCATCGCCAACATGGCAGCTAACAGCTTATGCCGACTATGCCTACCATCCATGGCCTATGTATCGTAAACCAACAGCGTCACATTCGGTAGATAATATGATTCAATGTGTACACACTACTGAAAAATGGAAACTGATGGGGCGTTACAGACTGAAAGTCAAAGAACAGGAACATCGTACCCGAATAAGCATTGAATATTCTTCATCACAATTCAGCGCGCGGACGCAGTTTGATGGCGGTTATTGTACTGCACAAAAATCTGAGTTCGGTGCTATGATAAGTGAGAACGTGGCATATACTCACGATTGGTTGCGCCTCAACGCAGGGGTTGGATATTTTGATACAGATAGCAGTAACAGCCGAGTGTATCTGTACGAAAATGGTCCTCTTTATACATATTCCATGCAGCAGTTCTATGGTGAGGGTATACGTTGCTGGATGATGTTAAGAGCCAGTATAGGTAGAAAGCTTACATTTACAGCAAAACTTGGCGTTACTGATTACTTTGATCGTGACATAATAAGCAGTGGATATCAGCAGATAGACCAATCGAGTCAAACTGATCTTGATATACAAGTAAGGTGGAGAATCTGATTTTAACCTAAAACTTTTTTGTAGACATCGACTACCTGCCCAGCTACATCTGTGCCGCTGAAGCGACGGATATACTCCATGCTACGTTTGATTCGCTCTTCTCTATCATCAGCGCCTTTAAGACTGCGGTGTATGGCATCTGCCATGCCGATAGCATCGTCTGGAGCCACATAGAGAGAATCGGGCCCTCCTGCCTCCTCGAGGCATGAGCCAGTGCAGGCAACAACGGGTAGGCCGCAACTGATGGCCTCGATGATAGGTATTCCGAAACCTTCGTAGACACTTGGGTAGACAAAGCATTCGGCACCTGCATAGAGGGCAGGAAGGTCGGCATCGGGGACACCATGAAGGAGGTGGAGGCGATGTTCTAAGCCATTGGCCTTGGCATACTGCGTGAGTTTGTCTGTATAAGCGGTATGGCGACCTACAAGTACCAATGATATGTCGTCGGGCAGATGGTGCAGGGCCTTGAGCGCCAACATAGTGTTCTTGCGTGGTTCGATGGAGCCAACGCTTAATACGTAACGGCCCAATTTAGAATTAATATTTGAGATTTTAGAATCTAGAGAGGTGTTGAAACGGGGGGAACACGACTGATAAATCAGCGTGATTTTATCCTCTGAAACATCGGTACCGCCGAATTCAATAATATCACGTTTTGTACACTCGCTGATAGCTATGATATGGTCGGCCTCACGCAGGGTGCGACGAAATTTCCATGTGTAGAGCTTGACATCGATGGGGTTGTAGAACTCTGGATGGCGTAGGAAAATAAGGTCGTGGATGGTGACAACAGACTTAATGCCGCTCTTGTGGATGCCAAAAGGCAGCTCGCCAGAAAGACCATGGAATAACTGAATACCATCGCGCTTAAGGTCTTTTAATATCCCTCGACTACGCCAATAAGCGTTTTCTAAGGCAGAAAACGGTGTTTTTCCGCCGAGAAAATGATGTTTTCTCACCGAGAAAACTATGTTTTCTTTCTGGTAAACTTGATCGCGCAGGTCTGCACGTCCTTCATCAGGAGCGTAGAGACGGAGTTCGAGGGGATAATTTGAGAGGTCGTTGACTAGCGTACGTCCATAGCTGCCTAAACCAGTGCCATTGCGAACTATGCGTTTGGCATCGAAACCTATTTTTAGTATGCTTGTAATCATGATTTTTTTGAGAAGTGTTTAAATGCAAATCGGACCAACAGGAAATTAACTGGTACAGCGATGGTTAATACTGCCAAAGGTGCCAGAGCACGACTTAGACCAACCCAAAGGAAGAAATTGAACAGCACTATGTGCATGAGATAGTTGGTGATATGTGCACCGATGAATCCCAGACCATTTCGGGTGGATGTCTTTTCGCGAAAAGTGAACCGGGCCGAGAGGATGTAATTAACGCAGAAACTAACGATATAGCCCACGGTATATGCTACATTCACATCAATATATCGTTGTAGTAGCCAATAAGTTCCGTAGTGGATAGCTGCGGCTGTAGTACCAACAACTCCGAAGCGGATAATCTCGCCAAATATCTCTTTTTTGCGCATCAAAACTGAAATTTTTGCTGCAAAGATACAAATATTTTAGGTTTTTTACTATCTTTGCATGGAAAAAATCGAAATGACTGTATGATATTACTAAGTTTTGACACCGAAGAGTTTGATGTGCCCCGCGAGCATGGAGTTGAATTCTCGTTGGCGCAGGGGATGGAAGTGTCGATAGAGGGAACGAATAGGATACTTGATTGTCTTAAGGCTAATAACGTGAAGGCTACATTCTTCTGCACAGGCAATTTTGCGCAGAATGCTCCTGAGATTATGAAGCGTATAATTGATGAGGGGCACGAAGTGGCTTGTCATGGGGTGGACCATTGGCAGCCAAAGGAAACTGACTTTGCAGAATCTAAGAGAATAGTAGAAGAGGTAACGGGCCGGCAGGTGTATGGTTATCGACAGCCCAGAATGTTCCCCGTGGTGGAGTCGGAGATAAAAAGAGTGGGGTATCGCTATAACTCATCACTTAATCCCGCTTTTATTCCAGGGCGATATATGCATCTGACAGCTCCACGCACCTGGTTTATGAAGGATGGCGTGATGCAGATTCCAGCATCGGTGACACCATGGATAAGATTCCCACTATTCTGGTTGTCGCTGCACAACTTGCCTGAGCCCTTGTATCATTGGCTTACCAAGCGCGTGTTAAAGCACGATGGCTATTATGTGACCTACTTCCACCCATGGGAGTTTTACGACTTGAAACAGCATCCGGAGTTTAAAATGCCATTTATTATACGCAATCACAGTGGGCGTGAGATGGTTGAAAGGCTGGACAAACTCATCAAAATGCTTAAAGCCAACAAGCACGAATTTATAACCTATAAAGATTTTTTTGATAGACAGCTAACTTAATCAATAGAATGTATGATAAAACTTGCAATAGTATCGCCATGTTATAACGAAGAAGACGTACTGCAACATTCGGTGGAACGGCTGACTGAATTGTTTGACCGTATGGTGAAAGAGAAAACCATCAGCAGCGATTCGATGATGGTGTTTGTGAACGACGGCAGTAAAGACCGTACGTGGCAGATAATAAGTGAACTGCACAAGACTAATCATTATGTGAGGGGTATAAACCTGACACGCAATGTGGGACACCAGAACGCTATTTTGGCGGGAATGATGACGGCACGTGAATGGGTGGATGCAGTGGTGACGATTGATGCCGACTTACAGGATGATATTGAATGTATTCCTCAGATGGTGCGACATTATGAGGAGGGCAATGATATCGTGTATGGCGTAAAAGTATCGCGCGACGCTGACCCGCTGATAAAGAAACTTACAGCCCAGGCATTTTATAAGCTGCAAAACCAGATGGGAGTAGAGAGCGTGTTCAATCATGCCGACTTCCGTTTGATGAGCAGACGAGCCCTTGATATGCTCTCTAACTATCATGAGAGCAATATCTATTTGAGAGGCTTGATACCGCAGATAGGACTGCCACACGCCACTGTAGATGACGTGATAAGCGAGCGATACGCAGGAACATCGAAATATACGTTGCGCAAAATGCTTGGATTGGCACTAAACGGCATTACCGCTTTCAGCGTGAAGCCGCTCTATCTTATTTTCAACATCGGAATACTTTTTCTCATCGTTGCCTTTATCATTGGTATTTATGTGGTTTATTCTCTCATAATGGGTTCGGCAGTACATGGATGGGCCTCGTTGATGCTCTCAGTATGGATAGTTGGAGGATTCATACTTATGTCTATGGGTATAATCGGTACCTATATTGGTAAGATATTTACAGAGGTAAAGCATCGTCCGCTATTTAATATCAAAGATATCTTGGAGTGATTGTATGAAGGGTTTTGTTGAAGCGATAAAGAGATTTTTTAGTAATCCAAAATGTGTGTTTTTTTTAGGGTTGGCAGTTGTGTTATTTGCTACCACGCTTGAGGTGCTTCGTGGACGTGCTACAAATTACTATGATTATGCTGATAGCACAGCAATGTTTTGGAGCGATATCACTCCTTACACCATGGAGTTTGCTGAAACGCGTGGTCTATACTTTCTGTATACACCAGTTTTTACCACTATTTTCGCTCCCATTTTTCTAATGCCGCAATGGGTGGGACCTTATGTGTGGAATGTCTTTAATTATGCGATGTTGATGCTTGCCATTTGGACATTGCCTGGACAATTAACCTCATATCGCATGAAGATTATTCTTTTTCTACTGTCACTTATATTGCAAAGTACTTTTTGTTTCCAGTATAATATGGTGGTGCTTTATATTTTCTTATTAGCCTTTACGCTATTAGAGAATAATAAACCATTCTGGGCTGTATTACTTATTATGATTTCAGCAACCACTAAGTTTTACGGAGCTGTAGAATTGGCACTGCTACTATGCTACCCTAAGTTCTGGCGTAATATAGGATATGCTGTGCTTTGTGGCATAGGCTTGTTGTTGCTGCCTGCTATTTGTACGGGCTTTGATAGGTTGTTTGAACTATATCAGGAGAATATGGAGAACTTAGCCAATCACCATAGTGCCGTAGACTATGTGGGTATACTATTTGCCAAAGGTTTGAAATCGCTATTGCTGCCTAATTATAGAATTGTACAAATAACAGTACTACTGATACTGAGCATTTTATTCTTTTGGCGGCATGATCGTTGGAAGGAATTCAGATTCCGCGTTCAGGCACTGGCCGTCTTGATGGGATATATTATCTTGTTCAGCGATAGTCCGGAAACGCATACCTATATAATTTCGCTATCAGGCTATTTGATGGCTTTTTGGTTACAACCTCGTCGTACATGGTTTGATTGGACACTGTTCTGGCTGTTGTTTGTCAACTTTTGCATACTTCCAACAGACGTGCTGTGCCCTGCGTGGATACATAGATATATACACGAAACATTCTGGTTGGACGTATATTGTATGACCATTGCATGGCTGCGTATTATCTGGTGGGCAGTTGGCCCAGTTGATTATTCAGTGAAACTACATAAAAAGGAAGTTGTGGCCTGTCTGCTATTGCTATGCGTTACTGGTGTTGAGGCACAGGATAAATCGTTTACAGTAAAAGGGGTAAGTTTTGTTATGAAACCAGTTAAGGGGGGAGCCTTTATGATGGGAGCTGTCGACAATAAAAACTCTGAACGTGACGAATTTCCAGTGCATAAGGTAAGTGTAAGCGATTTTTATATAGGTGAAACAGAGGTGACACAAGGGCTTTGGGAAGCTGTGATGGGGAATAATCCATCGAAATTGGGCGGTGGAAAAGACTGGCCTGTAGAGAATATATCTTTTGATGATTGTCAAGCTTTTATTGAAAGGTTGAACAAACTAACAGGGCAGCGCTTCCGGCTTCCATCCGAAGAGGAGTGGGAGTATGCTGCACGTGGCGGAAACCAGTCGAAAGGCTATCTCTATGCAGGTAGTAACAACCCGCAGGAGGTGGCGTGGATGGAACGCAAGGAGTTAGACGACCATCACCATGCCGTGAAAACCAAAAAGCCCAATGAACTGGGACTCTATGATATGAGTGGCAATGTTTATGAGTGGTGCGATAGTTACTATCAAACCTATAGTCCCACAGAGGTAGGTTTCTTTGGCCGTTGGGTTCGTCAGCGTTTCCGCGTGATCAGAGGAGGATGTTTCCGCAGTTCGGCAGCTCATTTGCGCGTGTCAAATCGCTATCAGTTCCCGTATTGGCGCTTTGAACGGACTATTGGTTTGCGTTTGTCTTTGTAGAATGGTTCTGCTTCATATATTCAGGGAAAGTGAGCGACCAGCGTGAACCGCTCCATTTCCGCTGTAGTGTGGCATAATCGGCGATGTGATTATAGGACAATCGTTTCTGAAGCCAAGGGCGGCGCTCCTTGTTCTGGATAAAATTACCGTATAGCTCGAATTCTGAGAATCCGGCAAAGTTTGTGCGGTCGTAGTTGTTGATGATAGCATCTATCCAAGAGTCACCTGTCTGTTGGCTTAATGCATTATGAAGACGCTTGAGCTGTTCTTTGTCGAACAGCATCTTATGATCTACATACGACAATGTATCCAATGGTAGTCCAGGCATAAGCTTGTGGATATTCTCATAATAGGGCTTATGCTCTTCATAGCTCATATAGAAAACAGTCTTATTGTCGTCTGTAAGAAAAACATGTGGGCGAATCAGTACATGGTCGGCGTCGATGCAGAGGTAATGCTGACAGGTGCCAACCTTGCCGCTCAACTTTATTAGTTGTTGGAAAAGCCATCCACTGCGATTGCGTGTTGTTCCGTCGGGATTTGTTATCACAATATTCAGCTCCTTGGGCGAGAATCCCAAAATGGAAGTCTCGTTTACAAAATGTAGATTGTTCGTGTCGCAAAAAGTAACGATGTCTTGTTCTGCAGGTGCCACAATATAAATATCCTTGATAGGATGGGATACCTGTTGGCGCACCCCCTCCAAACATAAAGGCAGGATGTGCAGATCTTTGGCTACAATGGGGATGACCACATCAATCTCCTGTTGTGAGGGTACTAATGGCGGAAAATGTCGCCATGAAAACAAACGGTATCTGATTTTACGTAATTGTGACATAGTTAAATAATTCTTCTAAACCAATAGTCAAACAAACGGAAAGACTCATTTGTCATCTGTCCTCCGTCTGCTACATCCATTCTGTATAAAGGTATATCTCTATACATAGCTGCTACAAGTGAGAATGTGCTGGGAGGACCTATAAGATAGTCGCACTCGGAAAGCATAAACAGATCCTCGGGAGCGTTGCCTTTAAAATGGTGTACCTTTACGTTAGGACATGCTTTCTGGAATGTGTCTTCTGATACACTCGGGTCGTTGGTTGACAGAAAGATATGAACCGTCTTGTCTGGATGTATTTCGGCAAATCTGTTGATGTGGCGGATATATACCTCATCTTCAAAATAGTATTTTCCATCAAACCATTGAGCATAGTCTCCAC
>Ga0310696_10004723_pt1 | contig 16636 bp, 11 predicted proteins | sample AusTroGonzalo_MG_4_FD_203885 | JGI IMG/M metagenome (GOLD analysis project Ga0310696, IMG submission 203885) | Bovine rumen microbial communities from tropical cattle in Woodstock, Queensland, Australia - Gonzalo_02 (v2) (version 2) | ecosystem: Host-associated > Mammals > Digestive system >...
TGTGCCGTCATGCAGGCTTTCACTCGAGAGAACACACAGCACAAACACCCCGATTGCCGAGTAAATAGTAGCTTTTTTACGGCTGATATGCAGCTGTTCGGTGAGATACAAAACAGGCACTTCCAGCAATGAGATTGATGATGTGAGAGCTGCGATTGTCAAAAGCAGGAAGAATATAAGGCAAAAGAAATAGCCTCCTGCCATCTGATCGAAAAGCATCGGTAGGGTGACGAATGCCAGCTCGTTGCCAGCTTCAGGTCTGATGCCGAACGAGAATGCCGCCGGGAAGATGACGATCCCAGCTAAAACCGCAATGAGAGTGTCGCTGATGCACACAGCGAATGCGGTGGAGGTGAGGTTGTCTTTCTTGGCGATATATGAGCCGTAGGTTATCAGACAGCCCATGCCCAGACTCAATGAGAAGAAAGCCTGGCCGAGAGCGCTGATGAGCACCTTGCCTGTTATCTTTGAGAAATCAGGTTTCAGGAAAAATGAGATGCCTTCACTTGCGCCTTCCAACGTCAGCGATTTGATGCCGAGAATAATCAAGATTCCGAGCAGGATAGGCATCAGGATTTTCGAGTATTTCTCAATGCCTTTTGTCACACCTTTTATGATAATAAAAGCAGTGAGGAAAACGAAAATGCCTTCGCTGAGGATAGGCTGCCAACTCTCGTTCATCAAGTTGTTGAAATCACCTAAGATGGCGTTTTTATCCAATCCGTGATAATAGTTGATGATGGATTTGCCCAAAGCGTCGATGGTCCAGCCTGCCACGGTGCAGTAAAATGCCATGATAAGGAATGAACAAATCACACCCAAATAACCTATTATGCCCCAGCCTTTGGATCCTGGAGCCAGCGCTTGGAACGCACCCACAGGGTTTTTGCCCGAGCGTCGTCCGATGATGAACTCCGACAACATCAGCGGCAATCCCATCAGCAGTACGATGGTGAGATAGACAATGAAAAACGCACCGCCGCCGTTGGCGCCCGCCTCACAAGGGAAACGGTAAATATTACCCAGACCGATGGCGGAACCTGCCGCCGCCGCTATGATTCCGAATTTTGAACCGAAACTTTCTTTGATGCTGCTCATAGTTTTATTCTTTTTCTCCGTATGCAAGGTCACCGGCATCGCCTAATCCCGGTACGATATATGCTTTCGCTGTCAACTCGTCGTCGATGTTGCCGATCCACAATGTGGCATCGTATTTTGATAGTTTTTTCTTTACATAATCAACGCCTTCTGCACTTGCGATGACTGCCGCGAGATGCAGTTTCGATGGTTTCATCTCGTCGTGAAGCAGACCGTCGAGACACTGCACCAGCGATGAGCCTGTGGCAAGCATCGGGTCGACAAGCATCAGCACACGACCGTCGATGTTGGCTGCTGAATAATATTCGATTCTAATCTCAAAATCTTCGTTTTTGTCATATTTTCTGTATGCTGCGATGAAAGCGTTGTCGGCCTTGTCGAAAACGTTCAAAAAGCCTTGATGCATAGGTAATCCAGCACGCAAGATGGTAGCCAAAACAGGTTGGTCAACCATAATGTTCATCTCCTTCTCACCAAGCGGTGTGGTGATGTTAACTGTCTCATAATCAAGCGTTTTGCTGATTTCGTATGCCATCAACTCGCCAATGCGCTCGAGGTTTTTGCGAAAACGCATTCTATCGCCTTGAACTTCAACGTTTCTCAATTCGGCGAGATAGTTGTTGAGGATGGTGTTATTGGCACCGAGTTCTATAACCTTAACCATAGTTTGTTAAATTTTATTTCGTTTTAAAATTTTCAATGCAAATTTATAAATATTATTCAATCTGTTAAGCCTTAATTCCGTATAATATTTTTCCTCTCCTCCGAAACCCTTGTAAAATCTGGCTAATCCATCGTTGTCGGAGCCTTCGAAATCTAAAATGGTATTCGTTCCGCTGTTTTTTTCTATCACATAATCGAGCAGCAATGTCAGTCCGTGGTTCTCTTTGTTCGATTCGTCAGAGCCAGAGAAAAGAAACACTGTTTTGTTGTGGCTCATCATGAAAAATGCGCCTGCAACTATTTGATTGTCAGCGTTTTTTGCTCCTAAGACCAGACATTTGTCATGATTTTTCGCTTCTGCCACCAATTTCAGCAATCGCTCATATTCTTTGTCGCCCCAATGTTTGATATCTTTGCCTCTATTGTTTCTGAAAAGCTCAACAATCGCTGATGGTTCAATGTTTTCAACTATCGAAAGCCCTTCTTTTTTAGCTTTTGAGAGATTACGCCTCGTGTTGGAGTTGTAGTTTGCAGATAAAACTGAATAATTTTGATTGAGATACAACTCAATATTGCGATGGTTAGTCGTATTTGGCATATAGGTATCATGCGCCGTATACAACTTGTTGATTCTAAACTCCGCAAACTTGAATTTTTCTGGAATTGCTTTTAAAAATTCATCTATTTTAGCTTCTGAGACCTCATTTTTTCCGAAAACACCAAACTTTTGTGTGAAAAAAGGCTGAAAAAGATAGTTTATCCCGCATTTTTTGTTTCCGGCGAGTGGCATTACAGTCGCATAATCGTCTTCAACCAATGCCTCCCAATCCGGATGAACCACGTCAAGATACCATGACCAGCAATAGATGTTTCCGTCGGGACTTTGTGCGATACATTCATCCCAACGTCGCGTATCTATCTGATTATTAGTTAAATAGCGTATCATGACTTGTCGAGGGCGTAGTCGAGGATTCTTCTGTAGAGTGTGATCCAGCCTTCCCAGCGTTTCTCGCCGCTGAGCGTTTCGTTGTGCCACAAAAGTATGAATGTTCCGTTCACATCTTTCACTTCTTGAATGAGTTTCGTGGCTTTTTCGTACGATTCCTCGATGTTTAGGTCGAGGTAGTCGCGCATCGTTCCGTCCATCACGGCGAACGGGTGTATGTTGAGGTTCGTCACGTTGTCGTGCTCGAGGTCGAAGAAACGGTATGTGTCGGCGATGCCTGCGCGGAAGCCTGGCTGTGAGGCGTAACCCATTGTGTAGTCGTCGGTTATGTCCAAATCGATGAGGATTTGGTAGCTGAGCGGCAAGCGGAGTCGCAGAAAATGCTGGCGGCTAATGGTGATTTCACGGTTCAGCACCTTCGAGAGTTTCTCAATCTCCGTTTTGACCTTTTCCTTGTTTAGATATGATGAAAATGAAGGATGAATGCCAACTTTCGCATAATCGCCGAGGCGTTTTATCAGATTTTGGAAGTTGGTGTTTCTCAACGAGATGTTCTTGTCGTTGAGGTCATATTCTCCGCAAAGTATGAAATATAAAGGATGCAGGTTAAGCTGTTTTTGCAGCTGAATCTGATAGTCGAAGGTGTCGAACGGGTCGGCTTTTTTGCCGAAAATCACTTTCCATCTTGTCTTAAACTCTTGGAAATCAAAGTTTAAGATGTCTCGCGCCGATGATGCCAGGGTTCTGAAGATGCCTTTGTTTTTATACGACCAAGCCGCATCAACATCGTAAGTGGGGATGAAGGTGAACGACTTCTTCTTCAGCTGCAGATTCGGATAAATCGCCGTAAGGATATTGCCCAATTCCATTGCCCAGATGTTGACTAAAGGCTTCTCTAACATATTCATTTTGAATAATATAGAGTCTTTGGCCTGAAAGCGGTTGTATTTGTCGTTGATGTGCGGCAGGTATTCTTCGTAACGCGAAACCAGATAAAACGAGGCGGCGAAAATGTCGAATGGAAACACCGACTTGTCGTTATAAACCGGAAATATCGCCTTAACATCCTTATAATCAATGATTTTTAGTTCTTTTTGTGTGATGTCGTGCTCAAAAAGAAGGTTTGTCGCTTTCTGGAAAGGCTCGTTCCAAAACTGGTTATTACCGTAATGAAACTTTGGTCCGTTGTAAGAGGTGAAAGTCTCGTTGTCAGTGGTAAATTTAAACGAAATACCCAGTAAGTCTTTGATTATCAAATCAAAGATATAATGAAGACGATTAGTCGTTTTCGGTACTAAAATAAGCATATCCATATCGCAAAAATACTTCTTTTTCTTTAAAAAACAAACTAAATTACAATTTTTTCTCTCAATCGGATGTCGTCGGAAGAGGCTCCCAGCATGATTGTGAACTCTCCCGGCTCGAGATTTTGTGTAGGAATTGTAAACGTAACATGTTGAGTGTCATTCTTTTGTATGAAAACTCGTTTGAAACCTATCAGCAGTTTCTCGGCAGGTGTGATGGTGGCGTATTCGTCGCGGAGATACAACTGAACAACTTCTTCACCGTCGTATTCGCCTGTGTTTGTCACGTCGAGAGAAACCTTTAATTCGTTTTCTAAATTATTGATAATCAAATTGCTGTATTCAAAATCCGTGTAACTCAGACCATGGCCGAAGCAGAACAGAGGCGTGCTCTCGCATTCGACGTAATCGTGAGGTTTTGGCTGAGAATAATAAACTGGAATCTGACCTGTGTTACGAGGTTGCGATATCGGCAAACGCCCGGCCGGGTTATAGTTTCCGAAGATTACATCTGCTATGGCATTTCCGCCTTGCTCGCCAGGATAGAAGGCGGTAAGCAGGGCGTTGGCGACTTCGTTTGCAGTGTTCTTAAGCAGAGGACGACCTTCTATGTAAACGATAATCAATGGCTTATGGAGCTTTGCAATCTCTTTGATGAGGCTCTCCTGCAAGCCTGAAAGCTCGATGGAGACGCGGTCGTAGCCCTCGCCGCAGTCCATGTCGGAGATATGCTCGTTGACGACGGCGGCACCAGTGGATTCGTATGATGTCTTGAAGTCGCGCGCCGACGAGCCTCCAACAACCATAATCGTGACATCCGCTGATTTCGCTGCATTTACAGCCTCTTTGAAATCGGCATCTTGCGTGTCGCGAATGGAGCATCCTTTGGCGTAGAAGAAGTTTGTGCCGTCTGGGGCACGGTTAATGATGCCATCAAAAACGGTAACGATGTCGTTTGGATTCTGCGGCGCGGTGTAATCGCCGAGTTGGTTGTACATATTGTCGGCATTCGGACCGATGACGGCAATGGAAACGATATCATGTGACAATGGCAGGATGCCGTCATTTTTCAATAAAACGATTGATTTTTGCGCCGTTTGCAACGTCTGTTGAGACGCACGGCCGTGCGTCTTTACAACGTCGTTGTCAGGAACGTCAATATACGGATTTTCGAACAGCCCGCTTTCATATTTGAATCGCAGTACACGTCGCACCGCCTCGTCGACGTTTTTCATCGGCACTATGCCGTTTTCGACGGCGGTTTTCAGGTATGCTCCATAATTCGATGCACCGAGGTCAATATCTACTCCCGCATTGATGGCTTGTGCTGTCGCAACCAATTGATTCTCAGCGGTTCGGTGCGTGCTGTGCAACGCCCAAATGCTTCCGAGGTCGGAGAAGACGATGCCGTTGAAACCCCATTGCTCGCGGAGCACGTCTTTCAGAAGGTAACTGTTTGAGGTACAAGGTATTCCGTCTATGGCATTGTATGATGTCATGATGCTTTTTGCACCGTTTTTTACAGCCATTTCGAAGTTTGAAATATAGTCTGAAACGAGCATATTCGAACCCGTCTGTGCGGCAGCGCCGTTGTGTCCGCCTTCAGGGATGCCGTAAGCCGCAAAATGTTTCAGCGTCGCCGCCAGATGCTGCTGCATCCCCTTGATGACGGCGCTGCCTAAAGTGCCTGAAAGGAACGGATCTTCGCCGAATGTCTCTTCCACTCGTGACCAGCGCGGGTCACGGGCAATATCCAATACCGGCCCATAAGCTATCTTAGCTCCTCTGCTGGCGGCTTCCTCTCCAATGTTTTCACCTATATTATATAACAAATCCTCGTCCCATGTCGCCGCTAACCCCAAGCCCGTAGGATACACCGTGGCACCGACAGCCATCAGGCCGTGAGGACATTCTTCGGCGAAATAGATAGGTATGCCTAAACGTGTGTTTTCCACTGCATAACGCTGCATCTTATTGAAAATCAATGCTGATTCTTGTGCATCGGGACCTGTCTCCACGGTCTTCTGTGACCATGGGTCGGCACGCAAAACGGCCCAGAAACCTCCACATGGCAGAGTGTCCATCAAACGATGATATGCCTCGTCGTCGAGATTAAAGCCAATCGGACAACATAACTGCCCGATTTTCTCTGTTAAAGTCATCTGACTCAATAAGTTATCGACTTTTATGTCGATGTCGTCTTTCTTCGGTGCCGAGCATGACACCAAGAAAAACAGCGCTATTATGGATAAAATTCTCATTTTCATACTACAAAATTACAAATAAATCTTTTCAAAATAAAAAAAAGCTGCATGGTAGTAAAAAAATTGTATCTTTGCAGACTTTAAAGATTAATCATCAAAAATTTATACAATGAAAAAAATTACGTTTTTAGTGCTCCTGTCGATAATGAGCTTGATTACTTTCGCTCAGACAGTAGAGATGACTTATCACTTTGATAATCCGAAAGTTACAGAGCTTCGTGGCTATCAGCAAGTTGGCTTTGACGGCTGCATGCAGACCGCTTTGGCAGGTAATCCTTCATTGCCATACAAGGCTGTCAGTTTAATGCTTCCACAAGGCACAGAAGCTGAGTCAATTGAGGTTGAACTCTCTGATTTTCAAGAGATTGGAGGCAATGTCAGTCTTTTCCCATATCAGCCTTCAAGAACGATGAACGATACAGAAATGAGAGACTTGCTCAAAAATGAAGCTCTCTATGCTTCAAAGAGTGTGTATCCTGCTGAAAATCATGGAGTTGTGACAACTCAATACAAGAACGGATACGGATTCGCTTTCGCTTCATTCACTCCAGTGCAGTATATCCCTTCAGAAGGTAAGGTGATGTATGCAAAAACCGCTACAGTGAGAGTAAACACTAAGGCTTCAAAAGAAGACCATAGCGCAAATCTTTGGGCTACACAGGAAATAAAAAATACTGTGAAACGAATCGCTCAGAACCCAGAGATGGTTGAGACTTATCAGACCAAAGGCCGTGATTTGAACGCTTACGATGTGTTGATCATCACAAGCTCAGAGTTTGTTGACGGTTACAGCGAATATTGCGAATATTACAACTCAATCGGCATGCGTAACAGAATCGCTTTGGTGTCGGATATCTGCAGCACTATGACAGGTGTCGATGATCAGGATAAAATCCGTAACTACATCATTCAGGAATACCAGAACAACGGTATCTTGATGGTGGTTTTGGGTGGCGATGTCAACATCGTGCCTTACCGCGGATTCTACTGCTATGTGACATCAGGTGGTGGTAACCAGGAGAGCAACAATATTCCGGCAGACCTTTATTATTCTGGTCTTGACGGTACTTGGAATGATAATGGTGACGGTCGTTGGGGTGAGCCTGGTGAGGATGACCTCATGCCTGAGATCGGTGTCAGCCGTATGTCGTTCAAGACAGCCACTGAGCTTCAGAATATGATTCACAAGACCTTGTCGTATCAGCAAAATCCTGTGTTGGGCGAGTTCCATAAAGTGATTTTGGCTGGCGAGCATCTTTATGATAACCCTACTTCCAACGGCTCTGATTATCTTGAACTTCTCATCGGTTACCACGAAGATAACGGATATTCAACTTTAGGTTATCCTGAAGATTATGATTTCACCAAACTCTATGAAGAAGAAGGTACTTGGAGCGGTTCGGCATTGAAACAGGCTATCAACGCAGGTACAAGCTATGTGCATCACGACGGACACGCCAACTCTGGCTATGTGGCTGGTTGGTATGGCGTTTCTAACAGCGATTTCTCAGGTGCCAACGGTGTTGACCACAACTATACATTCTTCCATTCACAGGGCTGCGACTGCGGCGCTTTCGATGAGAACTGCATCCTCGAGAAGATGGTGACAATCGAGAATTTTGCTGTCGCCGTCATCGGTAACTCACGTTACGGCTGGTTCAACGAGGGTCAGACCGAAGGTCCTGGCGCTCACCTCGAGAGAGAGATGACCGACGCACAGTGGGCCGACCGTCTCGGATGGCTCAGCATGGCTCATGCCAATGGCAAATGTATGACAGCACCTTGGGTGACAGCTCCTGGTCAGTGGGAGGAAGGCGCTTTGCGCTGGAACTTCTACGACATGAACATCCTCGGCGACGGCGTTGTCAACGTGTGGCTCGACGAGCCTATGACAGCAATGGTAAACGCTCCTTCACAGATTGTTGTCGGTACTCCTTCGTTTACAGCAACAGTGACCGACGCTAACGGCAATGGTTTGTATAACTTCCGCTGCCTCGTCTACATGGATGGCGAAGTCATCGCAATGGGATACACCGATGAAAACGGTGTCGCTAATATCGAATTCGAAGGCGGTTTGCAAAACGTCGGCGAGATGATAATGAAAGTACAAGGTGTCAGCTCATATCCTGTGAGTATGGATATCATGTCAGTGCCAAGCAACACTCCATACGTGGTTTATGAAAGCTACAGCTTGAACGGTGGTGGCAATATCGAATACAACGGAAGCTACTCGTTCAATATGATGCTTAGAAACGTCGGCAGCGTCGGCGCAAACAACGTCACTGCAACAATTTCATGCGATAGCGAATATGTGACATTCAATTCTACAGAGGCAACAGTCGGTAATGTCGCTGGCGAGCAGAGCGTTACACTTGAAAACGTCTTCGCATTCACGGTGAGCGACGATGTCCCGAACAACACTCTCGTGCGTTTCAACATCGTTTGCACCGATGGCACGGATTCATGGGAAAGCCACTTCAGCGCAAGAATTTACGCCCCTGAATTTGTGCTGGTCAGCGCGGTTCTTGAGACATCAACAGGCGGATCTTTGAACCCTGGCGACAGCGGAACTGTTCATTTCACCTTGGCAAACAACGGTGGGGCAGCAGTGCCGTCAGCTGTTTTCAGAATCTACAACTCACACGAAGATGTCATTATCCCAACCACAGAGTGGAACTATGGCGAAATCGCTGTTGGTCAAGAGTTTACGGCTGAAATGAACTTTACTTTGAGTGACAATGTTGAAGTTGGCACGATGTATCAGCTGTTCTATGCTGCTATGTATGGCAATTACTCAACCACTGACGCTTATTACATCTCTGTCGGACAGTCTGTCGAAGGCTTCGAAACAGGCGACTTCAGCGCATTCAACTGGCAGAGCGTAAGTCCTATTTACGCTTGGACCGTGGTGACTGAAAATCCTTACGAAGGAATGTATTGCGCCAAATCATCGATGATTTCCGACAATGAGTCAACATCATTGTATATCACCGTGGAAGTCGGAACAGAAAGCGTGGTGAGCTTCTATTATAAGGTGTCGTCAGAAACGAACTACGACAAGCTTCATTTCAGAATTGACGGAGTGGAGAAAAACAGCTGGTCAGGTGATTTGTCATGGGCACAGGCTTCATACACCTTGGTTCCCGGTACTCACGAACTTAGATGGGAATACACCAAAGACGTTTCAGTGTCAAGCGGCTCTGACTGCGCATGGATCGACAACGTGGTGTTCCCTGCATCTACAATCATCACCAATATTGAAACTGTCGTTGAGCACAATGTGACAGCTTATCCTAACCCGATGAATGATGTCTTGAATATCCAACTTGGTGATAATCAGACAGATGTGGCGGTTTACAACAGCCTCGGTCAGGTCGTGAGACGTTACAACAACGTGTCAGGCGACATGCAAATCAATGTTGAAGACCTCAACGCCGGAATGTACTTCATTAAGATTTGTGATGAGGTAATCAAGGTTGTTAAATAATAAACAACGATAACGAAAACATTGTAGGGGCGAATCATCATTCGCCCCTTATTTTATTTATAACAAATAACCGACAACAAAATATAAAACAAGAAAACAAACGGCAACGCCACCGATTTCAAAACGATTACCGCGACAATTGCGAATATCACCACGAAGTAGCGAAGGATGTTCTCTTTAAATCTTAAATTCTTGATTTTGAATGAGAAAAATGGCACTTCGCTGACCATCAGCCAACTGAAAATGGCGACGATGGCAAGTAAGAAATATGGGTTTGTGGCGAATCTATAAAGCGCACTGTCATGACCTAATGAGAAAAGCATGAACGGCAGCGATGCTATGAATAGTCCGACCGCCGGCACAGGAAGCCCGATAAACGAAGAGCTTTGACGTGTGTCGATGTTGAATTTTGCCAGGCGTAATGCGGCGAATACTGCTAAAACGAACGCAAGCAAAGTGAAGATGTTGAAGTTGTGAATCCACCAACCTATGCCAGTCTTGCTGAGATACCATGACACGATAAACGACGGTGCCACGCCGAAAGAAACGATGTCCGACAACGAATCGAGCTCGGCTCCGATTGGCGATTTGGCGTTAAGCATGCGGGCTGCGAAACCGTCGAGGAAATCGAAGACAGCGGCGACAAAAATCATCGCGGAAGCCCATAAAACATGCTCGTGGCATAAGAAAAGTATTGATGCACAGCCGCTTAACAAATTGCAGCAGGTTAAGGCATTAGGTATGTGTTTGACTATTTTCATAACGTAAATTTTTGCAAAAATAACATTTTTTTATTTCAAGCGATAAGAATTTGGCGTGTAACCAGTGTGCGTCTTGAAATATTTGTAGAAATACGACGTAGTCGGGAAGTTGAGTTGGTCGGATATCTCCTTGATACTCAGGTCGGTATGACGCAAAAGATGCTGCGCTTCGAGAATCACATATTTATTAATGACCTCAGGAGCCGAAAAGCCGCTCATATTCTTTATGATTTGCGACAGATATTTAGGTGTGATACACAACTTATCGGCGTAAAATCTCACCGAGCGTTCTTTGTTATGATATTTCTCAACCAATTCGATGAACGACTCGAACACACTTTTATGACGCGTTGATATCTGGTCGTCATTTTCCTCTTCTATGCGCAGACGTTTCATGAGCATTCCGCCTATGAGGTATAAGATTGATGTGATAAGATATTGGACACTGTCATTACGATATTCTGAATCGGTATTTATCACAGTATCAAAGAGTTTGAAATATTGCAACGCTATATCAACCTCCTTGGGGCCCATCTCCATAATAGGGCTTTTGAGTATGTTTAATGCATCGATAAAGATTTTGTCAAGGTCAGAACTGAGCGTATTCATGTATTTTGGCGACACCGCCATAATTGTCAGCTCGACGAGATCGTCACCCGATTCGATAGGCTCAAGCTGTATGATATTGTTCGGAATATTGACAACCAGCATGCCGTCGTGAATCTCGTATTCCTTAAGGTTGATGGTGCATTTGAAATGACCTTGACGACAGTAAGCCGCCACGAAGCCATCGATACGACTTGGAAACCTAAGTAATTTTAAATCAACATCGTTTGTCTGCTTGGCAAGAATAAAATCATCCCCAATGCTGACAATATTGTCTTTTAAAAATAACTCTTTTACCTTAGAAAGAGTGAATTTATTGTACGGTCTATTATCCATATGGAAATAATTTTCGACAAAATTATACTATTTTTTTCATAAATTGTCGTTATTTTTTCAAAAATTCGACCTTTTGATACTTTTTAGTCAAAAAATGATACTTTTGATAAGAAAAATAATGTGTTAATTTGCAAATTGAAAATCGAAATGGTTTATTTAAGTGTAAAAATAATGAAAAGTGTAACAATTACAAGGATTTTAGCGATTCTTGCCTTGATTCTGATGTCGGCCTTTCCGGTGCGCGCTCAGCAAGTCGTGACGTTGCAGGACTGTCGTGACATGGCACTTGAGAACAACAAAAATCTCAAGATCTCGCAGGAGAAGGTCAACATGGCGAATTACGACCGCAAAATCGCAAGGGCCAATTACTTCCCGACGTTTTCGGCACAAGGCACGTACATGCACAACGAGAAACAGCTGCAGCTGCTGAGCGACGAAAAACTGAACACCATCAGCACTGTGGGAACTTCGCTGCAAGGTAATGTGAACGGTTTCATCGACCCGATAATCAGCGACCTGATGGATAACCCGTTGATGTATCAGCTTATCATTCATAGCCCTGAGCTGCAGTCTCTCATTCAGGACTTGCATCACATCGGAGCTTTCGAGACACTCGACGCAATCGGTCAGGAAGTGAGCAAGAATTTCATTCTCGACACACGTAACGTATATGCCGGAATGGTTACTGTGATGGAGCCTGTCTACGCTGGCGGTAAGATTCGCGCTTATAACAAGATGGCACGTTATGCAGAGGAACTCGCCGAGATGCAGCTCACCACCGAGCAGCAGGAAATCATCGTGGCGACCGACAAGGCATACTGGCAGATAGTATCGCTTGCAAATAAACAGAAGCTGACAGAAAACTATGTCGAGTTGCTGAGAACCATGTCGAACAACGTCGAGAAACTCGTGAATGAAGGTATGGCAACCAACGCCGACAAGCTCTCCATAAAAGTGAAACTCAACGATGCCGAACTGACATTGGTGAGGGTGCAGAACGGTGTGGCGCTCTCGAAGATGCTGCTTTGCCAGAGCTGCGGACTGCCTCTCGACACAGAAATCACTCTTGAAGACGAGAACCTTGAAGATGTGGTGATTCCGGCTTACAACCAGCAATATACCGAGGAAGACATCATGAACAACCGTCCTGAGCTTCAGAGTCTCAATATCGCCACTAAGATTTACGACAAGAAAGTCAACGTGGCACGTTCGGAGTTCTTGCCAACAGTCGCTGTTTTCGGCAACTACATTGTGACGAACCCTTCGGCATTCAACGGATTCGAGACAGAATTCCGCGGATTCTACAACTTCGGAGTGGTCGCTAAGGTTCCGCTTTTCCATTTCGGCGAAGGCTACAATAAGATTCGCAAAGCGAAGTCAGAGGCGATGATAACCAAGCTGAAACTCGAAGACACTAAAGAACTCGTGATGCTTCAGGTGAATCAGTATGAGAAACAGATTAAAGAAGCTGAGTCACGTCTCCAGATGACAACCGAGAAGATGTCGGATGCCGAGGAAAACCTGCGCATGGCAACGGTAGGATTCAACGAGGGAATGATTCCTTCATCGACACTTGAAGCTGCGCAGACAGCTTGGATGCAGGCACATTCAGAATACATCGACGCGAAAATCGATGTGATAATGGCAAACACATATTTGAAAAAATCTATTGGAAAACTTGAATAATTATGGCAACAGAAAAAACACAAAGAATAAACACTATCATCGCATTGGCGGTGCTTGGTCTTGTAATTGCAACCGTATGTGTCATCGGCTCAATCACTTACGGTAAGACAAACGAAATTATGCAGGGCCAGATGGAGACGACGGAATACCGTGTCTCGAGCAAGGTCCCGGGAAGAATCCTGGAATTCAGAGTCAAGGAAGGCGACAAAGTGAAGGCTGGCGACACCTTGGCAATCATCGAGGCTCCTGAAGTAAAGGCTAAGAAAGCTCAGGCTGAGGCTGTGCAAACTGCCGCTGTGGCATTGAACGACAAGGCTGAGGCTGGCGCTCGCGAGGAGCAGATCCAAGGCGCCTATGAGCTTTGGCAGAAAGCTATCGTCAACCGCGACATCTGGGAGAAATCGTTCAAACGTGTGTCGAACCTTTATAAAGAAGGTGTGGTGAGCGAACAGAAATACGACGAGACCAAGGCACAGTACGATGCAGCCGTCGCAACCGAGAAAGCCGCGAAATCACAGTATGACATGGCAGTGAAAGGTGCTCAGAAACAAGATAAGGAGATGGCAGCCGCTAAGGTCGAGCAGGCTAAAGGCGTTGTGGCGGAAGTCAACTCATACATCAACGAAACAATATTGCTCGCCTACGCTGACGGCGAGGTCACAGACATCTTCCCGCACATCGGCGAGCTCGTCGGAACAGGTGCTCCTATCATGAACATCGCAATGATGGAAGACATGTGGGCGACCTTCAACGTACGCGAAGACCACCTCAGCAAGCTGCCTCTCGGAAGCCGTTTCACAGCTGAGTTCCCGGCATTGGGCGGCGCAAGCGTCATCATGGAAGTCAACTACATGAAAGACCGTGGCGACTATGCCGCTTGGAAAGCTACCAAGCAGACCGGTCAATACGACCTCAAGACCTTTGAAGTGCGTGCAACACCTGTCACGAGAGTGGAAGGCTTGAGACCAGGCATGACTGTCATTTACAGAGTAGGTGAGGAGAAAAAATGAACGGACTGAAACAAGTTTTGGCTATCGCGAAACGTGAGCAGAAGAGGATGCTCCAGCGTGGAATCTATACGTTCTGTATGGTTCTCGCGCCTATTGTGGCATTCCTTTTCTTCACCACGCTGATGGGTGAGGGGCTGCCGTCGGAGCTTCCTGCGGGTGTCGTCGACGAGGACAACACCGCTACCACGCGTGAGGTGATACGTAACCTCGACTCGTTCCAGCAGACGAACATCATCGAGCATTTCCCTGATGTCGCCGCTGCGCGAAAAGCCATGCAACAAGGAAAGATTTACGCTTTCTATTATATCCCGAAAGGCACTACGCAACTAGCCATCTCCGGCAAGCAGCCGACAGTGTCGTTCTACACTGCGGCATCGTATCTTATCCCGGCCTCACTGGAGTATCGTGACATGAAGATGATGTCGGAATATGCATCGGGAGCTGTCGGACGGGCTACCTTGTATGCCAAAGGATACACCGAAGACCAGGCAATGGCGGTGCTGCAGCCGATAAAGATGGAGATGCATGCCGTTAACAACCCGAGCCTGAACTATTCGGTTTATCTCAGTAACACCATCCTTCCGGGTATCATCATGCTGCTCATCATGCAGGTGTCGATATATTCTATCTACGTCGAGATGAAGGAAGAGACGGCAAAGGAATGGCTCGCCATGGCCGACAACGACATTGTGAAAGCACTCATTGGCAAGCTTTTGCCTCAGATTGTGACATGGTCACTGATGGGCTTGTTCTGTCTGTTCCTGCTCTATGGCGTGTGGAGGTTCCCTCTCAACAGCGGAATCTGGCCGATGCTGCTGAACATGTTCCTTCTCATCAACGCCTCGCTGGCGCTCGGCGTCTTCTTCTGCGGAGCGGTGCCGTCGTTGAGATGGGCTCTGAGTCTCGCAACCCTCTGGGGAGTGCTCTCGTTCCCGATATCAGGATTCTCGTTCCCGATGTGGGCTTTCCCCGACACCCTCAAAGGACTGTCGTGGCTGTTCCCGCTGCGTCATTACTTCCTGATATATGTCGACCAGGCATTGAACGGACTGCCACTCTATTATTCGTGGCTTAATATCGCAATACAGATAGCGTTTTGGGCTCTGCCAATATTGGTGATGGGACGTTTGCGTAAGTTCTTGCTTGAATATCATTATACTCATTAATGTATTGATTATGAAATGGTTAAGAAATATAATTGAAGTCTGGGCGTATGAGATGAAATGTGCGTTGCTCGACGAGGGCGTGGTCGTCTTCTTCATCATCGTGCCGTTCTTATACCCGCTTCTTTACACATATTTGTACAATCATGAGAGCGTGCGCGAGGTCCCTACAGTGGTTGTCGACAACAGCCATTCGCAGATGAGCCGTGAGTTCACCCGCCGTGTCGATGCCACTGCCGACGTGCAGATTATCTCGCATTGTCAGGATATGGAGGAGGCGAAGGAGATGATTCATCGTCGTGATGCCTACTGCCTCATCTACATCCCACAAGACTTCGAAAAAGACATCGCACAGCATCGCCAGACTGTGGTGGAGCTCTACTCCGACATGAGCGGAATACTTTATTACAAAGCGGTCTTGAGCAGCTGCACTGAGGTGTCGCTCGATATGAACAAGGAAATCAAGGCGCAGCTCATTCCTGGTGCCACTGACGAACAGATTGCTGTTTTTCAATACCCTATAGAGTATAAATATGTCCCGATGTTCAACACGCAAAGCGGTTTCGCGACCTTTATCATCCCGGCAGTCCTGATGTTGATTATCCAGCAGACCATGGTTTTGGGCGTGGGTATGATGGCGGGTGAGGAGCGCGAAAAAGTGCGCAAACACATCGCCGAGCCGCATATCATAGGTAAGAATCCTTCTGAAGTGCTTATTGGAAAGGCAACGGTGATATTCACCATCTATGTCATCGTGGCTGTGTATCTGGCATGCATCGTGCCGTCGATGTTCAACCTTGTGCACATCTGGCATTGGCAGACTTTGCTGGCGTTTATGATTCCTTACATAGCGGCTTGCGTGTTCTTCAGCATCTCGATCTCGTCAATAGCACACGACAGGGAATCGTTCATCATCATGTTCGTGTTCCTCTCCATCCCGTTGCTTTTCGCAAGCGGCATCTCATGGCCGGCAAGCAACATCCCGATCTTCTGGAAAGGCTTCTCATGGCTGTTCCCATCCACCTTCGGAGTCAACGGATTCGTGAGAATCACTGAAATGGGCGCCACTTTGGAAGATGTGCAGCATGAGCTGAACGTACTTTGGATACAGACTTTCGTGTATATGGGTATCTCTTATCTGGTTTATAAGAGAACTTATGGAAAACAATTGTGGGCGTAATTAAAAAATTCATATATTTGCATCTTGTTTTAATTGCAAATTATGTGGGATAAAATCGCCGCTTACATACTAAAATATCGCGTTTTAAACCTTGTAATCGTATCAATAATATTGATATTCTTAGGGTCAAAT
>Ga0310696_10004724_pt1 | contig 16634 bp, 13 predicted proteins | sample AusTroGonzalo_MG_4_FD_203885 | JGI IMG/M metagenome (GOLD analysis project Ga0310696, IMG submission 203885) | Bovine rumen microbial communities from tropical cattle in Woodstock, Queensland, Australia - Gonzalo_02 (v2) (version 2) | ecosystem: Host-associated > Mammals > Digestive system >...
CCACGGGGTTCATAAAGAAACTCCCGGCATTGCCCGTCACCTCCGGATCGGGCAGTTTTTCGCGGCGGATGTCGATAATGGTCTGCCGCAACTGCCAGGCAGTGGGTTCCCCAATGCCCTTGCGCTCCAGCTCGGCGCGGATGTTGCCATATTCCAGCTTGGGACGGAACGCGTCAGACAGCTGGTAGGTCACGCGCAACATCAGGAAGCGGTTCTTCCAGTCGTGCTTGAAACGACTGTCGCGGTAGCCATACTGGCAATCGCTATTGGTAAACGTGCGAATCCGTCCAGTGGCAATTTCCACAGCCTCGACACGCACAATGAAGTCCTTCGCCTCGACACCATAGGCACCGATATTCTGAACGGCCGAGGCACCCACATCACCCGGAATGAGCGACAGGTTCTCCATGCCGTAGAGCTCCGAATCAAGGCTCAATGCCACCACATCGTCCCACACGACGCCGCTGCCACAGGTCAGCTGGGTGCCTTTCACCTCACAACCCTTCATGACCGAGTGAACCACAATACCCTCGAAATCGCACGTCAGCAACAGATTGCTGCCCCCTCCGATGATCAGGAACGGCTGTCCCTCCTCACGAAGTATCGAAGCCACCTGCTGTGCCTCCGTCTCGTCAGCATATTCCAGAAACCTGCTGCACTTGGCATCAATGCCAAAGGTATTGTGCCTCAAAAGGCTGTAGTCCCGAATATCCAGCATCACGTGTTGAGTTTAGTCAGTATCCATTTGCCATCCTTGCGCTGGAAGGTCATTTCCAGTTCAAAACCGTTAGCAATGCCTCGCATGACGAAGAGCTTGCGGCTGGAACCCTTCTGCGGCTGTCCGTAGACGATGTTATAAATCATCTTGTGGGGCAGTTCCGGCGCGAAAGCCTCCCACGTATCGGCCGAAATCAAACCATCCATACGGGAGAAGTCGTCGTCCGGGTCAGGTCCCTCGAACTGAATGGTCTCATTCAAACTCTCCATCTGGAAATCAGGATCTGTTGCAAACCGATGATAGAACTCCAGGAACGACGCATTGTACGAGCTGCTGATGGGGATGGTCTCTATCTTCGTTAGCATCCACGCACCTCTGAGGCGGTCGAACACATGCTGGATGACGGCTCCCGTGTTGAAGTAGATCATCTCCACAATGGCATGGTTCACCGAAGTGTCCTTCACCACTTGCATCTGTTTCTCGCTGTCGAAAAGTAGTGTGTAGTACTGCTGGCGCAGGAAATAGCGTTCCGTCTTCCACTGGTCGCGATTGATGGTTTCCACTTTGTCGCCATTCACCTTCTTCAGCGGGAACATGACACGTTCCGCCTGCAGCGTCTTGTTGGCAGCAAAATTAAAAATAAAATCGTCGAACAACTCGTCGGCCGCCTTAGGCATCGGCAAATTATCCAATGCGTCAACGGTTTCGACAGCCGTTGTGTCCGCGGCTGCCATCGTATCTGCGGGGACTTCCTCCTCGGTGTTGTTTGTCTTCTGCCCGCCGCATCCCGCGAGCAACAGAAGACAGAATGGTACTGCCAAATAGCGTTTCATCTTACAATTTTCTCAAATTCCCGACAAAGGTACGAATAAGTGAGTAAAATACCAAAGGAAAATTAATTTTTCTTTGTATTTTCGAGCGTGAGTACCTTCGACAAAGTCAAAGGTAGTGAAAATTGAGCGAAATGCAAAATAAATTGTGATTTATTTTTTATTCATGCGGCCGATACCATTCTGGAAGGCGGGGGAAATGCTGTCTAAGGCGAAATCGTAATAGAGATTATCCTCGTCGACGGTGCGGAAATGCTGTTTGCCTTGCACGGAGTCCTTGGGGGTTTCCCAGATGATGCGCTCGAAGCGCACGGAGTCGCCCTCCACCTTCGGCGTGCGCAACAGACAATCAGCAAAACGATAGTCAAAGACTACGGCAGTATCGGCCACTTCTCCCAGCACCACATCGTCAGCATAACCTGTCACTAGCGTATTCGTGCAGACGAGCGTCATGGGCAGCTCGGTATTAACAAAATGCAGGGCAAAACCGCGATTGGCCGAGAACGGATAAAACTGAGCCAGCGTGCTGTGTTGGATAGAAGCCTCACAGCCAAACAGTCCCAGACAGTCACCAAAAGTGTTGCTGAATTGGCAATAATCCACTACCACCGTGGAATGTCGTGCTGACAGTCCTTCGCCACTGCTATTGTGGACCACCGTATTATAAAGATATAGCGTCGTACTGTCGCAAACCATAGCATCAACGGCATTGTGTATCTCACAGTCAGAGAATAGATTATAGCCATCTGGCGAAGAGAGACTTATGCCCCGCCACTGTCCGCTGACACGGTCGTAAGGCAGGTAGGAAAACATGCGGTCCAGACGGTCGCCACGGAACAGACAATTCTCGGCCATCACGTTTCCGTGAGCCTCAATGCCGGCACCATCGTGAAAGTAGAACTCGGTATTACGCAAAGTCAGCGTGGCTCCCTGCTCCACACGGATTCCCTGACCACTGACGATGATGGGAAGACGCGATTCGATGACCGTATCCTGACGGATTACCAGGTCAGTCAACTTCTGCGCATCCCAACTGTAGGTCCGCAGATTCACACGCTGCTCTACCCCACTCTCCAGGGTGAAGATGAGGTTGTCCTCTACCAACTGAGGGTCTTCCGAACGATTCTCGCGGGTGGTGACCTCGACAAACACCAGGATGCTGTCGCCCTTGCGCACCTCGAAGTCGGACCCCACAGGATCCAGATACGTGCCGTCCACATTCACACGGTATCCCGACTGGTTGTTACGTTCCAGACGAGCTGTCTGAATGCGGATGCCGTCACTACTCTCGTTGTGCACCCAGAAAGTCTGTGTGGCGGAAGGCACCGTGCTGAACAGCGTGTCGAAACGAATCGTATCTTCCGAGAACGACAGGCGGGCACCCGTGCTCACGGTGAACGAATCGCTGTCCGTACAAGCCGTCAGCAACCCGGCGATTATTGCGATAAAAAAGAAAAATCGTCTTACCATACAATGATAAAACGACTTTTCGGCTGTTTTATTGTCTAGAGACACTAGAATATCTAGTATATCTAGAATGACTAGTTTCCCAGATTACTTGAAGTAGCGCTTCAGCAGTCCTGCGAAGCCTGCACCATGACGGGCCTCGTCCTTGGCCATCTCGTGAACCGTGTCGTGGATGGCGTCGAAACCGGCAGCCTTGGCATTCTTGGCAATACGGAACTTGTCCTCGCAGGCACCAGCCTCGGCAGCAGCGCGCTTCTCCAGGTTCGTCTTGGTATCCCAAACGCACTCGCCCAGCAACTCGGCAAAACGGCTGGCATGGTCGGCCTCCTCTAAACCATAGCGTCTGAAGGCCTCGGCAATCTCGGGATAGCCCTCACGGTCGGCCTGGCGGGCCATTGCCAGATACATACCGACCTCGCTGCACTCACCATTGAAGTGATTACGCAGGTCGTCAATCATCTCCTGTGATACGCCCTCGGGCTTGCCGTCGCCAATGCGGTGAACAGTAGCGTAGGTCGTCTCGCCGTCGTCCTTCAGTTCAGAGAACTTTGATGCGGGAGCCTTACAGATGGGGCACTTCTCGGGAGCTTCATCGCCTTCATAGATATATCCACAAACGGCGCAAATGAACTTTTTCTTCATAATCGTTTCTGTGTTTGTTTAGTTAGTAATATAGAAAGTTGTATTATTTTTGCAAAGATACGCATTATTTTCCAATCCACCAACTTTTTCTGTATCATTTTTTGAAAATAACTCATTTCCTGCCATATTTCACATTTTTTATTTGTAATTATTCAAATATTTGCGGATTAATCACTAAATTTGCAACCATATTTAAGATAGTTTATGAAGAAAGCCAATAAAAGACTACTTACCACTATACTGCTGGCGCTGACAATTATGTCCAGCTGCACTAACCGAAACACTGCTTCTGGCCCTCATAATTACATCGACGACGACGGGTTCACCCACGCCGACTCCATCATTTATGCCATTGGTGACGAGCGTGATTATAAGGGCACGTTGAGAGCCATCGACAGTTTGGAGGCACGAGGCGAACTGCCGCTGGTGAGAACCATTTTCTATCGCACGATATCCTATAATCTGATGGGACAGCACAGCACGTCGCTACGTCTCTACTCCAAGTTGGCCACCATCGACCCCAAGGGACTGAAGACGCAAACCGACCTCGATTCATACATCTATTCATATAACAACTATCTGCGCGTGTTGTGCGATATGAGGCGCTACGACCGTGCCCTGCTCGAGGCCAACTATGCCGACCGCCGACTCAAGGCGGCAGGATACAACGATTTTACCAACCATCACGATATTGCCCAAATATTTGGCGAGTGTCAGCTATACTTAGGACAAGACGATCAGGCCGTTAGGAGTTTCGAGAAGGCGCTGCAAGCCGTACATACACGTCTGGCCACCAATCATGACCCGCTGGACTATCGCGAATGCCAGAAGACGATGAATGCCATCGTGAAAATCTACGTTCTGACAGAGCGTTACAAAGAAGCCATGCCTTGGATTGAGGTTCAGGACTCAATATATAACGCATTGGACGTAGAGAACCGGCGCGACTCGATATTCCTGGACGAGATGAAGGCCGACATCTGCTACAGCAAGGCGCGCGTGGCTCTTGCACTGGAGCATAAGGACGAAGCAGAGCAGTACTTTAATGATTACCAGTCGACTGAGACGGCCAAGCAGCTGGGTAGCATCATTCTCAGCGGCCAATACCTGATGCTGACCGGACGTTACGAAGAGGCTGCACACAACTACCAGCAGCTGGACCGTTTCCTGAAAGAGGGCGGATACAAAGCCGACTTCGAGAACTTCGGCCGCTATATGATACCCAAATACCGCGCCAATCTGTTGGCTGGTCAACGAGACTCGGCACTACGCGTGGCAAGCATCATTGCCGACTATTACGACTCGGCACATGTTCGACAGAGAAAGATTGATGCCGACCTGATAACCACCTTCTACGATACCGAGGGCAAGGAACGCCAGATTGCCGAACAGCGTGCCGAACTGTCGCAGCAGCGTCTGTGGACTGCCATCATCGGCATGGGCATCTTCGTCATCTTCTTCATCATTTACTACATCCAGCGCCGACGGGCCTTTGCAAAACTGAACGCTACCAATCAGCAACTGATTCTTGCCAACGAGCGCGCCGAGGAGTCATCGCGGGTAAAGACAAAATTCATCCAGCAAATTTCCCACGAGGTTCGCACGCCGCTCAACATACTGTCAGGATTCAGCCAAGTGCTCGCCACTCCGGGTATTGAAATCGACTCCGACGAATTAAAGGATATTAGTCAGAAGATTATAGAGAACAGCAACCGGATCACCACGTTGGTCGACAAGATGCTCGATTTGAGTTTGGTGAACACCAAAGCCGAAACGAGTTGTTACGACAGCGTCCTTCCTGCTGATGTCGCTAAGCAAGCCGTTGAGAAAAGTGACATCCAACGGACCAAGCATCTCGATTTCCAGTTGCGGCTATCGCCAGAAGCCGAATCGGTCAGTTTCGTTACCAATCGGAAATCAGTCGTTAGGGCCCTGTCTCTTTTGCTCGACAATGCCATCAAGTTCTCCAGTCCCTCGGCATTTAAGAGCCACCAGATGACCATCAAACCCAGTCGCGTCGTGTTGAACGTCAGCACAACCGAGCATCAAGTGATATTTTTGGTGGAAGACTCAGGTGTCGGCATTCCGAAAGAAGAGGCAGAAAACATCTTCACCGAATTCGTACAACTCGACGAATATGCTGACGGCACGGGCATCGGCCTTTCCATTGCCCGTTCCTTGGTGCGCAACATGCAGGGCGACATCGTCCTCGACACCACTTATACCGATGGTGCACGATTCGTGATGACGCTACCTTTGCAGTGTCCGGAAAACACGTTACAGGAATAAGCTGCCTATCTGATAAACCACAGCGCTGACAACCCACGCCAGGAGGGTTGTGTAGAATGCTGCGAAGGTTGCCCAACGCCAGGAGCCACTCTCATGGCGGATGGCGACAATGGTGGCTATGCAGGGGAAATAGATCAGCACGAAAAGCAGGAAGCAATAGGCCGTAAGCTGTGAGAAATTGTACTCACCGCCATAGAGCACGCTCATCGTCGAGGCCACAATCTCCTTGGCTCCCACACCAGCCAACAGGCTGACGTCGATACGCCAGTCGAAGCCCTGAGCGAGGAAGAGCGGTTCGACGGTCTTGCCCAGCACGCCGATAAAGCTCTGTTCGAGCGAGGGTGCCACGCCCATCGTCCCGAAATAGCCCAATGCCCACACGATGATGGATGCCACGAGGATGACACCACCCATCTTCTTCAGGTATTGTTTGCCTTTCTCCCAGGTATGGCGGAAAATGGCCTTCGCCGTGGGGAATCGGTATGGCGGCAGCTCCATCACAAACGGCGTGTCGTCGCCCTTGACAACCCACTTGCTCAGAATGCGGGATACCAAGACGGAGAATACGATGCCGATGGCGTAGAGCGATATCATGACCAGACTCTGGTACTGCGTGGCAAAGAACGCCCCCGTAATCATAATATAAATAGGTAGACGCGCGGAACACGACATCATCGGCAACACCAACATGGTGATGATTCGCGAACGACGGCTCTCGACAGTTCTTGTAGCCATCACGGCAGGGACATTACACCCGAAGCCCATGATGAGCGGAATGAACGACTTGCCGTGCAGACCCATGCCGTGCATCAGCTTGTCCATGATGAATGCCGCACGGGCCATATAGCCGGAGTCCTCCATCAGCGAGATGAAGGTGTAGAGAATCAGGATTTGAGGCAGGAACACAATGACAGCACCCACACCACCGATAATGCCGTCGACGAGCATGGCCTTCAACGGACCGTCGGCCATCGACTGACTGACGAAGTCGCCCAACCAGCCTACTCCTGCGTCAATCCAGTCCATCGGATACTGGCCCAAAGTAAAGGTCACCTCGAACATCAGGAACAGCAGGGCAAAGAAGAAGGGGAATCCCAGCCAGCGGTTGGTGACGAGGGCATCCAGACGATGAGTGACCTTATAGGTATTCTCCTGCTGTCCCACCTTATAGCCAGCCTCTTGCAAGGCACCACGGATAAAACCGTATTTGGCATCCATGATGGCCGTCTCGGAGTCGTCGCCCGTTTCTTCCTTCACACGGCGGGCAGCAAGCACACAAGCCTCACGAATCTGATGCGCTTCTGGCAGTTCGTCGATGACACGCCAAGCCGCCTTGTCGTTCTCCAGCAGTTTCAGCGCCAGCCATCGGGTACTATAGCGCAGTCGCAACAAGTCGTTGCCTTTCAGGAACTTCTGTATCTTGGCTATACCGTCCTCAATCTCGTGGCCGTGATTGATGTGGATGTGACGGTAGTAGTTGTCGTGGCCCTCCTGACTCTCGAAGATGTGTATCACTTCGCGCATCAGTTCCTCCAGTCCCCTACCCGTCTTGAACGACGTGGGCACCATCGGCATACCCATCAGCGAGCTTAGCGTATCAATGTTCAGCGAATCGCCTCGGCGCTCCGTCTCGTCAAACATGTTCAGCGCACACACCACCCTGAGGTGCATGTCCATCAGCTGCGTGGTCAGATACAGGTTACGCTCGATATTCGACGAGTCAATCACGTTGATAATGACATCGGGCGTGTCTTCCACCAGCTGCTTTCTCACGTACAGCTCCTCAGGCGAATAGGCCGACAGCGAATACGTGCCTGGCAGGTCGATGAGTTTCAGATGATAGCCCTCAAAGTCGGCATAGCCCTCCTTTGCATCTACGGTGACACCGCTGTAGTTGCCCACGCGTTCATGGGCACCCGATGCAAAGTTAAAGAGCGACGTCTTGCCACAGTTGGGATTACCCACCAGCGCCACATTAATGGTGTGACGGGCGGAATGCTTGGCATAATGAGCTGTGCTGGACACATTCAGCGGTTCAGTAATGTCGGCAGCCTCACGCTCATCCTGTGTTACCTCAATCTTCTCGGCCTCCTGACGCCTCAGACTGACCTCATAGCCCATGACCTTATACTTCACAGGGTCCTGCAACGGAGCACTCTGCAACACGTCAACGCGCTGCCCCTTGATGAAGCCCATCTCCACAATGCGCTTGCGGAAACCGCCATGACCTTTAACCTTGATAATAAAGGCCTCGTCGCCAGTCTTCAAGTCCGAAAGTCTCATACCTTTTTTCTAATTTGTGTGCAAAGATACTGCAAACCGAATGAAAAACCAAATATATTTGAATCATTCTGACCAAAAATACCTACTTTTGATGATGCATAGCATGCTAAAAGCGAGGTCAGTCACGTGACTAACCTCACCTCTTAATTCTAAATTGAACTTCATTCGAACCTGCTCACACTCGGCATAACTCAAGCAAGCTTGGTTCTGCACTCGCTTAATCGCAGCCTTCTAAATTAGAATGGGCCGTAGCCCATGCAGCTTGTGGTTATGATGGACGTCAGGAAGGCCGTGAATGCGGCTACTATCACCTTCACAGCAACCTCAATAATTTTGCCCTTCTTAATCCAACCTCTCGGAATCTCTTTAAATAAATGGATTCCATGCGGTGGGAGATTGGTGGAAGATGGGAGATCATCCTGTATTTGAAGAAAAAACATGTGTCTTATACTGGAATAACTTGACACTCTTTTCGCCATAACAAAAGTAATAAGTTATGTCAAATTCTAAAAACATTCGTTACAGTGACGAGTTCAAATTAAAAGTGTTGAGTGACTACTACAGTAGTGGAATGTCAAAATTTGCGATTTGCAAGAATGGGGGATCGACGATTCCAGTATTTATAATTGGCTTAAGATTTGGCCAATTGACTCAAAAGCGTTATCTTTGCCCTCTGAAATCATATCGGCAAACCGTATGGGTGGCAAGGACAGAGGTAAGACAGACGAGCAGATTCTCCAGGAGCGCATAGCCGATCTTGAGAGGAGTTTGACTATGGAGCGCCTGCGCAACCGTGCATTGGAGAAAGTAATTGAGATAGCCGAGCGCGAGGAGGGCATTTCAATATTAAAAAAAAGTGGTGTCAAGCAGTAGATGCGCTTCGTGAGGAGTTTCCGCAGGAGAGTGTGGAGACCCTTTGCGGGCTATTTGACAAACGTAGGCAGTGGTACTACGAGAAGCGCAAGGTGCTGTACACGGAGGTGCAGCGAGTGAAGGTAATCATCGAGTATGTAGAGTGGTATCGCATGCAGGCCCCTCGTCTTGGCGGTGTTAAGCTGCATGTGCTGCTGACGGAGGAACTGGGCCGTGAGTTTGTCGGAGGGCGTGACTCATTCTTGGAGCTGCTGCGGCGCCATCATCTCATGCTCCGAAGAAGAAGCCCCGGCACACGACGGACTCTGGCCATGTGTACTTCAAGTATCCCAATCTGACCGTCGGCTTCAAGGCTCTGTATCCCAACCACGTGTGGTATGCCGACATCACCTATATATGGATAGAGGGCGACGTGCTCTACCTGCACCTGATCGCCGATGGCTATTCCCATGCCGTGCTTGGTTGGTGTCTGTCTGAGACGCTGGAGGCAGAGAATACGATCAAGGCTCTCGAAATGGCCATTCAGACGGCTGGTGATGGCAACCTCTGCGGCACGATTCATCACTCCGACCGCGGTGTGCAGTACGCCTGCCAGAAGTATATCAGCCTGCTCGTGGAGCATCACATACGCATCTCCATGACAGAGTGTTACAACCCCATGGACAATGCCGTGGCAGAGCGCATGAACGGAATCCTCAAGGATGAGTGGATATATCATCTGGTTATGTTCAGGAACTACGAGGAAGCCCTGTGTGAGATCGGGGCAATGATTGACTTCTACAACAACGTCCGTCCTCACATGAGCATCGGCAACAAGAAGCCCATGGACGTTTATGCAGGAGAAGAACCAGGACCGAATTTGTGGAAAAAAGAACAAAAAGCTTGTAGATAGTAGAAAAATGTATTATTTTTGCAGAGCCGAAGAAAATGCGAACTCTGGTATTGTCCAATATTTTCCGTTCGCTGTCAAATTCTTCAGGAAAGAGCGACTACAACTGACAAGGTTTTCAGTAAGGAACAATCAATGTTGACAAGTAATTCAGTTTAACCCAGTGAAAACTGTCAAGTGAAATCAGGAAAAGACATGCAAATGTCACCTTTACCTCGTCGAGATAGTCTCTTTGAGTCATTCGAATAGTTTGAATGACTCAAAGAGATAATCCCTTTACCCCCAAAGAAACTATTCGGATGAGTCATTCAGATAGTCTGAATGACTCATAGGTGACCTCTGCGATCTATACTTCGAGGGAAAAGGGGATAGAAACCCGTCCTTGCAAGGATTCAGACAGAATGGAACTATTTTCTTTTTTTTTGGGGGGTACTAATGTAAAATAAAATCGGGCTGACAGAAGTCGGTCCGATTCTTTTAACTAAGATGCTAAAATCTCTGAATCAAAATGTGTGTTTGTATGCTTAAAGATTTCTGTTGCGGAGTGTGACCATCAGAATGCGCATGTAGGCGCGGAACTGCTTGTCGTTGAGCACTTGTCTCATCTGTGCTGCTTCCTTTCTGACTGTCTGATGGATGCGGAATCTCTGCTGAGGGCCCTCCAGCGAGGCTAACGCCAGCATCTCGGTGCTGAAGTTGTCTTGGATTTCTTCTACTGCATCCATCTGACGCTCGTCCAGGTCGAGTACTTCAGAAAGGCGATAAATGTCACAACTCATGTCAAAACGCTTGTCTGCTTCATTACTCTTAGCAAAGCTAAATGTCACTGCCATCATGGCAACCAATGTTAAAACAACCTTTTTCATGTTCATCAATTTTTTTTGTTAGTTATCCTGTTTTTGTTAAAATTTAATTCGTAACCTGGATTGTTATCCTGTTTTCTGATTCTTTGACGCAGGGAGTTGAAAAAGGTTTAAAGGAAATGGAAATTTTTAGGTAAAAAGTTAGTTAAAAACTATAAACAAATACGAATGAATGAAAGAAAATGCCTATCTTTGCAGACCAATTGAATCAACGAATAATGAAGAAACTGATACCTATAATCCTGTGGCTGGGCAGCCTGATGGTGGCAGCCTTTGCCCTGTTGTATTACGAATCCGACCTGCTATGGAAGGTGCAGCAACACAATTTGTTTCTGAACACGTCGCTGTTTTTCGAGCAACAGATGGTGTTGCCGGGCGGCATGCTGTCGTATCTGGGTGCATGGCTGAGCCAGCATTTCTATTATCCCTGGTTGGGCGTCACCGTGTTGTGTGGCGTGTGGCTGCTGGGGATGTGGCTGACGAAGAAGGCGTTCTGCATTTCCGAGAAATGGATTATACTGACGGTGGTGCCGGTAGCCCTTCTGCTGCTGACGAACATGCAGTTGGGATACTGGGTGTATGTGATTAAGCTGCACGGATTCTTCTATGTGGCCACGCTGGGAGTGACAGCGGGAACGGCCTTGCTGTGGGCATTCCGAAAACTGCCTGAGAAGCTATGGATGAAGGCTGCATGCATGGTGGTGACGGCCCTGGCGGGCTATCCGCTGATGGGCGTCTATGCGCTGGCTACCGTGGTGCTGATGGGCCTGATGGTCTGGCGGCAGAACGCCCAACAGGCTACGCTCACCACGAAAATCATTCTGAGTGCCGTGGCGCTACTGAGTGTCGTCGCCATTCCCCTGCTGTATTACCGCTTTGTGTATTACGAGACGAAACTCGCCGACATCTACCGGACTGCCCTACCCGACTTCACCATCAGCGACAGCTATCCGGAATACTATTATCCCTACTACGCGCTGGCTGTGTGCATGGTGGTGCTGACCCTGCTTTACCGCGAGCAGCCTGATGCCGCTCCCGCCGTCGAGAAAAAGGGAAAGAAGCAAAACAAAACCTCAAACCTCAAATCTCGAATCTCAGATCTCAAACCTCTGATCCTCAATCTCCTTCTGCTGGCTGCCGTCGTGGCCGGCGTCTACCGTTTCTGGTATAAGGATGCCAATTTCCACCACGAGCTGCGCATGCAACGCTGTGTGGAGCAGGCCGACTGGGAGGGCGTCGTGAAGGAAGGCGAGAAACAGGACTGCGAGCCTACCCGCGGAATTGTGGTGATGCACAATCTGGCGCTGAGCCGACTGGGCCGGCAGTGTGACGAGATGTACCGGTTCCGCAAGGGCTCGAGCAAGCTCAAGACGCCGCTGCCCATCTATATGTACCATGTGGCAGGTCGCATGATGCTGTACCAGTATGGCATGATGAACGAGTGTCACCGCATCTGCATGGAGGACGGCGTGGAATACGGCTGGAACGTGGAACTGCTGAAATACATGACGCGCTGTGCCGTATTCTCGGGTGAGCAGCAGGCCGCCAGAAAATTCATGGACATACTCAGGGAGACCACCTACTACGGAGCATGGGCCGACCACATGGAGGAGCTGATGAACGACAAGCAGCAGCTGGCCAATGACCCCGAGACGGGTCCCATCACCCACATGATGCACTACACGAACAGCCTGAATGCCGTGGAAGGCTGGGTGGAGAAACACGTGATGACCACGCTGGCTCAGCACGATGCCGACGACCTGTACTTTCAGGAGCAGGCCGTGCTGGGTGCCATGTGGACCAGAGACCCCGACTTGTTCTGGCCGCGTTTAGAGCATTATTACGAGCTGAACGAGGGCAAGCATGTGCCCCGCATCTTCCAGGAGGCTGCATGGCTCTTTGCCAACATGGAGGGTCAGGAGGGCTTGGATGAGTGGCAGTTGGACGACGGTGTGCAGGAGAACTTCTATAAGTTCATGAAACTGATGGAGCAGCTGCGGAAAGATCCGAACAACGCCCAGGTCAAGTCGTTCCTGTACGACAACTTCGGCGCCACCTATTACTTTGAATACTTTTTCCTAAAGAACATAACTTATTATTGATATGACTACCATCAAGAAAGGTATACCTTATATTATATTAAGCAGCGTAGCAGCGTTGCTGATGACGGCTTGCGGCCAGCAGATTCCGCAGTCGTTCAGCGAGTCGGACGAACTGCCCGCCATCTATCCCGACTATGTCAACGTCACCGTGCCCATCAACATCGCACCGCTGACATTCGAGATGGACGCTGGGAGTGACGGCGTGGTGGCCAGAATGACCGCCGGTGAGGAGGAAATAGTCTGTGGCGGCAACAAGGTGCAGCCCGATGCCGACGACTGGCGACAGCTGGCCGAACGGGCCAAGGGCAATGCCATACAGGTGGAGGTCTACGCCAGGAAGGACGGCAGCTGGACGCGCTATAAGCCTTTCAGCATCCATGTGTCGCCCGACAGCATCGACCCCTATATCAGCTACCGACTCATCTCCCCGTCTTATGTCGCCTATGAAGAGCTGACCATCAACCAGCGCTGTCTGGAGGACTACGACGAAAGTGTCGTCTACGACAACATGCTGTGCTCGGAAGGTGCCAACGGACAATGCATCAACTGTCACAACTACCAGCAGTATAACCCCGAAAGGATGCAGTTCCATGCCCGCCAGAACATGGGCGGAACCATCATTGCCTACGACGGAACCATCCGGAAAATCGGCATGGGCAACGACTCGCTCCTGTCGGCTGGCGTCTATCCCGCATGGCACCCCTGGCTGAAACTCATCGTCTATTCCACAAACCGCACGCAGCAGAGTTTCCATGCCACCGACCCCAACAAGATTGAGGTGTTCGACACGATGAGCGACCTGATAGCCTACGACGTGGAGAAAAACGAGGTGACCAACATCGAGAACGTCCCCACGGAACTGGATTGCTTCCCCGTCTGGGCTCCTGACGGCAAGACGCTCTACTATTGCAGCGCACACTTCGAATACAAAGACACCATCGATGCAGGTAAGGAATTCCTAACGCGCACCGAGGAAGTGAAATATAACCTCTACAAGAAGAGTTTCGACCCGGAGACGATGCAGTTCGGACCGCGTGAACTGGTCTTTGCCGCCGACTCGCTGGAGAAGAGTGCCACCCTGCCACGCATTTCGCCTGACGGGCGTTACCTGATGTTCACGCTGGCTAAATACGGTATCTTCCACATCTGGCACCACGATGCCGACCTGTGGGTGATGGACCTAGAGACCGGCAAGGTGCGCAACATGGAGGAAATCAACTCGCCCGATACCGAGAGCTACCACTCGTGGTCGAGCAACGGTCGGTGGGTGGTGTTCAGCAGCCGCCGCTATGACGGCAACTACACTCGCCCGTTTATAGCCTACATCGACAAAAACGGCCACGGCAGTAAACCTTTCGAACTGCCCAGTGCCGACCCCGACTATCATCGCCAGTTCCTGAAATGCTACAACGTCCCCGAATTCATGCGAGGACCCGTAACCATCAGCCCACAGCAGTTTGCCGATGCCCTGAAGCAGGATGCCCAACCGGTGAAATATGTCGGACGACTACAAAAATAATACGAATCATGGAATATATGTCACAAGAGGGCTACGACAAGCTCGTAGCCGAACTCCGTCAGTTGGAGAATGTAGACCTGCCGCAGGTCAGGGATGCCATTGCTGAAGCCCGCGACAAGGGCGACCTCAGCGAGAACTTCGAATACCACGCTGCCAAGCGCGAACAAGGGCGACTGCTGGGACGCATTCGTTTCATGCAGAGGGTTCTTGAGAATGCCCGCGTTATCGACACGTCGCGACTGGCCAGCGATGTCATTGGACTGCTCTGCAAGGTGCAGATGACGAACATGCAGACTCAGGCGCAGATGAGCTACACCATTGCCAGTCCGCACGAAGCGAACCTGCGCGAAGGAAAGATTTCGATTAAGTCACCCATCGCACAAGCTCTGTTGAACAAGAAGGTGGGCGATGTGGTAGAGGTTCGCGTGCCTGCCGGCACCGTGCGATTGCGCATTGACAACATCATCGGCCCCTCAGGGGAGCACGAAGCGGAATGACTCGAAGAACTGCATGAAAAGGATGTAGACAGGCAGCAGCGGAGCACACTGGCGCAGACCGTAAACCAATGACTCATAAACATCCGAAAGCGTCTCGAACGTGCCAGCCACCACGCCGTAGAGAATAGCAGCAAGGAGGATGCCGAAAGCGGTGATGGGTACCAGACTGGCCGAGAATGGCGAGGGCCACAACAGTCCGCTGGCGGAAAGCAGCACAGCATGAGGTGAAGCCGTCAACAACAACACAATACCGACATATACTGCCAAGAAGGCAAAGGCAATGATACGGGCACGACTGGAACGATAGTTGTTGCCCTGCAGGCTGCGGCGGCACCGAACGACAGCACCATAGGCCATTGCACCCAGCAGAATCCAAATCAGGACGGGCGACGCCATGAGTTCGGCAAAATGGCCCAGGAACCAGCGAATGCCCTCGTTGGAGAGCATGCTACGCACCCCGCTCAGGGGCATGGCTGCACTCCACACCCACGAGATGAGTATGAGCAGCAGCTGGGCAATGGCCAACGCAAGGGCAATATAGGGCAAGATTCTTTTCATTCAGAATCGGGAACGAGGTTATCGATATCGAGAATACGCAGTTCGAGGGCACGGACCACAAGGCGCGTCGCATTGACGCTCTCACCACCGGGGAAGAGTTTCTTCACCAGCTCGTTCTGACGTTTCTCCAGACTCTTTACGCCAAAGGGCATGCCACGCAACGTGGTAATCTGCTCCTTGGTATAGCCGAGTGCCAGGTGACGCAGGAAGCGTTCATCGTATTCGTCGATCTCGTAGTCAATAAGAGCCTCCTGACTGGCCAACTGTGAACTGACGGCATGCTTAAAACGCTCGACAATGCGTTCGAGAATGGGTTCGTTGAACACCAACTGTTTGCCTTCCATCACGGAACGCACATCGTGGCGGGTAAGCAGTTCGCCGCTCTTGAGAATGATGCCGTCGGCACCGGCATCGAGCACGTCGACCCACAGCTTCTCGTTGAGAATCTCACCCGTGAAGATGAGTACCTTGACCTGAGGGTACATCTCCTTGGTCTGTCGGCAGATTTCAACACCCACCGTGGTGGAACCGCCAAGACCCAGGTCGAGCAGCACCAGGTCGGGCTGCTGTTTCTTGATGAGTCGCCAGAACGACAGTTCGTCGTCGGCAGTACCGATGATTTCTGCCTCGGGGATCTCGTTACGAACGATGCCTTCCGTGCCTTTGAGTTCGAGGGGCACATCCTCGACGATAATAAGTTTAAACTTGTCCATTGTGATATGTTGGAAGTGTTAGAGTTATTTTTTCCTTGACTGATAATCCGCAGGCACGGCGATGCGTGGCGTCACCATGGTCGCGCACAATCTGGCGACAACGCAGATAGTCGATTTCCGACAACGGCTCCTGACGGGTAATGGTGAAGACGATGTAGTGGTCGTCCTTCTGTTGCACCTCGACAGACTGGGGCTTGAGGATGTCGGCCAGATAACGCAGCATATTTTCGTTGCCCAGGACAGGATGCCCGAGGAATGTGGTACGCGAAACATGCATTTTAACCTGCTCGACCTGTCGCATAGCCTGAGTACTAAGCATGCCATAGAGCTCGCGGTAGTAAAGCGTAACCTCAGACAAGGAGCTGATGTCGCCCTTGTCGACCAGCTGCCA
>Ga0310696_10004727_pt1 | contig 16632 bp, 14 predicted proteins | sample AusTroGonzalo_MG_4_FD_203885 | JGI IMG/M metagenome (GOLD analysis project Ga0310696, IMG submission 203885) | Bovine rumen microbial communities from tropical cattle in Woodstock, Queensland, Australia - Gonzalo_02 (v2) (version 2) | ecosystem: Host-associated > Mammals > Digestive system >...
ATAGATGGATTCTCTCGTAACAGCAGCAACAAATAATCTCTGTCAGATAAAGCACCATTTTGCGCTTTAAGTTGCGCTTTGGATTGCGCTTTATCATAAGCATAATTCAGATTCCATAAAGTTAAGAAGAAATTGTATCCGTCGGTATAAAATTCCGGTTTTAACTTCTCTGAGTATCTTTCCTCTGATTCATATGCATCCAATATCTTCTTAAATCCGCTACCTCTACGTTCCATCAAGCGAAGTCGTCCAAACACATCAGCCAAAATTGGATTTCTTAGTTTGGATGGAACATGTCTGAGATCAAGGTTCTGCACTTCTGAACCGTCATACATGCCACCGGGATTAGTTATAACTAAACGGTCATCATAAATATCGACCTGACTGTGTGCTCCTGTCTGTAGATAACTCCTGTGAATTAAAGCATTTACAAGACCTTCTTCAAGTGCTCTTTCTGGATAATCCGGTAACTCAACCCTCTGATCCTTTTCTTTTCTCCAGCCTTTTTTCGTATTTTTCTTTATAAATGACATAGAATCATCAAAAAGATTCAAAAGACTTCCCGAACACTCCGCATCATCAAGAGCATCCTGAACAGAATCAGCTTTATCCAAGCCGTTCCATCTGGTGCAGAAAATTCTTGAGTGATGAATGTTCCATTGATCAGCAAACAACACACCGGCATTTGTCATTTGGCCATCTTCCAACATCAACTTGAAACTAACAAGATCATTATTTAGATCAAGTTTATTATGAGTTGCATTTACATATCTTTTACGGAAAGCCTCAAAAGACAGTTTGCTGCGATCTATATCAGAGATCATTGCATCATAAGATGTGCCGGTACTCTTTATTATGAACTCCGTCAGTTCAAATCCAGTAATTTCTTTTTTCACGCTGCCAGTACGATAATAATACCGACCATGAAGATTTAACGGAAGTTTTGACTTCTTTACAACAATCTGGATGTACTTTTTCTTGTTTTTTGTTCTCTGATTAACATCACAGGTTATACCGAAAGCCGCAGTAATCTTATTAGGAATGTCCTCCATGAGCTTTTTTACTACTTTTGCATCCAGACCTAATACTTCACCATTATCATCTATTCCAATATATAATGTTCCGCCCTGAGCATTGGCATATCCACAGACCCACTCCAGATATTTATCCTGCCATGATTCCTTCCATTCTATGACCTGATTCTCGTTATCTTTTGAAATTGCATCGATATCGCGCATAATGAAACCCCTTATTCGTTTTCATTACAATAACATATTTGCGCTTTAAATTCAATTTCAAAGCGCAAGAATTTGCGCTTTGTTGCGCATTAACAATCTTCAATATAGTTCAAAAAAGAAAACCTATAGCTTGCTTCTTCGTATAATAACGAGTGAACTCTTCTCGTTTGCACTCTTTGTTCAACTATCTTATCTGTTTTAGGAATTATGTATTTTGTATTACTAAACAAATAGTAGCAAGAGACACAGTATTATCAATAACAAAATCAATATAACAATAAATAAATCCTTTGCTATAAGGCCTAAAAGATATTGGCCTTTTTTCTTGACACATGATCTGTACTTTTCTTCCAATTCCATAATCTGTTTTTTGGAATTGTCTATCTCGTGGAATTTATATGGATTAATTTCTTTTATTTTTTTTACAGTTTCTTCGGTTTCTCGCAATAATTCTATAAATACTTTTTCCTTCAGCAATAATGGTTTTTCTTGGTAACAAATCTTATCTATTGTTTTATCCAACAATTCATTTTTAAGTGACATAATTAAGTTGTCAGCATTTATAATATCGTGCGTTTTTAAATAAGCTGGATTCTTTTTTATCTCCTCTTCAATTTCATCAGAGGTATCATTCTGTAATTTCAATATTGTTTCTACAACATCGAAAAAGGCCATTAATGTGCCGAAGTAATAGCGCTTTTCTTTAAGAACCTCTAACTGGTCTTCCAACTTTTCGCGAATCAAAAGGACTCTTGAAACGATAACGCTTGAATATATACCACCTATTATGCCAATTAATAGATTTAACAGAAAATCATGCATTATTTGCCATCCTTTGTTACTAGTTAATCTACTTAATTATACAACTACTTATTTATCAATTTATCAACAATGAACTGTTGATATATCTTAGGGTAACTTGAAGTGCCTTACCGTACCCCTTAGATTAGAAATAGCTTTTGCCATATTTCTTCTCTTTCTAAATATCTATAAAAATACTAAATTTACCAATTATCACCAACACAATATTCGAATCTTGTTTATTCTCCGCAGCATACCGTATCTCCTCTGTATCAGTCAATTCATCAATGCAGCTTCTAAATGTTTTCGATGCGTGGCCAGAATCCCCCCCATTTTTTATATAATTAATTCGTCGATACCCTCTCAACAGCCAAAGCATCCAGTATTGATGTTTTAATCTGTTCTTTTGTTCTACGCTTTGGTGCCATTTTGTTAACATCAAATCCAGATATAATACTTATATTTTTATATTCAAAAATGCTTCGTTTATCGGAATGATTACAGAGAAAAATGTTCGTGCTTCATTGGTAAGAAGTAATGTCACCGAAGAACCATTTTCTTTTATTGCTCTTATAGCAGTCGGAATACCGGTATTTCTTCCTTCTACAAGATGCAGATCTTTAAGAAAGTCACCGATTCTTCTGTTTCTATATCTTCTCGTTCTCATCTGATAATTGCGGATATCATCATCCGCAATAGATCTGTCTGGTCACGTTGTACTGGTATTTCATTCTTAATGGCATCTATCCTTACTGTAACCGGCTCATGGATCAGATATGACTTACGATAAACAGCATTAGATAAGAATCCCGAATCCAATATTTATTTATTTGCATATTGTCGTTGATGTGCCGAGAGAAAAAGCAACATACGTTTCAAAAACCTCATCAATCTTTTCGTTTACTTCTTCAGCTTCAGAAGTATGTGGTTTTAACGCTGGGGCTTCAAAATCTATAGTAGCATCACTATAAATCTCGATACCAAAAACAGAAATCACATTGCCTCGCTCATAATAGTCATTGCCGTCAACATAAACCAGTCTGTTGCGATTTTCTACAGAATATATAAACATAAAACCACGATAGCCAACGGTGCCGCCATCAAGATAATAATACTTTCGCGGAAATAATAAAAAACCTATAAGCAACACTATTATCAGAACAATGAAAAGAATTGTTGTTATATTCTTTTGTTTGCTACTTCTATTTTTCATTAATGTTTGCCTTTCTAACAAATTACACGAAGCAAAATACAGATATTTCTATTCTAATACTCCAACGGAACAAATTGAAATGGATTATCATAACTGCTAATAACTATCTTGTATTTCACGGTGCCTTGCTCAAGATAGAACAAGCGGTACTGACCGAATAAAGAATAACAATAGTTTCCATTTGGACTGTAAGCAACTGTTCCAAACCATGCATAGACTTTGAAAATTGGATGCTTAACAGCAAATTCACAAGCAATACAAGTGTTCCTGCCTAAATCATCAATGTAAGCTATATTGCCACAATTGCAAGCATGAATATCAAGAATATCAATATCACAAATAGGATTAATGTCATCAATATCGGAACACTTTACATAACCGTTTTCATCATCTGAAAAGTCAAATTGAAGCGTATTACTATCACCGTGAGCCATGAACAGCATCTTATCAACACGCGAATAAGCAATTTTGCTTTCTATAGTGTCCACTTCCAAATCAAACTGCAGACATTTAAATGTAGCTTTAACCATGGAAAGTGCAGGTAAATAGTCTTGTTCCTCACCTGAAAGCTGGCTCAACAAGTCTTTTAACTTGGCTTGATACTCGGAACCATCATAAATCTCCAAAACAACAACATGTTCTCCCCTGCTTTCAAAAGCATCTATATATGGCTGACGCATAGAAGAAATTGCTTCATTATTTGGTTTATCCATACCGATCAATATATAATTGATAGATGGGTTTTTATCATTTAATGTTGCATCTTCACCATCTATAGCCCCATCAGCATCAGAATCACTCAATGTCGCATTTGATTTTGATTTAAAACAACAATAATCCTCCCAACGAGCACCGGCTGAAACAGGCCAATAGTCTCTGTATTGTTCATAAGACGATCTGGCAAATATATCACTTAGCGAACTAATGTCCCCCATCTCATACCCATCAGACAGATAATCTTCATCGCTATCAGTCAAATCTTTATTTGTATAAATAACATGCCCTATATTGTCTATCATTCCATCCGTTTCAAGAGCATCTGCAATTCCATCACTATCGTTATCACCATATTTGTTTATCATGTATTGAGAATATGAATTAGGCGAACGCAAATAGCCTCCGGTAAACATATTGCTGGTATATCCAACTTCATAAATTGCATTTATCCATGTGTTTACCCATACCTCTTCATCAATCAACATATACTTCGAAAAATGGTCTGTAATTACGCTAATGGTGTTGTTTGATTTATTAATCGTGTATTCGTTAAGCACAACATACTCATAGTTTTCTTCGTCATACCACATAATCCGTAGATTGTCTTCATTTAAACCATCACTGTATTCAAATGTTATCGTCATAGAATCAAAGTCGCCCGTCGTTTCTATATTGATAGGGTCGCCTACTAGAGCCTCAATAGAAGACGTATGCGGATCAGTACCATAGACATCTCTTATCTTTGTATTTTCGTTAATCGATCCGGTAATGTTTCCGCTAACAATGACTTTTGTTACACCTGAAAGATCTGAATCGCTCGCAGGTACAAATTCCAATGTCTGAAATCTCAGGATATCGCTATCCGGGACGACCGGATTGCTGCCCAAATAGATCTCATTATAATCGCTGATATCGTCATCATCAGAATCATATTTCGTTGGATCGGTACCATAAAGGTTATACTCTTCACCATCTGACAAGCCATCCAGATCTGAATCTGTAACCAAAGGATTCGTCCCCAACTCAGATTCCAAAGCGTTAGATAATCCATCTAAATCAGAATCGTTATTTCCATTTGAATCCGAGACCAACGGATCTGTAGATAACATCAATTCATAGAGATCATTAACACCATCGTCATCCGTATCGGGATCGTTCTTGTCAGTACCGTAGTAATCTTCAAGATCATCCGGCAATCCGTCAGAATCAGTATCAGTATCATAATCCAGATCATCTGGAAACTCTGTCGGAGTAGCTGTAGGTGTGGGTGTTGATGTGTCGGTTGGTGTAGTTGTTATTATCGGTGTAGGAGTTACGGTATCTGTTGGTGTAGCACTTGGCGTCGATGTGACAGTTGTTGTCGGAACCGGAGTGTCTGTTGCAGTAGGCGTAACTGTTACTGTAGGAGTCGGTATATCTGTTGCTGTTGGACTTGCCGTGACTGTTGGCACATCAGTCGGAGTAACCGTAATAATGCCACTATAATTCATCTCAAGAACATCCGGAACACCATTGTCATTAGTATCATCATCCAAACTTAGTGCAAGCGATTTAGCTACTACGGTATAATTCGTTAGTTCTAATGGTATTGATGAATCGTGTTCTCCACCTTGTAATTCAATTCTGTATGTCTGTCCCGCGGAAACATTCTGAGTAATACCATCGTTAGTTATCGAATAGGTTCCATCGGTATTTGAAGTTAAAGCAGCTGCATGCACTTGGGTTATTGGACGGTTGGAATCGAATGTAATAGTCCAATCACGTATCTGTTCCTGCGAGTTGTTTGTTAAGATAAGCGCTCCGCTGAAACCGGCAGTCCAATCAGAGTATTCTTCAAAATTGTATGAAAGATCTGAACTAGGTATATTAATAGTTTTAGTGTTCAACAAATAGAAGGTCGGCATATTTGTGATATCACTGCCATCGTCGGAAGAAGCTGTAAAACCAACGGTCGCGGATTCACCGGGCAGGATATCTTGATTCCAATCGTTATTGCCGATGGTGTAAAGATTGCCTGTGTGTTCAACGATGTAACAGTTATAAGGGTTTTCTATGCTGTATTCAAAATCAAACGTGAAATACCAGTTGTGAATTGTATCTGTTCCGGTGTTTGTGAATGTAAATTCCAGATTTGAATGACCGGTCCATACAGACGTTGTTGAAATGTCGACCACATAGTCCTTGTCCTCTACGCTTCTATATGAAACCTCAACAATAGCACCATCGTCATCGGAAGGAACTGTATCATCAGCAAACACCTTTTCTATAGTGATTATCGGAATACTTGCGATCGATAAAGATACACATACTATACTTGTTACCAATTTGGTTTTGCGTGAATAGAACATAAATAGTAGTCTCCAATTGCTTTTATATTTAATACGATTTTCTTATAACTTACTCTTCACCATGCGCTGCTCATATCACCCTCGTTCATCCAAAACTTTCTGAACACGGTCCTGGATGATTACAACGACTGAATCAAGATTCTTTTGACCTAAAAAATATGCAGGCATTTCTTCAATTAAAATCTGAATCTGCTGAATTCATTCTTGAGCAACTAAGAATAGTTATTTCTAAGTTATCGGTGTCCTGTGATGTGAATTCAGTTCTAAGTCTTACATACGTGCCCTCTTCATAGTCATAAATTTCTTGTGTGCCTACTTCGTTATTGAAGTAATCAATTGCAGCATTACATCCTTGCCTTAGTGCATCTCTGTTAATAACAAACTTGTCACTCATAACCAACTTGGTCTGAATATCATCCGTGAGCAGGATCTTTACAAAGTCAGCACATGCATTAACATCTACTGCATGAGCAGAAACCGCAATCGAAATATCTGTTCCAAACAAAGGACCTCGTCCGTCAGTTGAAGGAAGACCGAGTATTGCGGTTCCATTATTTATCTGTGCCCTTTTTATGAGATATCCGCTTATTCCGGGACAGGTGCAATAGCGGGCTGTTCTATTGTTAGAAATCGCAAGATCTAAGCTTGTATCATCTTCTGTGTCGGTTGACCAGGAAAGGCTGCTTTGTCTGACATTATCCTTAACAAATCCGGCCAGTTGTTCAAATTCCGGACAGGAAAAGTCAACTTGACCATCCTTAATGAATACGTCGCTCATAGCACTAAACAACTTTGCAAAATACAACGCTTGTCCGGATTCTATAACATCTTTTCCATCCAATACTTCATACAGAAATGTCTCATATTCATCGGTTGTAAAACCTGTTCCTGATACACCTGCGAATTGAGGATCTGTCTGTATTCCTTCAATGGTAAAACTTATTGGAAGCTGATACAGTTTCCCGTCTATTCTGGCTCCATCAATAATGTTTATAAAATACTCATCTGAACTTAGATCAGAAATATATGGAGAAAGATCTGCTAAATAGCTTTCGTTGTTCAACTGGCCTATTTCACTTGTGTTCAAAAAAATATCAGGCCCTTCTCCATTCATAATGTCCACGATAAGATCATTGCTTAAGCTCGCATTCGCTTGCAGCCACGCGGAATCATAATCATCCTGGCTTCCAATATCGCTTGAGCCAAAGTAATCATCAATATTGTAACGTGTAGATACTTTAATAAAATAAACGCTGTTTGTGTCGTTATATGCGATTATGGCATCAGATATTGTACTGTCAATCTTTCCATCCGGCACATAGAGCTCGATTACCTTTTTACCGGCGTGAGGGTTCTTGTCAGCTCTCGTTAATTCAACAATTGCATAACTCTTTACAAATACGGAATCAAACGCGGTTGTGGTGCTGTATTGGCCGCAAAGCAGAAATGAATCCTCTGAACAATCCGCTATTTCAAGATTGGATAAATACTGTCTGTTTACTCCACAACAGTTGTAATCAAATATCTGATCAACCGTTTTGCTGTTCAAATCGATCTTTGAAATACCTTGTTTCGTTGTAAATAATACATTTCCTTCAGAACCGTTATAGGAATGAAGCAGATGCTCTATATCTAACCAAGCATATTCATTAGTATTAGCATCGGAAACCTCACAAGTATTAAGATCTAATATAAAAAACCTGTACTCATTTTCAGTAGAAGCGGCAACCAGTGCCGTTGTATCATCCAAAGCAAGAATCAAAGGAACCCAAAAGACTTCTTTTTCCGAGTCTTTAATATCTACTGTCCTTACGCTTCCATCCGGCATATATACTCTAAGCGGACAGTATCTTTTTCCGGTTCCCTGATAGAAAAATGTCTCTATTCTATATTCACCCACACTAAACGAATCGACAAATTGAGTCTCATTGTTATCTTCATAGTCGTAGATATCTATTATTGTTTCTGAATCAGGATCAATGTAGTAATCTCTCATAAAAGATGATGCTGTTTCTGCATTCCACGATGAACTATGAACAATAATCTTGCCGGAGTAGTAAATGACAGCCTCATGCCTATCTGTCTCCTCGAGAAAACTATACAAATCAATCGTTTTTGCTAATTGTTTTGTTGTCCTGTCAATTATTGATACTGTTCCAATTTCAAAATCAGCATTGGATTCAATTTTACTCCAATCATCTACCATGTATTGTCCATACGAGAACACAACAATATACCTTTCGTCTACTCCGGCCAATTGGGGCAGCAATCCTGCAATTGGTCTTTGGTCATCTATCCCTAAATCGACATCAACAATCTCTCCATAAAACCATGGAGAGTTTTCTCTGATAATCTCTTCGTCTTGAACAGAGCTTTCTGTGCCCATAAAGTTGCATGACGCAACCGATAAAGCCGTAGAAACTGCTAATATAACCCCTATGGCTTTTCTAAATCTGCGTTTCATAATGTTGCTCCTATAATTCTTTAATTACATTTTATTTATAAAAAAGCAGAAAGAAGTGTGTGCTTCTTTCTGCTTTGTGATTTAGAAATTAATATAGATAGTATATCCTACGCTACTACCTGAGATTTGAACTGAATCAGAATACAATCTCCTGTTTTGATATGAACTAACTGAATTCCATCTTGTCCCGTAATGTGTGCCATTCTTTTGTAAATATACAACTACATAGTAGTTTAAACTATCCCCATCAAAGTCAATCCATCCTTGCTCATATGTAGTAGAACCATCATGTGATATATGTACACCAGATCCAGTAATTGAATAGGCTAAACACATAGAAAAATAAGAAGCAATAATCACACACATAGTGGAAAGGATAACCACTGCTTTTTTTATCATACAAAAACCTCCAACAATCTTTATCACTAATCTAATAGAACTCTGTTTCAAATAATCCTCCACATGGGTCTATACCTCCAGAAATCATGTCAACACCACTTCGTTGCTCACACTGATCGGAGACATTATTCTTCAAGTGAAGATAGCATTCGATCAGGTTCTGTCTAGTCTAAACTTCAGTTTTCTTAATCAGTTGCCTGCCGGTCGCCAAACTTCGCGAGCAACTTTAAAAAGCGTTTTTCAAATCGTCTCGTCTTCTCCACTATGCATTCAAGCCTTATTCTTTCGGCAGTTCTCACTGATGTTCTTCCGTCATGTTATTTACTCTGCTCTCAATTATCGGAATTATCTCATCAATCTTCTTCTGATGCTGATAATACGGCTGCAGTTCTTCGTTCATAATCAAAAGTGCATAATCGTCACACATATAACAAGTATTTGCCGAGCAGATATAACCTATATATTCATCTATTATCGATGAATCAATTTCCGTAGATTGTCCGTAAATCTTCCGGATCCAATCCTCTGCATATGAAACTGCTTCTTCTGCATAATAAGAAAAAGCTTCCCTATTTATAGGGTTATATACAACATTCTGTATTTGGACTTCATAACTCAAAAGACACTTAACGAACTCAAATGCATTATTGAATTGACTTGACCTGCTACTTATACCAATGCTTTCATAAGCGAATACGATCGGTCCGTTGTTGCCGTCTTCAGACGGTAAACCATACAGTTGTTTATTCACATTCAGAATCCTTCTCGACAGATCGAAATGGATCCGATTGAACTCTACAAACCTCTCGGAATTTGCAGCCTCGAGATCCGGAGTTTCCATCATATCTCGGACAAACCTGCATGTGTTACTGAAAACATCATTACCGGTAACTAAATGATTCTCGCTGTCAAACAGCTCGTTATACTTGCTTCTTACCATTATTGAGAAACATCTGTCCCGTCCTAATTCATATTCCAAAGGATCAAACCCGTCGCATTGATTTGCTACATATTCTTCGTATTCAGAATATGTAAATCCCGGTCTTAAATCAGAAACAGAAGTATCAGAGGCATAAATTCCACCAATGCAAGCACTCACCGGTAATTGATATAGTTTGTCGTTTTTTGAATATGCATCGAAAAGGTTGTCAAAATAGTCTTCCCTGTGGAATGATTCTTTATCATTAATCACAACTTGCAGATCACAAAGATACTCATCTGCATTCAGTGCAGAATACTGGGCAAAATCAAGAAGGATATCCGGACCGTCTCCGTTGCTTATGTCGTTCTTCAATTTGCTGATCAAGGCTATATTTTTGTTATAACCATTTGTTGTCTCATCATCGGATTGTTCGTAATCATTAAAAGTAAGTCTGCTATAATCCATGGTTACATAGATATATATGCCTTTGTCAGATGAATTCATCTGTTCGATCGCACATGCAGCCATTGAACCTAACTGAAAACTTGTGGCAGCATATAATATCTGCTTGCCCGAATTGGGATTGATCTCTTCCTTGCTAAGAGTATTAATAGTCCAACTCTTTGATTCGCTTGGATAAACTGTATCTTTTCTCAATACGCAATACTCATCATCACAGTAAAACAACGAACTGCACTGCAGATCAAACAGATTTACAGAACTGTTGTTGAAGTCCAAGACCAGCGTTTCCTCACCGGTCTCAAGATTCATTTTTGTCAATGTAAGATCCTTATTTGCTTTATAACCGTAACCTTTATCTGATATGTATCCTAAACGATATGCATCTAACAAATCCGAATCTGTCGGAGTCTTTTTCTCAACACCATTATCAAAGTCTAATACTGCCGAATACATATAAGGATTTGCGATATTGCTCTGATCATATTCAACAGCAACTATTTGATTATTGTTGTTCAAAGTCCAATAAACAACAGGGTTATCTATATACATTTCCCGGATCAGGTTATATTCGTCATCAAAGATACAAAACGCATCCTTATATGTATTGTTTTCTAAATAGTAAATGTGAGAATAGCAACAATCATTCGAAAAGATCATTCTGTCAACGTAATAAGATTCTTCTGGCACACCTTCCAAATCATCAACATGTTCCAATGTCGCTTTTCCGCTATCAATTCTATATATACCGCTGGATTTAACACCTTTTTCTGCCATGGAAATCACTACATAAACATCATCATTATTACGGACGCACGAATCAAGGTTGAATTGTTCGGCATCTTCAAAAAACGCGGATAAACTGATATTGGAAATCTTATCTTCGTTATCAATAAATATCAGTTCGTTGCGCGAGGAAGAAGATGTTTCATCGAAAAGCTTATAAAACACTCTGCAATACCTGTCAGCATAGACCGGGACAGAATTCTCATAAGTCCCGGCCTTGCTGTCAGAATAGACTCTTTTCTCACACTGATACCAAGGGGTTGAATCGTCAATCAGTCGGGTAAGGTTATCACTGTTATTTCTTTGTGAGCAACTACATGCGCAACACCAAATAAGCGAAGCGGTCAAAATGACGGAAATATGCCTAAAAGCTGCTTTTCTCGACATGATCATAGATATCCCTTAATAAGTTATACTCCCACTAAAGCTTGCAGCCCCAGAACCATGTAGTAAGTAAACATCAATATGCGCAGACCCAGCAGAAACATTATAATTTATGGGATAACCTGACCCGGTCAGTGAAGAAGACGTAAGGTTTCCTATGTGAACATTATTGATATATACACCAAGACTTGAAAATGAACCGGTATGTGAGTTTTCCTTAAAAGTATAAACTGGGTTAGCTGTTAATGTATAAGACCCATGATCATGATCACCAGTATAGATTCCTGTATGATACAGATCGATAGAAACAGTACTAGCAAATGTATTAATTGACATAACAAGAACCAACAGTCCGGTTGTCACAACCCCTGTGATTTTTCTTATAATCAAGTTCATATGGAATCCTCCTTCATTAATCATTATAGACTTGAACATCACCCGACATATATGCATCGCCATAACCATTCGAAACTACAAACGAAAAAGACAAAGTTGGACTTGTTGTACCATTATAGTTAAATGTGTGATAATCGCCCTGATTATAAAGATTGTGCGTCACACCATTTAATGAAACTACAGTATTAAAGTCCCTATTGCCAGATCGACCACTATTAGTAGCTGCAACACGATAATGATCATATACGGAAGGATGATATTCTTTATACATTTGATTTGAACTACTATTAGGACTATAAAAATGCAGACTCCAGTTGCAATAAGTCGTATATCTTAAAGGAATAAAGAACGACGCCATCAAGATTGCTATAACTACTCCCGAAAAGATTTTAATGCCTATGCTATTCATAAAAGTCTCCTTTTCTTATAAGCAGAAAACTATTTAATAAAGTGGACTAATATTATTATTTATACAGAATTTGAATCATGGGTCTGCACCTCCAAAAATCATGTCAACACCATTTCGTTGCTTACACTGATCGAAGATGCTATACTTCAAGCGAAGAAAGCATGCGATCAGGTTATTCCTAATCGAAACTTTTGTTTTCTCAATTAGTTGCCCGCCGGTCGCCAAACTTCGTGGGCAACTGTTTTATTTGTAGATTAATAACTTCTAAAGTGTCCGTAATTATCACACGCAAGTGTTAATGAATAACTATATGAACTTCCATCACTATATGCTGTGCCACTAATTCGGGCATATGCTTCTGTCGCGCTATTGTTGCCAGAAGTTATTGAGGGAGTACTGTTCCATGTGCTATACGAAGGTTTTGTGTAACTGCCGGATTTGGATAATACCGTACAAGAATAATATGAATACCTGAATGTCCCTGATATGCTAACTGAAAAAATAAGAGCTCCAATGCTACTATAATAATCGCGGGAAGCACTGTTGCTCGTATCTGTCCTTGTCAGATTTGTATTCATTGTTGTGACATACACAAGGTTGCTTTCATAATCTATTTCAATATCAAAATACGATAAATTTTCAGATGAATAATCTGGAACTGGGTAGTCTGTGTATGTTTCTATAACATCTTGAAACTCTTCAGGTGTCTGTATCTCATGCCCTTCAAGATACTTAATGAGGTTGAAATCACCTGCTGTATCCTCAGCCTGATCAGCAGTCCACCCCCCCCATAACAGATAATGTTGCTAATGTCAACATGATTGCGATTACTTTTTTCATAAAATCTGTGCCTCCTTTTATTGTATTAATCTGCATCTGATGCTTCACCAACATGTATATTTCCCGCTATAACTTCTCCATCAAACCCATGATTCAATAAGTATATCCACGTACCTAATGTCAACAGAATTATAAAAACACAGGTTGCAATTACAACGCCTGTTCTTAACCGTTTATGAAACAATTCCGATTTCAGTTCTTTGGATTCAAGGCTTTCCTGTTTTGCTCCAATCCTGGAAACTTCATATAAAATGTCGTTTACCCGCTCTGACAATTCTCCTAAAGTATCTTTAGATGGCACGTCAACAGCTTCTTCATTGTTCAAATATTCCTCGCCTATTACCTCACGAAGCCTTTTAAATTCTTCTCCCCTTGGCTCACTTTTATTGTTTTCCCAACGGGATAAGGTGGACTTAGACACTCCTATTCTCTCTGCTAATTCACTTTGAGAAATACAGTTGTCATCCCTATATCTGATAATGTTTTTACCGTTCATATTTCTCTCCGTTTCTATATGTTTAGTTTATTAACCCAATTATATGCGTCAACCAATAATGATGAAATGGAACGATACGGAACAAAATGGAACAGGTAAATAAACCAGAAACTTCATTTTCGGAGTTTTGTTCTAGAAAAAAGGCGGTTCCGCATAAAAAAGACCGCCCCGAAAGGAGCGGTCTTATTTGGTTTTAAGTTAACGGACTTAAGATCAAGCCTTACCGTCGGAACCGAGAACGTACTTAATCTTGTGAGCAACCATGTCCTTAACAGCCTGACGAGCGGGCTTGAGGTACTGGCGGGGATCGAAGTGATCAGGGTGCTCAGCGAAGTACTTACGGATGTTACCTGTCATAGCAAGACGGATATCGGAGTCGATGTTGATCTTGCATACAGCGAGTGTAGCTGCCTTACGGAGCTGCTCCTCAGGGATACCAACTGCGTCAGGCATGTTTCCGCCGTACTGGTTAACCATCTTAACGAATTCCTGAGGAACGGAAGATGAACCGTGAAGAACGATCGGGAAACCAGGGAGTCTCTTGATGCACTCTTCAAGAACGTCGAAACGGAGCGGAGGAGGTACAAGGATACCATCCTCATTTCTTGTGCACTGTGCTGCTGTGAACTTGTAAGCACCGTGAGAAGTACCGATAGCGATTGCGAGTGAGTCGCAGCCTGTTCTGGAAACGAATTCCTCAACCTCTTCAGGTCTTGTGTAGCTCTCGTGGCCAGCCTCTACAACAACTTCGTCCTCGATACCAGCGAGTGTACCAAGCTCAGCCTCTACTACTACGCCGTGGTCGTGAGCGTACTCAACAACCTGCTTTGTGAGTGCGATGTTGTCCTCGAAAGACTTGGAAGAAGCGTCGATCATGACAGATGTGAATCCGCCGTCGATGCATGACTTACAAAGTTCGAATGTATCACCGTGGTCAAGGTGAAGTGCGATCGGGATCTCAGGGTTCTCGATGATAGCTGCCTCAACGAGCTTTACGAGATATGTGTGATTAGCATAAGCTCTTGCGCCCTTGGAAACCTGAAGGATAACAGGGCTCTTGAGCTCGCCTGCTGCCTCTGTGATTCCCTGAACGATTTCCATGTTGTTAACGTTGAAAGCACCAACAGCATAACCGCCGTCATAAGCCTTCTTGAACATCTCGGTCGTTGTTACCAATGCCATATATATGTCCTCCTGGATATTTTTTATAACGTACTTATCTTACAATCTTTTCGCCAAAACTCAACCGCCAAATAGGTGAAAGTCTGAGTAATTAACAGAAGATTTCCATATAAAAGGGGGCTTTTTTGCCAAATGATTTTCGCTAGGCCCGAAAACTGGTTAATCCAGGCTAACTTTGCCCGCAAAAAACAAGACCGCCCCGTGTGAAGGGCGGCCTTTGGTCTGTTCTTTGGAATTTTCCGCGAAAAGGCTTATTTCATAAGCTTCTCGCCGCACTTGAGGCAGAACACGGCTTCCGGGTCCTTGATGTCGGCACCGCACTTGGGGCACTTTGTGATCGTACCGGTCTCTACGACGTCTGCTTCCTTCATATCAGGCTTCTTGCCTTCATCGTCGTCTCTGTCGGCCCACTCATTGGCCTCTTTGAAAGCGTAGTTGCTTGTCTTAACGATGGACTTGCCGAACTGCTTGAAAGCGCCGCCCATGTCCTTGCCTGTCTTCTTCCAAGAATCTTTAAGACTGTCACTCATAATCTATTCCTCCAATCTCTCATTTCGAGATTTACACCAAAAGGATAGTCAAGACAATTGACAAAATCAAGCCTTCCGCCGATAACGCAACTGTTTTTGAGCATCAGTTGACGGAGGTAGACAAAAAACGTACACTTTTCAGGTATTCGCGAATATTTTGCGCTTTATGGAGGTAATTGAAATGGAAAATCAGATCTCACCGCTTGACGTAAACGAAGGCAGAAAAGTAGTCCCTTACGACAAGGACCGCAAGACTATCACCTTCTACGACACTTTCGTAGACATGAACGGCGACGTAGTTAAGTACGATGACATCGCGGTAGTACAGTCAGCTGCCCTGAATTCTTCGTCGATGATCTACTTCTATTTCAGCAACTCTTTCACATACAACTTCTGCTTCACGACATATGACGGCGTTAAGCACAACTTCAAGCGCCACGGCTACCAGGCTTACGGCATCGGCAATTACAGACGCATCAAGAAGGAGTTCGACGTCGTTGCACAGCCTATGTATGACATCGTCTTCAAAAAAGTCGCAGACCGCCTCCTCGACAGGATCGTAAACGGCGCCACAGTCAACATCTGCGGACTTCAGATTTCCAGAGACCATGTGATTTTTGAGAAGAAAAAAGAGATGATCGTCATCGACAGAAGCAACTTCGATCACGCCGCTGTCAGCAACGGATACGGAGTCAGCTTTGCCCAGATCTTCTTAAAGGAAGTAAAAAAGCCCATCTTCAGCGGCAACCTTAATCTCGACAACGCGAGACTCATCGTGCCGATCGTAAACTGCTTATTTGGGAACTGATTATTTATTTCAGTAACAGGTCACGACGGACTAAAAATGGATTTATGCCGTTTTAGTCCGTCTTTTTTATGCCCGAAAACCCCAGACCCACGATTTTCGACGTACTAAAAAGACGGATAGTTCAAATTAGTCCGTCATATCGGCGCCTAAAAGCTGATTTTTCATCAAAACCTACGGACTAAAACGCGGATTTTGGTAATTTAGTCCGTCGTGCGGCTTTCTCATAAAATCACCTGGGCA
>Ga0310696_10004728_pt1 | contig 16628 bp, 43 predicted proteins | sample AusTroGonzalo_MG_4_FD_203885 | JGI IMG/M metagenome (GOLD analysis project Ga0310696, IMG submission 203885) | Bovine rumen microbial communities from tropical cattle in Woodstock, Queensland, Australia - Gonzalo_02 (v2) (version 2) | ecosystem: Host-associated > Mammals > Digestive system >...
AATATAAGTCCTTATTGTACTTATACTAACGCTCATCTTCTTCGCTAAATCGGCTATAGTTATTTCCATTTGGCATCCCCCATTTTTTCACTAACTCAATAACTGTATATTTTAATCTACACTTGCTTTCCATTATATCTTGTATATGACATCCATCACATATACATCCTCTATTTAGGCATTCAATAGCTATTTTCGACCATTTGCGTTCATTCATATCCATTGTTATACTTTCCTGCCTTTCATCTTTACTCTTTTTAATTTCCCATTCTCATATACTTTAATAAAACTTGCTATCAAGTTATCCCCTTCATAAAATTTGCCTATGTCAAAAGTTTTGTTACGATATAATCCTTTGACTTGTTTTAAGCTGTACTGTTGAAATCTGTATGTATCAATCTTGAGAATTTTCATTCTTCCCCCTCAAAAACTTTTCGGACTTGGGCTTTAATATGTTTTTCATTTTCAAAACACTCTGATAAAATACACTTTTTAACTTCCTCTATTGTTGTTCCTACAAGCATAGTTGCACATTGATAATTGTCTTGATAATGTTTATTTAATATACAAATCAACTCCAACAATATTTCTGCTGTGATTTCAGGATATAAAATACCACTATAATATTCGCATTCTTTTTTACAAGTTCCTTCACTTCTTGCAGAACAATCTAATCTTGGGTTACTACAATAAATGAAAGGTTCTATCCCAAAAGTCTTAAAAAACTGTTCTTCTATTTCTGTCATTTTTAACCTGCCCAATCCATTAACGGTATAGAGTACTCGTTGTATGTATAAGAAAGAGTTTCATTTAACGTTGCGCCTTCGAGTAATAACGATAATACGTCAATAGTCATACAATTATCTTTTATAATTTCCCATTTTTTCTTTCTTTTTAAATCAATTGTCATTTTCTTGCTCCTCTAATACCCATTTAAAGGCATTAATAAAATATTGTATTGCACTTGACTTGTTCATATAAAATGCTCCAATTGTTCTTCCCTCTAAAAAGTCATTATTAATTTTCTCTAATTCTTTTTTTAAAGTTTTTGTTTTCTTCCTTATTTCTTCTTCTGTTCTCATTATTCATACCCCTCTATGTAAAATTTTGAACAATTAGCCCAATAGTAGATATAATAGTAAATAACAACATTGCTATTGTAACCAAAACCCCTCCAACAGCCATTGTTGTATCTTTCAACTCTATAAAGTCTTTTGTGGTTTGAATTGTTATTATTAAGACTGCTGACATAATACATATCCATATAATAATTAAAAATATTGCAAATAGTGGTGGTAACTGTCCTATTGTTCCACTACTTTGATAAATTGGCATTGGTATTGGTATAATCATTCTTCCTGCTCCTATATTGTTCTAGGTAATTCGTCAATAATTGCTAATTGATTTTCTGCTATTTCTTCAGCGAATTGTTGTGCTTTTTCTCTTGTAATAAAAATAATTTTTCCATCAACCATAAGTTTAATATGTGGCTCAATATTCATTCTTTGCACTCCTCTATTTCAAATAGTTGAAGGATGTCTTGTGCAAAATCATTTAAGTAAAAATTCGTACACATTCTTGCATCACATTTGTTTGTACCTTGCAATTCGCAATCATCACAAATTACTTCATTCTTACACTTATTTACTACCTGTTTCAGTAGGCAGTCAGTACAAGCAACACAACTATTTACTTCTTTTAAGCAGTAGTTTTCTACTTCTTCCAAGACAGTTATCTTACCATTTGAGCCCCTTACACCTACTTTTTGGAATGCAGGACAGTTCTTTATAATGTATTTACTCATTCCAAAATTCCTTTCACTTGTTGCTTTTCTTCTTCTGTTAGGTCTTGCCAAATATCATTAACTATCTGTGCTAATGCTTCTTCAAAAGTTTTTCTTGTAATACAATCCATAGTTATATATCTTAAATTTGAATTGGCTCTAAATGTTACATTAAAGCCTCCATTATCTTTTTCCCAATTTTCTATAATTACTTGTCCTTGTTGTGAAATTAGTTTAATCAACTCAATCTGTTTTTTCTCATTAAAATTAATTTGTGGATATTCCACTGGGGGAAAAGTATCAACAACATACATTAAATATCCTACTCCTGCATTTTTATACATCTTTTCTATTTCGCTCATCCCTATACCTTTTACCCTTTCAGTATCTTTCTTATTTCTTCTTGCTTGGTTTCTGCTAGGTCTTGCCAAAGACTATTTATTAGTTTAGCCAATGCTTCTTCAAAAGTTTCTGCTCTTGATGAATGTTTATAAGTATTTACCAACATATTATACTCTGAATTAAATATCCAATCTTTTGCTTCCGCTATGGTTCTCACTAATCTTAAATAATCTAATCCCCCTAACCATTTAATCAACTCAATCTGTTTCTCCGTAGTGAACGGTGGTCGAATATGTATCTCTCCATTATCATCTTTGAATATCTTTAATCTTGCAGTAGGTACTTCAATTCCCACATTTTCATACATCTTTTCTATTTCACTCATTTTGGTTCTCCATTATAGTTATTCGTAATACAATTTAGATGACTTACAACTGCATCAAATCTATTCCGCAAATTTATCAAATCAAATTCTTGCCCAATAATAATTTCAATCAGTTCATCTTTTTTCATTTCTTTATATTTACATATTTTTTCAATATCAATTTCACTCATACTACACCTCCGTTTCTTTTATTAGGTCGAGGATTTCTTCTGCAACATTACACCTATAGACTTCACATTCTTCTAAATATTTTTCCGCTATCACTTTTATAGACCTTAAGCAATCTTCATATTTCATATATGCTTCATTTATTTCCACAAAATCTTTAGCGGCTTGTCTGGCTATCTCGTTTTCCGCTTTCAACTCTGCGTTTTTTTGCTCTAGGCGTTTTAATTGCTTGTAGTAACAGTCTTTTACTTCTTTACATAATGGGGTTGGCAATATTTCATAGTATTTTTTAGCCCATAAACAATGTTGTGTTTCAAAACAACAACATTCCGCCACGTTTACTCCGTCTATTATTATTTCCTTCATTCTTCACCTCACACTATCCTGAATGGCTTGTTTTTTATTCCCATTTTTAATGTTGGTTCATATACATCTCTAGGAGCAAAAATTTCTACTCCGCTTATGACATTTTTTTCTGCGTCATCACCTTTTTGACAATCAGATATAGGTCGGAACTCATCTTCTAATGAATAATATAGCCAATCGCCATCGTCAAATTTTACTATCATTCCAAAAGGTTTAGGCGGTTCAAACTCTTTTCTTGGCTCTTTTTCCAAAAATGGAAATTTCAAAATATCACCATAACTTATTTGATATCCATTACAATCTACATACTTTGTTTTCATTCTTCACCTCTCTTGCGTTTTATTATATGTCAATACGAAATTTTTGTCAATACACTTGCCAAATATTTCAAAAATATATATAATATTTTTGAGGAGTGAGTTAATGAGTTTTGAATTAAAATATCCAGAAATTAATTGCAAAAATCCATCTTATTCTAAAAATGATAAAATTTATGAAAATATTAAAGAATGGAATACAATCCCTCATATCTATAGACTTAAAAACTTATACGAACTATGTTCAAAACTTTATTTATTAACTTGTGATAAAAAACTGGCATGTCTTAACTATTATGTCGACCATGAAAAAGATAATGAAACTGGTAAAGAATATATAATATATTGTGCAGAAATTAAAGATACTTGGGATTTACCAATAAAAGAAAGATTTAAACAACACGCAAAATTATTAAAAAGAGTTATGTCTAATGACACAACTCTTATTTATTTTAATTCAATAACTCAAACAGAAGAATCAGGGCAATTAACTCTTTTTAGTTAATTCCTCCTTTAACCATCTTTTAGCACCTTTGTTTATCCATGCTTCATGTTCTTCTTTCGTTAATGTAATTTCAATCTTGATAAAATTTTCATCTATAACTTCATCCATTAATTTTTCAATTTCTGTTTTATAAGTGTTATCATCAATTAAAAATTCTTCAGGGATTTTTATTGTTCTACCATCTGCTAATAACATTTTTTTTTCTTTCGGTGGTGGCGTGTATTCTGGTCGTATTATTTTCATCTTCTTGCCCTCAACTTTCTTAAAAATTCTTTTATTAACTTAAATTCTTCATCATTGCACCATATTGACTTATTTTTCATTTCTATTTCTTTTTTCTCTAAACCATTAAATCTTTTGCAATTTTTATTTATAAAATCTATAAGTGTTATCTTTGAATATCCATCATAAAAAATAAAATTATCAAACTTTAATAATACATTTATATTCTCTTTTGTTATTTTATTTGACATTTTGTTATTTGATATTAATAAATTCCACGATGTAACTTTCTCACTTTTCCCATAATTTCTTTTAACTAAACTGCCCCTTGTTTCTTCAAAAAATATTTTATATTTATTATCTCTTGATGTCGCTAGTAACATCCTTTCTGGTATTACATTTCTGTATTGATATAATATTTTTTTATCAATATAACTATCTTCTAAATTATGCTCTTTAATATAATTCTGTCTGTCTTGTTCTTTTGTCATTTTATTTCACCTTTCACATATAATTCTTGTTTATGATGCCTATGCTTTTTTATATATTCTTTGTGCTTTTCTTTGTCATAATATTGTTTACTATGCTTTTCTTCTTTATATCGTTCCAGTGTTTCTTGATATTTTTCAGGATGCAAAATATTATAAATTGTCTTTTTATCAACATTATATTTTTTTGCTAAATCTCTTTGAGAAATTAAGCCCGTTGAATAGTCTTTTTTTATCTTTTCTCGTTGTTCATCGGTTAATTTTATTCTTTTATCATTCTTCGTAAATTCAATTTTTATTTTTTCACTTTTATATGGCATTGTTGAATCTCACTTTTTTAATACATACTAAAAAAACTTATTAAACACATTGAAGCTATAATAACAACCGTACCCAATAAATAAAAAATATCCTTGTCCATCGCATAATTATAAAAATTACTTTTTTTTGAAAATTCGCTTTTACCTATCATTTCATTATATAATTCGCTCATAGCTTCATTTTTAAACTCTACAGCAATTTTGTAACATTGTTCGATTAAAGCATACTCGATTAAATAATCATTATTTTTTAATAATTTATTGCGTAATGTATCAACTCTTTTGAGCATTTTTATTGCTTTTGGAAGTCTTAAATCCATTGTATTCAATGCTTCATTAAGTTTAAACTCTAAAATTTCAATATTCATGCTAATTCCTTTGCAAATTCATATTTTAAAATAATTAAAATGTTTTTTGCTCTGTTTTGTTCCCATTTCGATATATTAGGATTTTTTAATAATTGATTACATGCATCAATAATATTTTTTAAATCTTTTTTATGTTCGCTTTCATTTTCGTCATACCTCGTTAATTTTCTTCTTTATATTGTCCAAAATAGGGAATAATTTCACTAAAATCTTTGTAAATATCCCATCCGAGTTTTAAAAAATCTTGGTATTTTTTATTTTTTAATATCTCTTTTTGTTCTTCTTTTGGTAATTCTTCATAAATCTTGTAACAAGTAAATTTAAACATCTTCATGTAATCTTTTCTTAATTGCTCCATGCGTGTTGTTAATTCACTTATTTGTTGATTGTTGCTTAATTCTTTAAACTCGTTTATTGTTCTTGATTTTTTCATGATTATTCCTCGCATTCTAAACATTCAATAAAATTGTATATTTCACAAATTTTATAATATTGTTCTTTTGTATAATTTTTATTATGACTTTCTAAAAAAACTATATTTTTTTTCATCTTTTCTAATACTTCATTTTTAAAATTTTCGTATCTTTCACCACTTGCATAATATTTACCTTTATCAAAAAATAATTTTTCCATCTTTACACCTCGCTAAATCTAAAATATGTTTTTAATATCATTTCAAAATAAAAATCTGTTTTCGCTTTTTCTATTAAAATATTTTTAGCAATATCAGCAACTCTTTCACCATTTTCAAAAAAATTAGCTATAATATGGCTATTCATTAAATCATACTTAGGTAATTCCATACAGGCTTTTATAAATTTTTCTTTTATTGTATTTTCTCTAGTATTTACATCAATAAAATATTTTTTTGCCAGTTGATTATATTTTTTATAACTCAATTCTTTTTTCATCTTTATTCCTCCATAAGTCCGCACGCTGTTTTAAATCTGTACATGTCAAAGTTTGCATTTTCCATTCTGCAAAATTGCGCCATGCGGTTAATAATTTGTTCTTTTGTTTCTGATTCTTTCAAAATTCTTGCTATTTCGTTAAAATGTTTTTTTGTCATCATGTCATGTTCCTCGCTTTCTAGTATTTTTTACATATTTCAATAAGTGTTTTTAAATCTTCTTTGCTTATTTCTTCTTTTTCTGCCATATAATCAATGGTTAAATATTCGTTGACATATTCTAAGTAAATTTGATTTAATAATTTTTTTATGCTGTTTAATTCGCTTAAAGTGTTTTCTATTTCTGTTAGTTTTTCTTCTTGTATTTTGTTTAAATTTTTATTGTGTCCAAAAGGATAACCAATAAAATAACTAATATTCTTTTGTATTTCCTCTAATTTTTTTATCATGTTTTTATACCTTGCTTTTTTAAATTCTTTCTAAAATTCTACTTTTTGCTTCGTCTATTGTAAACGGTTCATGGCTACTATAAAAAGATATATACCCACCTTTTTGTGATGGCTTGCCAAAAGCATAAGAAAAACCATCTTTTTTGTTGTATTCAATAAAAGCTACTATTTTATTGTCTTTTTTGCATAAAATTTTGTTATCTTTTTTTATAAATTTAATCATTTTTTACTCGCTTTCATTTGTTATATTTATTTTGTATAATATTTTTTAATTGCTTTTTTATTAGTTAATAACGCTTGACCTCCCATGCTGTCTTTTCGACATATTTCTAATGGGATTTTTATTTGCCCGCATGATTTTCCAATATACATAGAATGTTTTAAGCCATTCCCGCCATGATATCTGCTAAAATTTTCAAATCCTTCATGGTATTCAATAACGACCCTTGCATGTTGTTTATATGCTTTGTTAATAAAATTCATAAAATTTATATCTGTATCTTCTGTGAAATAAAAATCGCCATTTTTGATATAGTTTTTCATGTTTTTCTCACTTTCACCGCCTAACTTTACCCCAAAGGGCAAGGGCATGAAGGCGGGCATGCCCTTATAATCTTTTTATCTGTCGTAACCGGTCAATTCTTTAAAGCTTTTTACATTGGGGCTATATTCTTGTCCATGCGTCAACACTTCACAAGCTACATAATCCCAACTTGTGCCGTAATGGTCAACGCATAAAATAAAACAGTCTAATTTATCGCTATAAGTAAACAATAAGCCAAAATGCTTTTCAAGATATTCAACATCAGACTCATTGCAATCAGTTATAAACCATTGAAAAATTTCTGTATAACTGTCGCTTTCTTCGTCATAGTCTAAAAATCTCATATTGTCATATATTGACTCATCAACATTGACAATGTTGTTACATAATACAAAATCATTATGTAACCAATTAACCGCTTCTTTGTAACTTGTAAAAAATGTTTCTTTTGTGCTTGTCATAATTTGCCGCCTTTCTTTTTTCTATATCCTGACGGGCTTATGCCCGTTTCGTCTTAATTTTCAAAGACTCATCAGAGGATTTTTTATTCAAAAGTTGTTGCTATTAAAGGCTTTAAAACTTCCAACAAATAATTTATTTCTTTTTCGTAAAGTTTTACAGATGTCATGCCATTTCTTAAAAATCTTTTACTATCGTTTAATTCGTTGTAAAGTTCTTGCTTCTCTTTTTTTGTGTTCATTGTCATTTTTTACCGCCTTTCTATCTACACATTAAATCCATAGTATCTTCGACAAGTTTTGTAAATTCTCTTAAACTTGCTTTTTTTGGCATGTCATCCATTTGAAAGGTCATGCTTTGTGTTGAGCATTCAATTTCATTAAAATCTTCATCCCAATATAAGCCATTTTGAAAACCTGCTAAAACATAAAAAATCAAGTCTTTTTGGTCTTTTGTTAAAATCATCGTTTTCCGCCTTTCTTTTAATAACCTTTTAACACTCTATATTCGCATGCCTGATTACCATTGCATGCTTTCAATTCGCTTTCACGTGATATCCATAACAAAAACAGCATTAAAAATAAAATTAAAATAATAAATCCTTTTTTCATTTTCTTAACTCACTTTCATTTTTTATTTATCAGGCATGCCCATGCCTTAACTATATTATTATTGTATACTATTATAAAAACAAAGTCAAGCATTTTTTTGTTATAAAATTAAAATATTTTTTGAAATGCAATAATAATAAGTGTTTATAGGTTTATATTTCTTAATAATTATATCGGTTTTTGTTTTGTTTTGATTTTAAATATAATAAAAATATGTGGTATAATACAAAAATTTAAGAGGATGAGAGCATGCGAAAATTAAACGAGCATGGATTGACACAAGCTCAAGAGTGTTTTTTGCAAAAATATCTTGAAACATCAAACGGTTATCAATCTTATATTTTTGCCTATCCAAGTTCAAAAAATTGGAAGCGCAACTCTGTTGATGTCCAAGTTAATAAATTATTAAATAATGCGAAGATAAACCAAAGAATCTGTGAACATAATCGCAAAATAGAAAGTGCACTAGCTGAAAGTATAACTTTAAACAAAAGAAAATTAATAGAAACCGCTCTACAAATGTTGGAAGATACAAACAACCCTGCCGAGAGAGCGCATGCAGTTAGTATTATCAAAATGCTATTTCAAAAAGAAGGAATGTTACAACCTCAAACAAATATAACAATAAACAATAGTAATACAATGGCAGTAAATGAAGTGAGCAACTTCTTAGACCTATAAACACAAGCAAAACTTATTTTAAAAGCCTGTTTGCATAACGTTTATTATCAGAACCAGTCTATTAGACACAAAATAGGTGGGGTGACAAAGTATATAAAAATATATGTGTCCTATCCCATACAAAAATTTTTTATGAAAATGAAGGTGTACCATAAGAAATAGCCTATAGAAAAGGGTAACTATAGGCTAACTAACTATAAATAATAGGAGTTAAATAATAATAGCAAAAAAAGAAACAACTGACAAGGGTCAGTTGTAAGAGCTATGTAGAAAGGAGGAAGAACAAAAAAACTTCCAATAATAATAGTATTATAACATTATTAAGAAATATTACGCAAATTTTCCAAATTTTTCTAAAATTTTCCAAGAAGAAAAATTTAGAAATTCAGTCGTAGTGTAGGTTTACAGGGTAAATTTTTAAATTTTATAAAAAATATATATATATTTTTTTATATATATATAAAAAAATCTCTATAACTCTACTCTCACTTATATTTCGGGCTATTTTTAATTTTCAAGAAATAAAAAAAAATATATTTATACCCCCTAAAAAGGTAAAATTTAAAAATTTACCCCTACAACGCTTACTGCTATTGAGTTTCCAAATTTTTCACAAGTGAAAATTTTAGAAAATTTTAAAAATTTTAGAATTACATATTGACATTTATATTATTATGTACTAATATAATTATAATTATTAAAAGAAAGCGAGAAGAAAGAGAGGTAATAATGGACACGATAACGTTTAATATTCCGAAGGAACTTAAGATGTCATTTCAGATAAAGACAATCCAAGAGAAAACGAACATGACAGATGAATTAATTAAGTTTATAAAAGAATATGTAGAGAAATAGGAAATGGAACTAAAATTACCAGACATAGTAGAGAGAACCATCCCATCGTTGAGGAAATTAGTAGGGGATGTAGACAAAGTAGCATTAATTAATGTACTTAATGCTAAATTAGCGAATATGATAACGCAGACTGGAGTAAATTTCAAGCAGTATGCTAATTCAAAGCCTGCTGTATTGTCATATTATGGAATAAATTTTATGAATAGTGGAACGGCGAAAGACTATAGTGTAGACTGTATAAATAATTATTTAATACCGTTTGTTGAAGAAGAATTAAAAAAGAAGATAGAGAGATATAAAGACAATTATTATGCGATGAACATAAATAATGATATGAGTGCTAGTGAGAAAAAACAGATACAGAAAGAAATTGACAGTATTCGTGTTGCTAACTATGAATTACATAATCCGAACTGTACTGGTTTATATAAAGAGGCGGAGCAGATTGCGAAGATTAATTTTGGCAGTTTATTTATTAGAATAGGTGAATTTGGTGATTATTTGGATAGTATTGTAGGTAATAATAATCCCAGTAAAAAAGAATTGTATCAGAAATTAAAAGAAATATATGAAGGCACTATTGCGCCAAGTATTATTGCTGGCGATGGAAAACGTGAGGTGCTAAAAAATATACCTGTTCAAGTGCTTATTTATACTGATTTTGATAATTTGTATGATGAAAGGATAAAAAAATATTATGTCGGGTCTATGAAAACAGGTCAGGCAAGGAGATGTTTTACTTATATGCCGTTAGATAAAAATAGACGCATCGGTTATCCTGTGCATCCTGAAATAAAAAACGAGGCGATATTTGAGTTATTGGGATTGCAAAAAGAATATAGAAAAATATTTGATGCACTAAATGTATTGTCTGATAAGACTTTCTATTTGTCTGCTGATGCTCAAGATTATTTGTATGATTATAATTGCCGTTGTATTGATTATTTTAATGATAGTAAGGATGACATAATTATTAGATTAGAGAAAAAAGAAAGTTTTTGGAAAATAACTAAACTTGCAGTTGTTTATGGTATATTAGATGACCCGAATTGTAAAACTATTAAGAAAAAACACGTTATAATGGCTGAAAGTTTTTATAAAATCATTGAACCATCACTTAAAACAGTATTAAATGAACGTGAAAAAACAGTTGTAGAGAAGTTTGCAGAATTTATTTTTAATAAATGTAGTATTGATGGTTTTGTTACTAGAACTGATTTAAGAAAAGCTAATTATGTTAAGGATAAGACTTTCGCTAAAGACTTTAAAAATATGTTGCCCGAAATAGAAGATGAGTTAAAAGAGGTTTATAAATGCTATCTTTTAGAATATCAAGGTAGCAAAAACAGTAAAGGTTACCAGATTAGATTAATGGAGGAATAAAAAATGAAAAAAGTAGCAATTTTAGATGAATGTAAAAGTATTAAAGATTTAGAAACTTTAATTAATGCTTGGATAAAAGCAAATGAAAAAAATGTAATTAGTATTGATGTAAAAAATTATGTAGTTAATTATAAAGATGCTTTACTTGATAATTTATATCGTGTTTTTTGGTATGCAGTTGTTACTTATGAGGAATAAATAAATGCCAAGAACATTAGAAAATATAACCTTAGCTGATATTCGTGAAGTATTAGGTCAAACAGGCAAGAAAAGTAATGATAACTGGCTGTTCCAATGTCCAATATGTAAGGATAGTAGTGCTGATAATTTAATAGTCAAAGGTAATGGCGCATATATTCATTGTTTTAGTTGTAGTAATAACGAGGGTGGAAAATATGTTCTTACTGAAATAGAAAGAAAACGTGCTGAAGCACGCAAAAAAGAACGAGAATATATTAATGAGAAACCTCGATTTTTAGATAAAAAATTACAAGAACAGTATATGGAATATATGTGCCTTACTAATGATGAATTGCTTAAAAATCAGGAACTACTTGATTTATTGTATGAAAAACGTGGAATAAACAAGCAGACAGTTGATGATTGTTGTATTGGCTATGATGATACAGAAGAACATTGGGTTATTCCTATATTTTCATTAAAATATGATGGTTATATTATGGGATTTGAATATAGACGTAAAAACTTTGATAAATATAGCAATGGGAGCAAAGTAAGACGTGAAAAAGGATATATAACAGATATTTGTCCTGTTTTTGGTGGCAAAAAAGCTAAAACATTGTATATTATAGAAGGATTTTTAGATGCGATGTGTTTACATCAGTATTTAAAAGAGAAAAATCAGGAGGATTATGCTATATATTCTTGTTCCAATGGTGTGAGTAGTTTATTAAATGTAATGAATACAATATGTTTTGCTAATTTTAATGGTATAAAACTAATGTTAGATACTGATAATGCAGGTTGTGAAGTAACAGATAAAATTTTAAATAAATATCCGTTTATCAAAGATGTAAGGGGATTTTTATTCAAATCTGATGTAAAAGATTTTGGCGATTGGTATATTGCCACACAGGAGGGTAGATGAATTATATTTCTGAACATGCAACACAAAGATTTAGTGAAAGATATAATATTGACTTGCCTCCTATTGAATACTTGCTTAATAATGGCATAAAGCAAATTGCAATAAATAGAAAAGGACATATTGTAAATAATAAGAATAGAGGCATATATCGTTGTGTATATAACAATCAGATATTGGAATATGTTTTATCAAAACAAAGAAATGGTGATAAGGTAGTATGTACCTTTAATACCCCACCTTTAAGTATGGATGAAAAATGTTTAAGCTATAAGGAGTAATTGTAATGAATAAAGAACCGATAATTGAATTTGAAAACAAAGAACAGGCTGAACAATGTTTAAGAGAATGGCAACATAGACTATTTCTTGATGATTGGGTTATTAAGATAAATTTAGTTGATTGTATAGATGAAGAAGAAAATTGTATGGGTCGAGTTGATTATCGCCGAGAATATTTGTTTGCTAATGTAAGAATAAAAAAAGAATTAAATAAAGAAACAATAGAACGATTAAGTCACGAAAAGATTTTGATTCATGAGCTTATGCATCTTGTGATTCCTCAAACAGATAATTATGAAACTGTACAAGATTTATATTGGAATGAAAATCAACATCAAATAATGGAACGAATCACAAGGTCATTATTTATGGCAAAATATAATTTATCTTTTGAATGGTTTATAGAAAGTGAGGATGAAAATGAATCGTCAACCTAAAGAATTTTATAGTTTAAAGATAAATAATGAGTATTTTACGCCAGAATATGCAGTTGAACCATTATTGGAATTTTTAGAAACATATCGAAATGACATAATTTGGTGTCCATTTGATACTCAAAATAGTGAATTTGTAAAGGTTTTAACTCAAGAAGGTTATAAAGTTATATATAGTCATGTTGATGATGGTAAAAATTTTTTTACTTATGAACCAGATAAGTGGGATATAGCAATAAGTAATCCTCCATTTCAAGACAAAAAGCAAACTTTTGAGCGGTTATTATCATTTAATAAACCATTTGCAATGCTTATGACATTAACTTGGTTAAATGATTCTGCACCTAAAAGATTATTTAGAAATAAGGATTTGCAATTATTAATGTTTGATGAAAGGGTGAAATATAAAAATACAGGAGAAGATAAAATAAACTTTAGTTCTGCATATTATTGTTATAATTTTTTGCCAAAGCAAATAATAATGCGGAGTTTAAAAGAAAATAAGAAACAGTTAAAAATATTTACTTGACAAATAATTATTTGTTATATATAATGTTTGAGAAAGTGAGGTAAAAGTGATGGCTAAAATGAAATTTACATTAGGTATTTTTTTATCAGATGAAGAAACAGAATTTTATGCAAATTCTTATGATGAAGCTAGGTTAAAAGCCACTGAAATATTCTGGGATAACATTGGAATACAGTTAACGCATAATTCTGTAGAAGGCGATAAAGATATTGAGTTGCAATTATAAGTAATGGAGTAGTTATGTACAGATTAAAAGTAAAAGACACTATTTTTACAATTCCGAAACCAAATATCGGGTTATTAGCATTTAGTAAAGCACAGGATATGGGTAAAATTATAGACCCGAACGATATTGGTGGTGCGATTAAATTTTTGGAAGATATAGGAATGGAGGTACAAGATGAAACAGCCTAAAAAAAGTGGTAGGTTATTAGCTGATGTAGGTGAGGAAAGAAAACAATTATTGTATTTAAAGTTGTTACAAAAAAATAAAACTTTTCGTGATTGGCTAATAGAAACCATAGATAAGTTTTTAGAAAGAAAGTGAGGTAAAGAATGGGTTTAATTAAGAAAAAAGAAGAATTGCCGATTAAAGAAACGGTATTGGGTGCAATATATGGCATACCAGGTGGGGGTAAGACAACCGTTGCGTTATCAATGCCAAAACCATTATTGCTTGATACCGATAGAGGTTTGTATCGTGTTCAACCTGAATACAGAACTGATAGCGTTCCTGTTGAAAAGTATCAAGATATTTTAGATGTATTAAATGAAGATTTGAGTGGCTACAAAACAATAGTAGTAGATACTTTGGGGAAATTAGTAGATTTAATTTCGGATAAAGTATGTGCAGATAATCCTAAATTTGTTCAACCAGACGGCACGATGTCTTTAAGGGCTTGGGGTTTGATTAAGATAGAGTTTAAGAATTTAATTAAGGCTATTGAAAAATTAAATAAAAACTTTATTTTGGTTGCACATGAAAAAGAAGTTATGGAAGGCGATAGCAGAATTATCAGACCTGATGTAAGTGGTAGTGCCGCAAAAGATATAATCAAAGAACTCGATTTTCTTGGTTATATGGAAGTTGTGGGTAAAAAGCGTAGTATATCATTTACACCGTCAAGTAAATTTTATGCTAAAAACTCATTAGGTTTAGACAGTTATGTTGAAATACCTATTCTTGCTAAAGGCGATAATAATACGTTTTTAACCGATTATATTCTTAATCCGACTATTGAAAGACGTAAAAATGAGTTTAAGGCAAGTGTTAGTTATGAAGAAGTTTTGAAACAAGCTGATGAGATTATTGCAAAAGAAGGTGTAACTGAAGCAAGTAAAGAGAAACTTCGTGCGCTGCCAAAAATCAACGATAGTAAGTTGCAGATTAAAGATAAAATTGACAAATGGGAAAAAGCAAATGCAAAAGCCTAAATTTTATTTGACATCAAGTCTATTGAATACATGGATAAAAGGTTACGATATTGAGGCTACAATAAAACGCTTGCCTAAAGAAACAAATGAGGCTATGCAAGCAGGTATTGAGTTTGAGCGTAAGGCAATAGATGGTGAAATAGCAGAACTTAAATCCATAGTTGAAAATTCGTTATATCAGGCTTTTTTATGCAAAGAGTGTGAAGGCTATATGTTATTGGGCTTTGCAGATTGCATAAAAGGTGATACAATTTATGATTTTAAATATGTAAAATCATACGATTTGGGTAAATATAACGATAGTGTTCAACACTTAATATACCTTTATTGTGCTGATATGGAGAAGTTTGAGTATATTGTTGGTTGTGGTAATGACATATATTTTGAAAAGCAACCAAGAGATGATGAGCTTTTAAAAGTAAAAATTAGGCAATTCTCTAATTGGCTCGATAAAGTTGGTTTAAGGGAAGATTATGAGAAAAATTATAGTGTAGAAAGATACAAAGAACAAATAGATAATTACCTTAATTGGTAGAAGGAGAAATTTATGTTAATAACATTCAAAGATAGCCAAGAGGCTACAAAAAATTCATTCAAAGAATACGCAGAAGGTGTATATCAAGTAAAAGTTATTAAAGCAACTGATGGTACTGCAAATAGTGGTACTGAATACCTTGAAATTGAATTTGAAACAATAGGTGAAGATGTATTCAAAGTGAGAAACAGATTTTATAAATCACCTAAAGCATTGTCAATATTGTTAAATTTCTTAGGTGCTATTGGTATTTATGATAAAAATAGTAAAGAAGATTTAGAGTTTAATAATGATGATTTGCTCGGTTCAATTTTAAAAGTTGAATTTGTAAAAGGTGAAGCTAATGAAAATGGTAAGCAATATCTTGAGTTAAAGCCTTGGTCTTGCGAAGCAGTATCGGGGTTGGCTACTCCTAAGAAAGCAGAGAAAAAGACAGAATTATTAGGCGAGGAAGAAGAACCGTTCTAAGCAATACAATCAATCGGTCGGCAGTTCAACACTGCCACCGATTTTTAGTAGTTTTCATTAGCGAGAGAGAAATGTACGAGTTAAGGCAGTATCAAAAAGATATTCTTAATAAATTATGGCAATCTTTGAAAGAACACGACAAAGTGCTTGTTTCAGCACCTACTGGTGCAGGCAAGACAGTTATGGCATCTGCCTTAATCCACGAACTTGTAAAAAGAGAAAATAAGATTGCTTTTGTTGTTGATAGCGAAGAATTGATTAAGCAAACGGAACGAACATTGAATACTACTGTTTCTGTCGTAAAGGCAGGATATGATAAGTTGTTTAATGCTGATAATCCGATACAGATTATTATGTTGCAGACATTTTTCGCAAGGGCAGATAAACTACCTTATATGAATTTAGATTACATTGTTATTGACGAAGTTCATGTAGGTTGGGGACAAGCGAGGATAAACGAGTTATTGCGAATATACTCTGACGCAAAAATAGTTGGTTTATCTGCAACTCCTATAAACTCTAAGGGTTATTTATTAGAGGGGTTTGAAGATTTTATAAACGAGGTACAGACAAAAGATTTAATTGATATGGGGTATCTTGCTAAACCGATTTGCTATGCACCACAAAATTGCGTATTAGATTTATCCTCTGTCGATATTGTTGGTGGTGAGTTCAATAATAAGCAA
>Ga0310696_10004731_pt1 | contig 16623 bp, 22 predicted proteins | sample AusTroGonzalo_MG_4_FD_203885 | JGI IMG/M metagenome (GOLD analysis project Ga0310696, IMG submission 203885) | Bovine rumen microbial communities from tropical cattle in Woodstock, Queensland, Australia - Gonzalo_02 (v2) (version 2) | ecosystem: Host-associated > Mammals > Digestive system >...
TGTGTCAGATTTTCGTGGTGCCTGCCCTGTTCGTGCTCTTCCAGAGCCTGCAGGAGAAGTTCCGTCCTATGAAGTTCGAGGGCGACGACGAGAATCCTGATGTGACCACCGAGTTGCAGCAGTATGCTAAGCGTCCTGTAGATTATGAATTACAGAAATAAGGATATGAAGAAGATATTGACTATAGCCGCATGCTCGCTGATTATGGCGAGCTGCGGACTCTACAACAAATACGAGCGTCCTGAGGATTTGAATACCAAGGGACTGGTTCGCGATCTTGTTAGCGATGCCGATACATTGGCAGTGAACAGCGACGAGAATTTCGGTAACCTGCCTTGGCGCGAGGTGTTCACCGACCCTCAGTTGCAGGGACTTATCGAGACCGCCTTGGAAAATAATGTTGACCTGCGTAATGCAGCCCTCAACGTGAAGATGATGGAAACTGCACTCACTGTGTCAAAACTGGCTTTCCTGCCCTCTGTGGCCTTCGCCCCTCAGGGTACTATCAGTCAGATACAGATGGACGGTGCCTCTGTGAGCAGAACCTATCAGTTGCCCATTAGTGCTACATGGAATCTCGACCTCTTTGGCAACCTGCTCTCTCAGAAGCGCTCAGCACAGATGAAGTTGCTGGCAACGAAGGATTATCAGGTAGCAGTTCAGACCCAGATTATCTGTGGTGTGGCCAACCTCTACTATACGCTGATGATGCTCGACGAGCAGTTGGCTATCGTTACTGATATGGAGGGACTCACCAAGGATACCTGGGACATGATGCAGTTGCAGATGCAGTTGGGCCGTGCCCGTTCTACCAGCGTGCAGACGGCTGAGGCCAACTACTACAGCGTGCAGGCTAAGAAGGCCGACCTGAAGCAGCAGATCCGTGAGATGGAGAACTCTATGTCGCTCCTGCTCAACGAGCCCGGTCATCAGATTGCCCGTGGCAAGTTCTACAACCAGAGCCTGCCTACCAACTTCTCTACGGGCGTGGGCATCCAACTGCTCAGCAACCGTGCCGATGTGCACGCTGCCGAGATGGCTTTGGCTCAGTGCTTCTATGACACCGAGACCGCCCGCTCTCGTTTCTATCCCAACCTGAGCATCACTGGTACGGCTATGTTCACCAATAACCTGGGTACCATCGTGAACCCCGGAAAATGGATACTCTCTGCTGTCGGCTCACTCACGCAGCCTATTTTCCAGCACGGACAGATCGTGGCTGGCCTGAAGGTGGCAAAGGCTCAGCAGGAGCAGGCGCTCAACACCTTCCAGAATACCATCCTCAAAGCTGGTAACGAGGTAAGTAATGCACTGTTGGCCTACAACACTTGTGACGAGAAGAGCAAGCTTGACGAGAAGCAAGTGAAGATCTACGAACAGAACGTTGAGGACACCAAACTGCTTTACACCTCTAAGGGCTCCAGCTATCTGGAGGTTATCCAGGCACAGAATGGGTTACTGAATGCCCGCATCTCCAAGGTCACAGACGACTTCAACAAGATGCAGGCCGTAGTGAATCTGTACCAGGCATTAGGTGGTGGCTCAAAGTAATAGAAAATTGAGAATTGAAAATTGAAAATTATGGCAAGCGAAATAAGTCCAAAAGCTGAGATATCGCCCAAGGCGAAGATTGGCAATAACTGTAAGATATTCCCTTTCGTGTATATCGAGGATGACGTGGTGATTGGTGACAACTGTATCATCTTCCCCTTCGTCAGCATTCTCAGTGGTACGCGCATGGGCAATAATAATAAGGTGCACCAGGGCTCTGTGATTGCTGCTCTGCCTCAGGATTTCGATTTCCGCGGCGAGAAGTCAGAGTGCATTATCGGTGATAACAACATCATCCGTGAGAATGTGGTGATCAACCGTGCCACCCATACTGGTGGCCAGACCGTTATCGGCAACGACAACGTGCTGATGGAGGGTGCCCATATCTCGCACGACACCAAGGTGGGCAACCGCTGCGTCTTTGGCTATGGTACCAAGATTGCGGGCGACTGTGAGATTGAGGATGGTGCTATCTTCTCTTCCAGCGTCATCGCTAATGCTGGCACCCGTGTGGGACGTGCTGCAATGGTTCAGGCCGGCACCACCTTCTCGAAGGACGTGCCCCCAGGCATCATCTGCACCAAGCGTGTGGAGTATGGCGGCGTGAACACCACCATGTGTAAGTTCTATGGCACTGACGATAAGGTTCTCAAGCATATTGCCAACGCCTATCGTCTGGTGTTCCATGGTCAGACCTCACTCTTCGATGCTATCAACCAGATTGAGGAACAGGTGCCCGACAGCCCTGAGATTCGTCACATCATCGAGTTTATGCGCAACACGAAGTTGGGTATCATCACGAAGATGTAACACACATACAAATTTATATAATGAATGCCTCAAGTTTCCTGGATGGATGCTTGAGGCATTCTTATTAATGGTTAACTCGTTTGCATTTATTGGGGGTGTGATGAAACCCTGCGCGTCTCTCTGCGGGCCTCGCGCCAGCGAGGGAAATACTGGTCCATGAGGGCGTGGAAACGGGCGTTGTGGCTCGGCTCCAGGAGGTGACATAGCTCGTGCACCACGATATGCTCGATGCACCACTCTGGCAACAATAGCACGTAGGCCGAGATGCAGATGCTGCGATTACGGATGTCGCACTGGCCCCAGCGTGAGATGGTGGGCTTGTAATAGATCCTGCTTGGACTGACGCCCATCTCCCTTGCATGGCGCTCCACCATGGGCTCCACGATGGCCTTCAGCCTCCGCAGTGCCTCGTCGGCCTGGGCACGGGTGGTCAGGGGCAGCTTGTCGTAGAATGCACTCCGCTGCCTCTGACGCTCCAAGGTCTTCTTCCTGGCCTCGTCAATCCATTCGCGGTGCTCCTCGATAAACGCCATCACCCTGTTGCGCGACAATCCAATAGGTGCCGACACATGCACATCGCCGTTTTTTACGATGCGCATGGATAACCTGCTGGTGCGCCTGTATGTTACCTGTATTGCCAAAATGTTGTTAATTATTGGGTGCAAAGGTAGTGATTTTCCTATATTTTTTCGTAACTTTACACCCAGATTTAATATGTTTTGTGATATGAAGAACTTTCTGTCAACACTTCATCAACTAAAATAGGCAGCACATCGTATGACACCACAGGAACAGAGAAATGAGCGTCTGGCTCATACAATTATCAAGAACTTGAAACGTCGCCACATGGAGGGCTTCTATTGCGCTACGGCAGAACAGGCTTTGAAGCAGGTCTCCGAACTTATTAAGGACGGGAGCAGTGTGACATGGGGCGGTACAATGACTATCCGCGATTTGGGTATTCCGCAATATCTTAAAGATCGTGGTACATTGGAAGTGCTCGACCGTGATCTCGCTGAAACGTCTGAGGAGAAACAAGCCATGTATCTCAGGGCATTCTCTGCCGATGTTTATCTGTCAAGCGCCAATGCCATTTCGGAAGACGGTGTTATCGTGAATATCGACGGCAACGGAAATCGTGTGGCAGCAATCACTTGGGGACCAAAAAAAGTTGTCTTCGTGATTGGCCTGAACAAAGTAGCCCGGGATGTGGAGGCTGCTCTTGCCAGGGCACGTGGCACAGCATCGCCCATCAATGCGGCGCGCTTCGATATTAAGACACCCTGTAAGGCAGATGGCATATGTCATAACTGTAATTCTTCGGAATCCATCTGTAGTTATGTCCACTTCCTCAGGAACTCACCACAAGGCCGCCATATCGTTGTGCTGGTTGGCGAGAACCTCGGATACTGATGACTGGGTGACAGAATATATAATTTGTACCGATACATCCCTTTTTTGAAATACTGTTTGCTTAACAGACAATTTGATTATGAAGATAATAGACAATGAATTATTGGACGGACTGGCTGAAGAAGCCAGGAAGTCGCCAAGATTAAGGAAGAACTATAACTTCCATCAGAGTTTGCAGGATAAATGCCACCGTTTTCTCAATGCGTTGGAACCAGGTACTTTCATCCCCGTACATCACCATCCGGACAAGGACGAGACTTTTGTGATACTGAAGGGAAAAGTCCGTGTGACCACCTATAATGACGAGGGAGGCATCGTGGAATCCCGTGTCATCAGTCAGGAAAGTGGCCGTTATGGTGTGGATATCCCCAAGAATGTATGGCATGGGGTGGAGTGCTTGGAGCCTAGCGTCTTGCTGGAATGTAAGGCCGGTCCCTTTGTGGTGCATGAGGTGGATGGTATCTTGGAAACAAAACCCACGAAAGATATCTACTTTGCAGGAGGCTGTTTCTGGGGAACGGAGCATTTCTTCAAGCAGATTGACGGGGTGGTCCTGACAGAGGTGGGATTTGCCAACGGACATACGGAGAATCCGACGTATAAAGAAGTCTACACGGATACAACGGGTTTTGCAGAGACGGTCTTTGTACGCTTCTATCCGGATGTGGTAAGCCTTGAATTCCTGTTGCAGATGTTCTTTAAGGCCATCGACCCCACCAGTCTCAACAAACAGGGACACGACGAGGGCACGCGCTATCGCACGGGTGTCTATTATACGGACCCAGCTGATCTTCCTGTCATCGAGAAAGTCTTTGCAGAGGAACAGAAAAACTACGAGCAGCCGCTGGTGGTGGAAAAACTTCCCCTGCAGAACTTCTACACGGCCGAGGAGTATCATCAGGACTATCTTGACAAGAATCCTGATGGCTACTGTCATCTGCCCCTGTCGCTGTTTGAGTTTGCAAGGAAAGCCAGGGAGAATAAGTAACTTGCCACACAGAAGTAATAAGTTTTTTTTTATATGAAAGAGGTAAACTATAGGGACATGAAGTTCAATCCGTTCAATCTGTTTGGTGATGAATGGATGCTGGTGACGGCTGGCAACGAGCAGAAGTGCAACACGATGACGGTCTCCTGGGGACACCTGGGATGCCTGTGGGGACATAATGACCCTACGGCAGTGATCTATCTGCGCCAGTCGCGCTATACCAAGGAGTTTGTCGACAGAGAAGGCTATTTCACGCTTTGCGTCATGGACAAGTCGTTTAAGAAGCAGATGGCCTACCTCGGCAGTGTGTCAGGCCGTGATGAGGACAAAATTGCGAAGGCTGGCCTCACCCCTGTCTATACCGATGATACCGTTTGGTTTGAGCAGGCCAAACTGGTACTGATTTGTAAGAAGGTCTATCAGTCGGAGCTGCAGGAGGACGGATTCCTCAGTCAGGACACCCTCGACCAGCATTATGCCCAGGGCGACTTCCATACAATGTATGTCGGCAAGATTGAGAAGGTGCTGGTACGGGATGATGAGTATCTTGGATAGACTGTGAATTCAGTTAACGGGTCATTTTTTTGACCCGTTTTTTTGTTCACTTTTTTGTCGGAAGTCAAAAACTGCTCTCGCACTTCACTTCGTCGTATCTCTGCCAGAGAAACGACGTGTTGCTCATCGAGAAACGACATATCTCTTTGTACCCCCCCAATCGAGTCGTAATTTAATGTTTCATGTATCATGTATTCATAATACCCCCAAAAACGCCACTCGAGTGAATTCATCGATTTAGCTAGCTCAAGTCATGAATTCACCCGGTTCAATCGATGATTTCAGCTATATAGGGGTGAATTATTCTTCACCTGCCCTGAGTTTTTCGGCAAGGAATATTAAGAATATGTGTATATTCTATGAAAGCTGGCAAACGCTTGAACGCCCTAATTCGTCAGTTGCAACTGACGAATTTACAGTAATTAACAGTATGAGATGACAGGTACCAGTCCCTAGGCATCCACCGTAGAGCAGTCTGATTCCTGCGTCGGCATAGGCTGGTGTTATTTGTTTCTGAAGCATTTACTAATATTTCTCAACTTTGTTAAAAGTTTGGTGCAAAGATAGTAATTATCCATTGTTTTTTCGTACCTTAGTCCCCAAATTTAATATGTTTTGTGAAATGAAAATAGACCACATAGCGCTATTTCTATATTACCTGATAGCCATCAACGTCGTGACCTTTTTGGTCTATGGTGTTGATAAGGTCAAGGCCAAACGAGGTGGCTGGCGCATATCGGAGGCAACCTTGCTGATACTGGCTGTTGTTGGTGGCAGCATCGGGGCCTTATTTGGTATGAAGGTCTGGCATCACAAGACTCTGCACAAGAAGTTCAAGTATGGCCTTCCGCTGATTCTGCTGGCACAGATAGCGCTCATTGCTCTGCTGGTATGGAATCGTTGTCAGTCGTAGTATTCTATTTGCAGTTCCTCGCTGACGCAGAAATCATCGTGGAAGCCATCGTCATACGAATAGACGATTCGCATGCCTCGATAGGTAGAAGGCACTTTCAGTGTTTCCAGCAGATGCCATTTTGGGCGGCCAAAGTCGTATGACTCCCTGTCAAGCAGGATGCGGTTGGATACAAAGTCAAAGTGGTAGTACCCACCGCCGATGCACTGGTCACCAGGCTTCAGCAAATGCTTATGCTGGTTAACCATGCCAAGGCGGAAATAGCCGTCCATTGTGATGATAAACTTGGGAAGTGTCATTCTCCAATAATTGTTACGACCAACTCTCTTGCACCACCGTAATTCCTGTACTCGCAGAAGTAGATGCCTTGCCAGGTGCCGAGGTTCAGGCGGCCATCGGTGATGGGGATGGTGATGCTGACACCACTCAGCGTGGATTTGGCATGGGCAGGCATATCGTCGGCACCCTCCAGCGTATGCTCGTACTCAGGACGGTTCTCAGGAACCAATCGGTTAAAGATGGTTTCCATGTCAATGCGAACATCAGGATCACAGTTCTCGTTGATGCTCAGCCCACAACTGGTGTGCTTCGTGAAGATGTTCACGATGCCTGTCTTCGGCAGTTTTGGCAACTGGCTCACTATCTCGCTTGTCACCAAATGGAAACCACGACGTTTCGGCTGCAGGGTTATTTCAATTTGTTGTACCATATTTTTCTTAAAGTATTCTAATCTTTGGTGCAAAAGTACGAAAAAAGCAATTAAAATAAGTACCTTTGCTAATAAAATTTGCTAGAACGGGCGGCACCTCAGCAATTAAAGCAAGCTTTATTGCATTCGGTTTGCACCGTCCTTGCCACGCAGAATTAATATTTTTTTTGATATGAAAGAGGTAAACTATAATACAATGTATGTCGGCAAGATTGAAAAGGTACTGTTAAGGGATGATAAGTATCTTGGATAGGTAACTGAAATAAGACCAGATAATATGAGAAAAGCAAGTCGACAAATGGACGCCGCCTTCGCATTGGAGGTATTGGATAAGGCTCCATACGTGACAGTAAGCATGACGCGACCTGATGGGACTCCATACGGATTACCCCTGTCCTTGGCTCGCACTGATGAGAGAACGTTCTATTTCCATGGTGCCCTGGAGGGTGATAAATTGGACTGCATAGCACATTGTCCGACGGTTTCCCTGTCGGCTGTTACCAAATGTGCGCCTATAGTTGGCCCTAAAGACGGGAGTTTTACGTTACAGTACAAGTCTGCAACAGCTGTTGGAAAAGCAGAGATTGTGACAGACCGCGATGAGAAGATTGCTGCATTGAGGGCCATCTGCCAGCGTTTCCTTCCTCATCACATGGATGCTTTCGATGATGCCATCAGTCGCAGCATCGAACGTACCGCTGTAGTGCGCATTACCCTGACAGAGCCTCCTGTCGGTAAGCGCAAGCAGTATGACAAACAGGGCGAGGAGATGAAATGGGGACGAATGGAATAAATAATGAGTATACAATAGAACGATATGTTGGAACACATTGCAGATTTTACGGCCTGGCCGATACTGACAGGCATCCTTATTGGTTATGTAGCCAACCGCATTATGAGTGGTGAGGGGAAGGGATGTTGTATGAACCTTATCGTGGGTATTGTCGGCAGTTATGTTGGCACATTCATCAGTCACCTGCTGAACATAGAACTGTTAGGTAAGGGGTATCTGACTAACTTCGTGTTTTGCGTGGTAGGTTCAATAGCTGTATTATGGCTTTGGAAGAAACTGTTTGACTGATGACATGGAAACTGAAATGTCGCTGTAGGCAAGATAGTATCAGACCGTGGGATAAACATACATGTCCAAAATGCCAGGGTGAGAATCCCAGGCGGAAATAAAAAAAAGAGACCCGAAAGTCTCTTTTTTCTGTGATCCGCTTGGGGTTCGAACCCAAGACCCCAACATTAAAAGTGTTGTGCTCTACCGACTGAGCTAGCGGATCAACCTTAGTGCTTCTTATTAAAAGCGGGTGCAAAGGTACGACTTTTTTTTGAACCTGCCAAATTTATTCGGATGATTTTTCGTTTCCTGTGACTATTTCCTCGTTTTCACGGGTGATATAGCGCTGATAATAGACTATCAATAGGGTGGTGGCTGGTAATGCGATGATAAGTCCGATAAAACCAAGAAGGGCACCCCAGATGGATAGCGACAGCAGTAGGATTGCAGGGTTGAGGCGCATGGCCTTGCCCATGACGTATGGGGTAACGATAAGATCGATGATAACTTGTACAATGGCAAAGACGGCTACTGCCATGGCAAAGACAATCCAGAAATTCTGTCCTGTATCGGCTGCCTTCAGAAGGGCCAGCAGGGCTGTAGGAATCAAAGCGAAGGTGTGCAGGTAGGGTACTAAATCGAGAATGCCGATAAGGATTCCCAAACCAATAGCCATCGGGAAATCGATGATGGTGAAACCAATGCAGAACAATACACCCATGGTGAAGGCCACTAAGCCTTGTCCGCGGATATAATTGTTTAGTTCTCGTTCGGCATCTTTGGCTAATACACTCCAAAACGGACGACTCTTTTTGGGGAACATCTTAATCCAGTTCTCAGTTAAGTACTCGTAGTCCATGAGAATGAAGAACATATACAGCAGGGTGATGAGTGATGCTGCGATACTGATAAGGATACTTGCCGTCTTGCCTACCACGCTGAACATCTGGGGGAGGGCGTCTTTGATGCCTTCGGTGAAGTTCTCACTTCGCATATAGGCTTCCAGGTCCCTGCGATGCTCCTGTGTCCACTGGCTGATGGCATCAGGGATGCTGTCGATCTTTGCCGTGGTCTGTATGTAGGCGGTAACGAGCTCGCTGAGTCTTTCAAACTGTTCTATCATGGGTGGGATGATAAGCCATGCGATGCCTGTAAGGATGGCAATGACAACGATCAATGTGACGACAATACTTAATACGCGTCCTGGCACATGAAGCTTGTATTGTACAAACTTTACCATGGGGTAGAGCAGGTAGGCTAATAGCCATGCCGCCGCAAAAGGTAACAGTACGCTACCCAGGTAGTTGACCAGGATGATGATAGCCAGGATTAGCAGGCCATAGCCCATCCAGCGTACAAACTTGTCGAAGGTGATAGGTTTATCGTACATTTCTATTTCTTTAGGTTGTCTTCCTGTATCGCTTTCTGGTAGCACTCACGACAGAGAGGCTCGTATTCTTGCGTCTCACCCAGTAGTACACGCTTGTCTGAGAGCACCTTACGATGACTGACGTAGGCCAGAGAGCCACATTTTACGCAGATGGCGTGCACCTTGGTTACGTCGTCGGCAATAGCACATAGTGCAGGCATGGGACCAAAGGGGATGCCTTTGAAATCCATATCCAGTCCGGCAATGATGACACGTACGCCACGGTTTGCCAACTGATTGCAAACATCAACGATGCCTTCGTCGAAAAACTGTGCCTCGTCAATGCCCACAACCTCGATATCTTCTGCTAACAGCAGAATGCTGGATGAGGAGTCAACGGGTGTCGACTGTATATGCTTCTGGTCATGACTTACTACGTCCTCTTGGGAATACCTTACGTCAATGGCGGGCTTGAAGATCTCAACTCGCTGCTTGGCAAATTGGGCACGTCGCATACGGCGTATCAGTTCTTCAGTCTTGCCCGAAAACATCGAGCCGCACACAACTTCTATTCTGCCTGGGCGGTGTGCCTCGCCTGTTGCTGGATATGTAATCATGGTGCAAAGATAGTCAATTTAAGTGATAAGTAAAGGGTGAAGAGCGAAAAAATTGCTAATGCAATTGTCATTTTTTCATTTTTTTATTTTTATTTCTCATTTCTCATTTCTCGTTTCTCATTTATATTTATTATCTTTGCCGCCGAAATGGGAATATTATATATTGTACCCACGCCTGTGGGCAACATGGAGGATATGACGCTACGCGCCATCCGTATCCTGAAAGAAGCTGATTTGATTCTGGCAGAGGATACCCGTACGTCGGGCATCCTGCTAAAGCATTTCGAGATCAAGAATCAGTTGATGTCGCACCATAAATTCAATGAGCATGGTACGAGTGCTGGTATCGTTCAGCGATTGCTGGCTGGTCAGACTGTTGCTTTGATTAGTGATGCCGGTACACCAGGAATCAGTGATCCTGGCTTCTTCCTTGTCCGTGAAGCCGTACGTGCCGGTGTTGAAGTACAGACATTGCCCGGAGCTACGGCATTTGTTCCTGCTTTGGTAAGTAGCGGGCTCCCTTGTGACCGTTTCTGTTTTGAGGGGTTCCTGCCTCAGAAAAAGGGACGTAAGACGAAGTTGGAATCCCTGATAGACGAGGAGCGTACGATGATTTTCTATGAGTCGCCTTACCGCTTGGTTAAGACGTTGGAGCAGTTTGCTGAGGTGTATGGCGCTGATCGTCAGGTGAGTGTCTGTCGTGAAATCTCAAAAGTTCACGAGGAGAGTGTCAGAGGTTCCTTGGAAGAGGTGATAGCCCATTTTAAAGAGACTGAGCCGCGTGGTGAGATTGTCATCGTGCTTGCTGGAAAAACGAAAGATTAATAATTGAAGAATATGAAAAAGTTTTTATTATTTGCTTTGGCTTTGTTGACATTAGCATCGTGTAAGGACAAGGCGAACACACGTGAGACGGCTGACCTGAATCAGCGTATCGATTCTCTTAATCGTGTGAATGTACAAAAGGACAATGAGATTAATGATATGCTTGAGACACTCAATACCATTGAGGATGGTTTCCGGGCTATCAACGAGGCTCAAGGTCGTGTAACGGTGGAGCGTCGTGGCGAGGGTGCAGATGCTGCGCAGCGTATTCGTGAGAATATGCAGTTTATCAACGAGACGATGACCCAGAATAAGGAGCTCATCAATAAGTTGCGTCTACGTTTGCGCGATAGCAATACTGCCAGCGAACAGTTGCGTAAGACACTTGAGAACCTGACCGCTCAGTTGGAGACTAAGGAGAGTGAACTGGCTGTCTTGCGTCAGGAACTGGAGGCTAAGGATATCCATATAGCAGAACTGGACGAGCAGGTCAATCAGTTGAATGAGGATGTTACCAGTCTGAAGGATGACAAGGCTCGTAAGGAGGAAACCATCAGTCAGCAGGATAAGGAACTGAATACGGCTTGGTATGTATTTGGTACAAAGCGCGAGCTGAAGGAACAGAATATCCTGAAAAGTGGCGAGGTGCTGCAGGGCAACTTCAATAAGAACTATTTTACAAAGATTGATATCCGTGTAGATAAGGAAATCAGACTGATGTCACGTGATGCAAAGTTGCTCACGAATCATCCTGCCGGTTCTTATACGTTGGATCGTGATGCTAATAAGCAATATGTGCTGCGCATCACCAATCCACAGCAGTTCTGGAGCACCAGCAAGTATTTGGTTGTTCAGGTGAAATAATAAATAGACTCAGCGTCTTTTTTTAAAGAAATCTTGCATTAGTTGGCGGCATTCTTCTTCAAGGATGCCGCCTTTGCATTCTGCCTTGGGATGCAGTACACGAGGCGCATATTCTTGAAAACCGCGCTTGGGGTCAGCGGCACCATAGATAATACGTGGTATTTGTGCCCAACCGATAGCACCAGCACACATAGGACAGGGCTCAACCGTGACATAGAGCGTACAGTCTGTCAGGTACTTACCCCCTAACTCATTTGCTGCCATTGTGATGGCTTGCATCTCGGCATGGGCAGTCACGTCGCAGAGCGTCTCCGTGAGGTTGTGTGCACGTGCTATAATCCTGTCCTTACATACGATAACAGCTCCGATGGGTATCTCGCCAGCCTCAAAGGCCTGCTGGGCCTCGGCCAGTGCCTTGCGCATATAGATTTCATCCTTATTTTTCTCTTCCATGATGCAAAAGTACAATTTTTTTTTGTACTTTTGCAACGTGGAATGGAAAATTGTACATATTGATGAGACAGACTCTACAAATCGCTGGATGAAAGAAAACGGTTCTGGCGACATGGTTGTAGTGGCTGATTATCAGACAGCAGGTCGTGGCTGCGGCACGAACAAATGGGAAAGTGAGCGAGGCAAGAACCTTTTGTTTTCCATTCTGATACATCCTGTGGATATCCCTGTTTCCAGGCAATTCCATATCTCGATGGCTATCTCGCTGGCTATTCTTGATGCCCTGGAGCAACATATCGGTGATGTGAGTATAAAATGGCCTAATGATATCTATTGGCGTAATGGGAAACTGGGTGGCATCCTGATAGAGAACCGTTTGCAAGGTGGCAGTATCAAGGATTGTATCATTGGCGTAGGCTTGAATGTTAATCAAGAGCATTTCGTGAGCGATGCGCCTAATCCCGTGTCATTGAAGCAAATACATGGCGAGGAGACGGAACGTACACAATTGCTTGGTGATATTCTCGCCAGATTTGAACAGTATCTCTTGTCAGATGTGAAAGCGCCGTATCTGTCACGCCTCTATCGTCGTAAAGGCTTTCATCCCTATATTGATAAAAGCGGTGCCTTCATGGCAGAGTTGGTTGATGTGGAGGATGATGGGCATCTGATTCTTCGAGATGAGGCTGGATGCAATAGATCCTATGCTTTTAAAGAGGTGAGCTTTTGTATATAGGGGCAAGGAGCAAAATGGTAGTTAAAGTTGAACTTACGAAACTAGAATAATAAGAATAATATAATATTGAAAAAACAATGGCAAGATTTAAAAGAATTCTTCTTAAACTATCGGGCGAGAGCCTGATGGGAAAGCAGGGCTTCGGTATCGACCCTGAGCGTCTGAGTGACTATGCTCAGCAGATTAAGGAAGTTGCTGAGATGGGCGTGCAGATCGGCATCGTCATTGGCGGCGGCAATATCTTCCGTGGCTTGAGTGGCAGTCAAAAAGGATTTGATCGTGTAAAGGGCGACCAAATGGGCATGTGCGCTACGGTAATCAACTCTCTGGCGCTTTCGTCAGCCCTTGGAGCTATTGGTGTGAAGAATAAGGTGATGACAGCTATCCGTATGGAGCCTATCGGCGAGTTCTATACCAAATGGAAGGCTATCGAAGCAATGGAACAGGGACAGGTATGTATCTTCTCTGCAGGAACAGGTTCGCCTTATTTCACAACCGATACGGGTTCTTCACTGCGTGGTATTGAGATTGAGGCCGACGTGATGCTGAAGGGTACACGTGTGGATGGTATCTACACGGCTGACCCTGAGAAAGATCCTACGGCAACAAAATTCAATGATATCACGTACAAGGAGGTGTTGGCACGTGGTCTGAAGGTGATGGACCTCACAGCTATCTGTATGTGTCAGGACAATGACCTGCCTATCTATGTGTTCAACATGGATATTGTGGGCAACCTGAAGAAAGTGATGGCTGGAGAAGAGATTGGCACACTGGTGCACAACTAACAAGAAGGTTGTTAGCTTTCTTTAAAGTCTACATATTCGCCCTCATCCTGGGCGAATATTTTTTTCTCCCTGTGTGAATTGCGTTGATCAGTAATGGTGATGCCGTCAGCAGTACGGAAAGTTCGACTGGAGGTCTGTTGTTGATTCTTCTTCTGCTTCTTTTGTTTTTGATTTTTGTCGGTCGTCTTGAAATAGTCGGCATCAAAATCAAGATCATCGAAGTCTTTTCTCCTGTAGTTCTTCTTTGACAGACGCTCAAACTCCTCCTCTGTCATCTCCCCGTTGGTCATGCGCTTGATAAAACGGTAGCCTTTACGCAGGTAGTAGAGCACCACGAGCAAGACTGCGGCGATAATAAGGATAAAGATGACGAATATGATGAGGAACAACTCCATAGGCTACGTAGAAAAAAACTGCTTATTTGCGTTGTGTGAGAACAGACAATAGGATATACCATGCTATCACGGCAGCCAGTCCGCTTACTCCCAGGAATATCAGCATGACAATACTCGTCAGCAGGAATATATACTTCACCTCGTTGCCTTTCCATCCCCATGTCTTGAATTTCAGGGCGAACATAGGAATCTCTGCAATCAGCAGCCAACAACTGATAAATATGCCGGCAAGGATTATCAGAGACAGGTTCGTGCTGATGACGGGTGCTGATTTCATCCAATCACCGGCCCCAACAATGAGTGAACCCCAGAATAGTGCATTTGCAGGGGTGGGGAGTCCGATGAATCCCAATGCCTGACGCTCGTCAAGGTTGAACTTTGCCAGTCGCAGAGCAGAGAAAGCTGCCATGACGAAAACAAGAAACGGCAGGAGTTCGGTCTCTGGTTTGAGATAGTCAAACACGATAGCCGATGGCGCAAAACCGAAGGTGATGTCATCTGCCAGAGAGTCCAGTTCCTTTCCAATGGGTGAACTGACGTGTAACAATCGTGCAGACATGCCGTCAAAGAAATCAAAGACGGCACCAATGACAATGAAAAGTAACGCTAATTCGTAGTTGCCTTGGAAAGCCCAATAAGTAGCGATGCAACCAGAAATCAGGTTGCAGCAGGTAATGGTATTTGGGATATGTTTCTTTAACATTAAAGATTAAACATTAAAGATTAAACATTATGGCAACTTTGCAATAACTGTTTGGTCACCTGTTGTGGGCTGCTTCATCTTGACACAAGGTGTAGAGCCGAGTGGCAGGTAAACATCCACACGCGAACCTAACTTGATGAAACCCAGGTGCTCGTCTATATAGCAGTCTTCTTCAGGCTTGGCGTAAGTCACAATGCGTCGGGCCATAGCACCGGCAATCTGACGTACCAGCACCTCCTGACCATCAGGTGTCTCAATCATGATGTCTGCATGCTCGTTCTCTTCGCTGGCCTTGGGCAACCAAGCCTTATGGTAGTTGCCGTCAAAGTGCTTGACAAACTTTACCTGTCCGTCAACGGGGAACCAGTTGGCGTGTACGTTAAGAGGACTCATGAATATACTGATCATCAGTCGCTTGTCGTGGAAATACTCATTCTCATCAACCTCTTCTATCACCACGATCTTTCCATCGGCAGGTGCAACGACGGTTTTTGTTGTGTCATCATTGAAATAGCGAATAGGGCAGCGATAGAAATTCAGCATCAGCAGCCATGCCACGCCAAAGACAGCAACAAAGAGTATAAAGGGTATGAGTGTCAGCGTATCGGATGTACGCCAAAGCACAACAGCAATGGCAACAAGGATGAACATGCTGTAAAGCAGTTCTTCTGTGCCTTCGCGATGGATTCGTATTTTCTTAAGTTTTTTTATTCTTTCTCCCATGGTTGGTAGTGAAATTCTCAAATTTGATGCAAAGGTAATGCTTTTTTGTCAATTAACAAACTTTTTGAGCCTTTCTTTTGGTAATATCAACTTTTCGGTGTAACTTTGAACTCCAATTTCAAGGATTTCATGGAAGATTTTATACATTTACACGTACATACTTATTATTCTATTCTTGACGGCCAGTCGAAGATCAAAAATCTGGTCGACAAGGCCATCGGTGACGGTATGCGAGGCATGGCTATCACCGACCATGGTGACATGTTTGGCATCAAGGAGTTTCACGACTATTGCATTGGTGTGAACAAAGGCCGCAAGAAAGAGGGATTGGATCCGTTTATTCCGATTTTTGGTTGCGAGATGTATGTGTCACGTCATGGCTCGAAGTCCCTACGTAGGGGTAAGGAGGACCAAGGCGGTTATCACCTTATTGTGTTGGCCAAGAACTATCAGGGCTATAAGAATCTGATTAAACTGGTGTCAAACTCATGGGTGGATGGTTACTATATGCGTCCTCGTACGGACCGTGAGGATTTAGAGAAGTATCACGAGGGTTTGATTATCTGTTCGGCATGTATAGCCGGCGAGGTACCGGCAAAAATCCTGAAAGGCGATATGGATGGTGCCCGCGAGGCGCTGGAATGGTATCACCGCGTGTTTGGTGAAGACTATTATCTGGAGCTTCAGCGTCACGAGGTAAAAGACCCTACGGTGCGTGCCAATCGCGAGACATTCCCTTTGCAGCAGCAGGCTAATAAGGTGCTGATTGAACTGGCTCGGGAATATGGCATCAAACTGATCTGTTCTAATGATGTGCACTTCGTAGAACAGGAGAATGCCGAGGCTCATGACCACTTGCTTTGCCTTTCTACTGGTAAGGATCTCGATGACCCCACGCGTATGCTTTACTCCAAGCAGGAGTGGTTCAAGACCAAGGCTGAGATGAACGAGATTTTCAGCGATGTGCCCGAGGCGTTGAGCAACACGCTGGAGATTCTGGAAAAGTGTGAAATCTATTCTATAGACCACGACCCCATTATGCCATTCTTCCCTATTCCGGAGAGTTTCGGTACCGAGGAACAATGGCGGCAGCGTATCACCGAGGAACAACTCTATGAGGAGTTTACTCGCGACGAGAATGGAGCTAA
>Ga0310696_10004734_pt1 | contig 16620 bp, 4 predicted proteins | sample AusTroGonzalo_MG_4_FD_203885 | JGI IMG/M metagenome (GOLD analysis project Ga0310696, IMG submission 203885) | Bovine rumen microbial communities from tropical cattle in Woodstock, Queensland, Australia - Gonzalo_02 (v2) (version 2) | ecosystem: Host-associated > Mammals > Digestive system >...
AATCAGATATTCATCGCCCGTCGAGCGGCATCCAGAATTGGAATAGCCGACTTCGAACATACATGATTTTGACGAGTTCATCGCGTCGGTAACTGTCAAGCGGTACTGCTTTGTTCCACCAGAACTAGCGCCCTTAAAGGAAATATCACCGCCATCATAACCTGAACCCGTTCCGTTTACAACGCTAATAAAATCTGAACCCGATCCAGAATTTCTCATTTCCACGCTATACGAACAATCCGAATTACAACCCGTCACAGAATGGGGCCGGACAGTAACAGTAGCGCCTGGATCGACATCTGTTTGTGCTGCAATAGAGCAATCCAGTTCAAATTCGGACGTTCTCTCGACAACGACATGGCAATTGCGGCTATCCACATCTTCATGACTCAACGTAAACGTATATTCCATACTGCTATTCACATAGGAATCCGTCACCGTAACAGGGCCAGACTTATATCCTGTAGAAGGTGAAATCGACGCCCCACCAGAAATGCTCCAGGAGCACTTGCCATCATCACACCCCACAACTTTAGAAGGCGTCATTTCAAACGTTTTATCATAGCCATCTACGGTAAGTATGGATGGGCATTCCAACTCGAGTTCTTCTTTCTGAACAGGAGGCTTATAATTTACAGAACAGCCGACATTTCCCTCGCCACCACCATTCAAGGTAAGTTTAATAACGTTATTCCCGGCAGTGAACGGCGCCGCCGACAAATCTACACGTATTTCAGATGACGTTTCATCGACAAAGGTCCTTATTGTCGAGACCGGATTGGTAATATGGTCCAAAAGATCAATTTGTCCAGACCAGCTATAACCATCTACAATTTCCACTTCTGCCGTAAAGGTTTTGCTTTCTACATCAAACGAACATTTGGAGGCTTTCGCCTTTTCCGTCGTTTTTTCTACAGTGAAACTGCAATCATTGTTTTCCTTGCCACCAGAAACGACGTTAAAGGTATATTCCCCAGCTTGGAGTTTATTGCCCGGAGTATTCAATCCCGTAAAGGAATAGGTGTCGTTAAAGGCGCCCTTTGTTTTCGTCTCACCGCGTGCCACGATATCATTTTCAAAACTAATCGTATAGCTGCACCCGTCATCAGGGCAGTTTTCAAACGAAAGATTGAGAGACGGAACGCCAGTACCCTGCTTCACCATTTTTTCGCTTTCGTCAATACTGCAAGAAAGTTGAATTGGAATGATCGTGTAAGGGTCACATGTCAGTTCTTCAGATTCCTGATCGGCGCCACTACCTTTAGTCGCTGTTATTTTGAACTCGTACGATTGCGTGTTTTCGTTGGAATAAAGTCCCTTTTCTATCATGGTGAAATTTTTGGGACAGCCATCCGGCTCCTTGCCGTTCTCAAAAGCGGCATTTGATCCGACAGGCGCCGTAACAGAACAGCGATCGGCATTATTCACATCGGCCGTAATCAGCCAGCGGTTACCGTTATACTGCACCTTACACGAAGCTATGCTCAGCGAATTCGGGCAGCTACTCTTGATTTGGCTTAATTCGACAGAGCCGCCATCGATGACCTTAAAATTCACAGAGGCAACATGTTGCGGATCAAAGCCATCCTCGTTAGAAATGGCATCCACATCTATCGAGAGATTTCCATCCATTGCGGTTGTATAGAACGACGACAAATTCTTTTTCTGATCGGTGAGCGAAATTCGCACATTGTGGTTATAAGGATTATTGAGGCTCACCAAAAGCTTCGATTTACGGAGGTTTGCACCTTCATCGCCTGTAACCGCAAAGCTACAGGTATCCGAGCAGAATTCCTTTTCTGGACTGTTCAAGAAATCAATGTTCTTGGAACACATCAAAATATCCCCAACATAGAATTCACCGCACGATTGCGTTTCTAGCAAAGCCGACGGGACTTCAAGCTTGACTTCTGGGCGGCAATCCAAAGCCACCTTGGCATCCATGACAAAGCCCCCAATATTGTACGTCGGATCTCTGTAATAATAGCCGTGTTTACCTTCTTCTTTAAAGCGGTAGTAGGGATAATCCACCTTTACGCCTTGATCCCAGTAAGGGCCAATACTTTGTCCAACACTGCAAACATACTGGTGATAATACTGTTCTTTATTGAAAATCGGCGTAAACGGAGAAAAATCAGGCAAGACATCATTATCGCACCCGTTGTAATAATACTTGATATCGCACTTACTGTACTTATTCATGGTATAAGAGCTAAAGCCTACCCACGGGGCTACATTCGAGTCTTGCGGAACAACGCCACCCAAGTAGTTTGTTTTAAACGAGCAGACAAGTTTCGGGCGATCCCAGCATTCGTCATCGCCATAAATTGAACTAGACCAAGAAATATCGTAAACCTTAAAATCCTTATTTGAAAGCTTGAACCCAGAATGTCCATGGAAAGCGTCGTTCAATAAAAGCGTAGAGCCAAACGACTCGCTCAAATCAAACGTAAAGCCACTTGAAGAAGTCTTCAGAGAATTGCCATTCAGCAGAACATCCGCCGAAACGACATTGCCCTGAATTTTAAGCACAAGACCAATCTTTGTCAAATTCGTAAAGCCACCAGATTCCGAGACGTCCCATTCGGTTGTCGAAAGGAATTTTTCGACACAGGCGTCATCGTCATCATACGCCGTCTGCCCTTTGACATAGCAAAGCTTGGCATAGACATACGGGGAAAACGCACCACCAGCATGCTTACCGTAAATACTCAAGGAATAGTATTCCGATGCATCGTCGTTCGACCTAAAGATGAATCCTGAATTGATCATGTCGTTTATGGTCGTGTTCACATCGATAATTTCCGTCGAGAATATGGACGTGAGCGTTCCTTCGCTGCCGTTCTCTCTCGTATTGAGAATCACGCTTTGCGTCGCATTCGGCACATTCGCAAAAGCATCGGCAGAAGCATTGGCCGTAATATAGTTGTTCGAAATGGCAGGGTTCAAAAGTTCGCCCGACTTTGTCGTAGAGCACACTCGCTTTCGGCACTGGAGGCGGCAAGCCTTATAGTTGTCCACAGAGCAGTCGCACGATGAATAATCCAGGCGACAACTAGAAACCGCCTGCCTATTGTCATAAACCATCACCCAATTGGGATTAGCCGCAAAATCGCTACTGCTCCAATGTCTAGCCTCGGAAATCTTGCACGATTGTCCTGGGGCCGGAGTGGTGTAGCAAACGTCGATGCATCGCGGAAAATCGTCGCTATTATCGCAGAATGCCGTAAAGCCCTCGTTATTATCATCTGGCGCAAAATCTTCATAGAAGCAATGCTTATCCACATCGTTATAATTCGCTACGACAGAATAGTCATCTGCAGCAAGGATTCTAAGCGTATCCCCTTGTGCAATGGCAATATTGTTCTTTTCAGAGGACCAACGCGAGAAGCGATCCGTTCTTTTGCTTTTCTCAGGGCCAATAATCAATTCGTAAATATATCCGGCATAAATCGGGTAATCGCATATTTCATCTTTATAGCACGTGTATTTCTTTACGCGATCGTCCGTCGATTTCGTCTTGAAATAAACATCGACCCTATTCGATGAACTTTCCGCACCATTGAATTCAATGTGCAAATTATATTGCCTACGCTTGACAGAGGCATAGAGGTATTCATCATCGTTCTTTGCCGAAACAATACTGGTATTGGGAGGAACGACCACCTCACAGTAAAGGTCGTTAAAGCCACTTGCCTTTTTCAGAACCACGGGATTCGTAATATAGATACTGCAAAACCACTTGTTGTTCAGTTCATCGGTCTCGCAGCCGACACCTTCGGCATAAACCCATTGCGCGTTATCCGGAAGCAAGCTTCCGCAATCCGGGGCCTGCATTTTCTTATACAAGTCGCCTCCCAGTTGGCACGATTCGTCGTCCTTATGTTCCGGCAAATCACAATAGGCGCGAACCTCCTTGCGATGCAACGTAAACGACCCCTGAGCCGTAACGGACATGTAATTACGATTATCTTTCGTATTGATTGTGCAATTTTCGCACGGTTCCACCAACTGGAAATAGACCGAACCCACCTCCGATGCGGTTTCGTCCAAGTTCACTTCAAAAGCAGTCATGCCATCCGTAACAGGGACCGTATAAATGACGGAACCATCGTCGTTCTTTTTCTTAGGCGCCTGCCCCGTCACGTTCCAACCCTCAGGTGGTTTAGACTGATAAATATCGACCGTAGCCGTCTTGTTTTTGGTCGATTTCAATTTTACATAGACCGTGTTGCCCTTTGTGATTTCAGCAGAGTTTCGTTCAAAAGAAATCTCCGGTTCGTCACCGCTAGTACCACTAACGACAACATAAAATCCCATTTTCTCATAGTTGTTACTTGAATATTGGCAGCTATAAACGTCATGCGGCAAAGACTTTCCGTAGAGCTTGAATTTTTCAACAGCCGGAAGCCCTGTCGGACTACAGGTCACATTATTGGCGTTCTTTCGTTCATTTGCACCATTCAAGTTCACAACATTGTAGTAATCCGACAGGCTGCCTTTTGCATCCTTAGGCAAATAGATAATGCGAGGCAAAATGACAAAAGACGGTTTTACATTTTCGGCTTCGCTTCCATACGATTCCTCATTCTTGTATTCGGATTCCATCGTAATCTTGAGCTGAGAAGCCGCAGCGACATAAACGGTATCGTTCAACGTCGAGCTTCCCGATGTAGAAGTCGCGCCACTAGATTTATTGGCCAACCTTTCAAATTCCTCGTTACCGATAATGAGTCCTGCCGACTGCACAGCCTCGACAACTTCAGACTTGTATTTCAAATGGTTGTGGCCTTGATATTTCTGCAAGGTGGAGCCATTATCCATAATGACGCAACCTTCAAGATTCAACTCGTTCAATTCCTCGATATCGCCTCTGGAATAAATAAAGTAATTTGACGTCTCCGATTTCATGCCGCGAAGCTTTCCAGAGCCATTTTCAAGGAATAGCAAAACGACAGAATTTGCCGTTGTCGCCGGCAAAATGAGTTCATGGTTGTCGGCAAGCTTTTTAGGAGCGTAGAAGACGAACTTTCCATCTAAAACTTTCGACGGGTCGACCTTCTGTTCGTCCTCCCATTCCAGAATCAAGAAGCCGTTATACAAATCGCTTTCAGAAGCATCGCGATAACAATTGTTCAGCTTTTCAATAATGTCATCATCCATATTGAACTTCGTTCCAAGATCTTTGCAAGAGCCATTCTTCGTATTCTTAGTCCACAATTCTTCGTTGTTCAGCAAAATAGGCACAGGAACCTCGCCATCGGAAGCGATAAGGCCCTGATACTGGTACATTTTTTTCAACTTGCTCCAATAATTATCGCCAATACTTTTCAACAGCGGATCGGATTCGCTCCACTTGGAAACTTTGCGGTTTTCAATACCTCCTGACGCCGTAAACGAGAAATAACGACGATCGCTGCGACTAGGGGACTTCGCATAGTGAGCCGTCGTACCCTCCACAAACACGCCATACTTTCCGTTTCCCTGGCTCAACAACACCGTGTTTGCAGTCGTATAGCTCATCATCTTGCCCGACATGCCAAAGGTGTAATTGTCTTGCAAGTCCATGACACCATCCATGGTCGGCGGGAGAACCATGTTCTTCTTGACCTTGAATGTCGAAATTGTCCCGTTGCCAGTACTGTTGTAATAATTCTTCTCATTTTTTGTCCAGCTCGCCTTATCCGTAAAGAGCATGTTTTTCGAGACACCGATGCCTTTCGAGATATCGCTTGTACCGCGTTCCATGTAACCGTTAACCGTAAAATTGCCATCCACCTTGATATCGCAATCTACAGGAACGCTACCACCAACATAAAGGTCTCCACAAACAGAAAGAATGTTACCATGGCACGATTCAATAGAGCCACCAATATAGACGACAACCGTATCGGCATCGGGAGTATTGCACATCCCGTATTTGTCCGAAGTCTTTATCGTATCCACATTTCCGATGTACAAGCCACCTTTATTGTTGAAATTTCCGCCAATGTAGAGGTCGTTTCCAAAAACCGAAGTTCCCTGGAAAGAGAAATTCCCTGTAACCATAAGCGGATTCGTAACAACGGGAACGTTATTTTGCTCGCCGAAATCGCCATTGATAATTGCGGACTCCAGCGAGTCGCTACCCGTAATACCCGTCGTCTTGCCAAAAAACGCCCTGTCGAAAGAAATGCTCACTTTTTTTTCGGGGACCTTCACCTGATAAAGTCCCGCGACTTTCATAATCGCAATTTCGCTATGCTTGGTGCCCTGCCTGGACTCGCCTGTAGAGAGAATTTTCACAATGTAGGGAGACGAACTCGTTTCAGCCCCCACAAACCACACGTCAAATTTTTGATTATCGCCATCGATATTTCCGCCAAGGACATTGTTCATGCGGATGGGCTTATTGCCATTGCCCTTGAACTGGCGGATAATCGCGCCCGTTTCGTTTCCGTGATAGGTCATCCACGTACGAGCAGCCGTAATGCCCGCCATCGCCGCCTGGCGCGCTTCGTTTCGCATCATGCGGGCTGCACTTGAATGGCCTTCGGAACTCAGCCACTTGAAGGTCGCCGTAGCGGCTATTGTCGCTATAAGCATAAACATGAGGACGGTAATCAGGGATACGCCCCGCCTAGATTTCATCTGCATAAAAACACCCCTACTACTCTGCGGCAGCGCCATTGCTAGGCGTTGCAAAGACATAATTCGATCCACCTTGTTCGCCATGCTTGCTAATTCTCAAATCCACAAAAAACGCACGGACATTCTTTTTATCTGCAATTTCAGGCGTATAGCTTGGATCATACTCGTAATTCACATCCTGAACTTTTTTTACAGACAAATTTGCAATATTCAAAGAACCCTGTTCCGCAAGCGGCGAATAAAGCACAAACGTAAAGGCAAGGCAAGCTTTGATTTCCTTATCGACAGAAAAGCGGAAATTCCTAGTCACCGCCGCAGAAGTTTCGTCGTTTGGCGGAGCAAATAGGAAATCGTCAAAATGTTCGATCTTTTCTCCAGACTTTGTGCGAAGTCCCACAGAAAGATGATCGCGACCGGGAATAAACGACTGCGAATAGTCCATCCCAGCCACAAGCGGCTGCTTAAAGGAAAGTTCGTACTCGTCACCAGGCGTAAAAGTCATTTCCGTACAGAGGGTAGACCAGTTTCCAACGCCATTATTGGCTTGAGCGGCATACAACTGATTCATCTTGCTTTCGGTAGAATACGTTTCCGTTTCTATATCATAGTTCGAGACAAAGCCAGAAACCTTGATGGAACCTCCCCCTTCTTCGGGGGTCACATTCAAGCGCAATATCTTTGTACCATCGTAACGGGAGAGCAAGCGGAAATTCGAGGAACTCGAAGCCGGAGGAAAAAGTATCGTCCCCGTGCTGGAATTCAACAGTTTGGGCTTTGCCGGAACGATTTTAAAACGAGACATGTCGTTTGCAATCGCAACGACGGTATTGCCATCAGCAGGACACGTATCGTCATCGGGCGCCCCTGTAGCACTTTCTAGCCGTGTACAACGGCGGTAGAGCGTATCGCCATGCACAAACCACGAAATTGCCTCCAGGCCAACATATTTTCCGTTTTCGTCATAGCGGATATGTCTAAAATACAGACTGTCAAATTCGCCATCTCCCTTTTCCAAAAAATACGAGGAGAAGTCCACCTGATCGGGAGCAGCATTATCGGGATCCATGAATACGCCGCGAACAATATCGAAGTTTCCGGAAAACTGGTCCGTTTCATATTCCTTGGCACCCATTTGAGCGATATCGTCTTTCAAAAGCGTCGCCACATTTTCGGCATTTTGGCTCGAGACCAGCATATTTTGGGTGCGAACGCGAATTTTAGTGCTATCGGTAAGGGCTTGCCCTGCAATCAGGACAACAACGCCAAGGATTGCCATATAGACAAGCAGTTCCACTAAAGTAAAGCCTGCCTTACGGCTACATTTCGGGCACAAATCACCCACAGAATTAAACATCATACACTTTCCAACTCTATTCCTCTTCGGGAATAAGAAAACTCATTTATATATATGAGAAAAAGATAAATTCAAAAAATCCCTAAGTGTTTCAGGCTACAGGATATATGTAAAAAAACGTAAATGCGGAAGTTTTTTGAAAGATTTCTACAAAAAAGCGGAAAAACGTTGATTTTAATCAAATTTTAGGTGAAATAAGACAATAAAAAAGAATTTTTTATCATTTTTACATACATAAAACTTATCTTTTAGATTAGGATTTGTAACTAAAACTGCATATTTTTATTGCAGTTGTTAAAAAAGGTGTAGCGAGGGCAGAGAATGGAGATTTGTAAACGTACCACATACAAAGGCACGGATAAGCGCATGCGTAACGCGTCCGGATTCACCCTCATCGAGCTGATGGTCTACATCGCCCTCCTTGGAGGCATCGTCCTCATCGCAGGTCAAGCATTCAGCGACAGCACCAAGATGCGAGTCCGTACGCAGAGCATGCTACAGGCAAACCAAAACGCAGGGAACGTAAGTTCCATCCTCAAGGAAGACATCGCACAACTAGGGGCCAAAAGTTCACAAGAACTCACCGCCGCCGATGCAACAATGGACGCTTTCAGCACAGACCATATGCGCGAAGTGTTCATGGACCCAAACAATGCCGACAACGCCAAAAAAGACTCGTCCTCATATCACATTGGGAACAACAACGATTTGGACACGTTAATCCTCAAACGCATCCGCTACGATCAAGACGGGCATTACGTAGCCGTAGATTCCATTTTTTGGTATGTCGATGAAGGCGTTCTAAAAAGAGGATGCAAAACCGTAACCGGAACAGAGGATGCCGACTTATGCCCAAGCAACCAGCCAAATGTCGTTTCCATGAGCGATGGGATCCAAAAATTTAATGTCATCGCCGCAGAACCAGGCGCAACGGAAACCACCTCCCGCCTACTGCCCGAAGCAGACACCAGCAAACACGAATTCCGACTTGTCCCCCGCTATGGAGACTACAACCTCGCCTATACCAACGTAGACCCCATCAATGGAGGAACAACCGTCAGTCTGTCCGGATTTGCAACCAACTACAATTTTGAAAACCAGGAACCCATTCTCGATGGGAAAAATTCAAATCAAGTCGTATTCGCCCCGAAAAATGGCAACTCGGGCAATTGGAAGGCCCTGTGCAAAAAAGTCACCATTGACGCCAATACCGAATATGAGATATCGTTCTCTATGCCCTATTCCAGCGATGCAAGCAGGCTATTCTGCCCTGGGCGCGACTATATGGCCGTCGGATTTCGCAGACAAAGCGACGGAACCCGACCAAACGAGATCGCCGACTTTACGTTCTATCCGCCAACACATGCAGGCGCATCGGAAGGAAAGCGAAAGTTCCGCTTTAGAACAAATAATAAAATCGAAGACGTCTGCCTGGCATTCACGTTTGCAAGCTATTCGCCCGTTGTTGCAAACGGCAAAATATCCTTTAGCGAAATCGTGCTAAAAAAAGTCGAATCCTCCAATTACACATTTAGTGGCAACGCCATTGATCCCAGAGACAAGAAAAATGTCAAAGCATTGCGCATAGAGCTTGCCGTTGGCGTTCGTGGAGAGACTAGCAACCAGGTACTCGTGATTCCAATTCCAAGCAACGGAACAAAGGATTAAGGAGGAGTTTATGTTCAAGTCTAAAAATGGTGTATCCTTAATAACAGTCCTTCTGTTCATGTTGGTGGCTACCATCGCGGCAACAGCCACATTCAAATGGCTCACCTCCGAGAACCGTTCCAGCGCATCGCGCATGCTACGGCAAGAAGCTTTCCAGAGCGCAACAGCGGGTATCGAAAACACCCGAGCCTGGATGACCCATCACGGTAACGATGTCGGCGCCATCATCAAGCAATACTTCGACAACCAAAAACATCCCATCCTTTTGAACTCCGTGTTGCCCCAGCTAAGCCGCAACGGACAATCGTACAACGTATGGCTAACCGCCGTAAACACCTCCAGCAACACGTACAAGCTCAAAATACTCTCCGAAGGCAGCGCCCGTAACGGAACAAAGCACACCGAAGCAGCGATTATCAAGGTGGACGGTCTTTACCGCATACGAATTCCCCAGAATAGCGAAAAATTCACATTCAACAAGGCGTTCCACGGCGCAAGTGAAGGTATCACAGGCAACGACATCATCGGTTCGGGAAACATCAATGGCGACTGGGCCTACAGCAACACCCCGGTCGTCAACGGGGACATGATCGTCACCGGTAGCGCGACATACGGCGGAACGGTACACCACTACGGAGACTTCTATCTCGGCGGAAACTTGAACAATCCCAATGGCGAAACCATTTATGGCATTGAAGGACTCGATACAACTGTCATCTACATCGGTGGAAACGTAGACTGTCCGGACGGCCAACCCATCACGGTGCATGGAGACCTGTATGTAAAAGGGAACATCAGCGAGCACTGCAAAGTGAACGTCAAAGGCAATTTCACCCTCGGGGGCCTCATTACTAGAGTAAACGACCGTGAAGTCTATGTCGGCAAGAACTGGGTTTTTACGCATAGAATAGACGAGCAGCTGGAGCTTACCGACTATGGCAACAACAACACCAATTTTAGCATTGGCAAAAGTCTGTATTTGCCCTATAAAGTCAAAGCCTACTGTAGCACGGACGACAACTGCGGCGACCAGAACAACAACCGAGGATTCACCGTAGGCGGCAATGTCTACCTCTATAACATGGCCCAGTTCAATATAATAAGCCAAAAAGACCGTTCATACAGCTATGGTGCGTACATGACCGATTACCCCTCAAGAGCCAGTTTTGAGCACGGCCAACGATGCAACGACGACAGAGACAACTGCAAAAGAGCGCGCCTATTCTCGTTCAACGCCAATTCCGTTTCCAACAGCCGCATCCAAGAATGGAAAGAAACGGACAACGTTCTAAAAAACATCGGCGACAATTACTGGACCCACATCAACAAATTGAACAAGTACGGGAAAATGATTTCCACGACAACCAATAGGATTCCCGAACCTATCGTATTAAAGAACGAAGCCGCATGGAAAGCGGCAAAGGCAAATTCATTCTGCGGAATAAACGACTATTTTCAGATGGACAATAATTTTGTCAACAGTCTGAACATGTGCTATATCAACGCCAAAAATCAGAACAAGCTTTACAACGACGAATACCTCATCATCGAATGGAAGTACACAGAGCACAAGGACGTCACGCAGAACCTCGTCGGAAAATTCGTCTTCGATGTCACAACGCCTCTTGGAAATACGGCTCTCCCGCCCACGGCTAACGGCAGCTACGTATTCCTTTATCTTGAGGAAGGCGCTACTGGACAATTACAGGGACACTCCGGCTACAACTACAACTATCTCGTCTACTCCAAAGAAGATATCAATGAAATCAACGGCATCCACTTCAAAGGCAGCGTGGTCATGGCCGACGGAAAAACTTTGAAAAAATACCAGGGCGGAAACAACCTGGAATTTGACGGAGAAATTCTAAAATCATTGGCCAACGCGGGCATCATCAAGGAAAACCCCGAATACACAAAACTCACCGGCGAAGGCGTCGAAGACGAGGACGGAAACATAATTGTCGGAAACGGCATCGTTTTCGATGAGCATTACATCGCAACGGCGCCTCAACTCGGAATTACACTGGAATCCCAATATGAAACCCGTGAAAAAATTGAAGACTCTGGCGAGAATGCCGCACAGGCGATTACGCCATCGTTATTGATCCTCCCACGCGTAATCTACCTGACAAAAAATCCAGAGGGCAAGCTATCCGACTACTACAGCATCGTCAATTTAAACGGGGCCCACGAACAAAAAGACCCGACAAGAGTAAATTGCGATCCCGCACTTAACGTCAATGGATTGTTGTACCAAAACAACAACCTGCTATCTGAAGATGTCTACACATGCAAATACCAGAGCAACGACTACGGCGATATTTCATTCTACGTTGTGGTGAATGGCGAAACAGGAAAAACGCCCAAGATCTCCATGACCGATCAGTATATAGACATCACCACCAGCGATACAAAAAGGGTTACCGCAACAATAAGTGCAGAAACGCCTCACGCCCAGGACGTATCTATTGACATATCCGTTTCAAAACCACCTAGCAACGATTGGGCCGTAACTCCTGTTACAGGCACAAATCTAGTCCTTCGCGAAGCTTCGGACATCGAAAAGGTTTACACCCTAACATTTAAGCCCAACGTATCTACAATTGACCTGTTTGACGTAACCACAACGGCAACAGCGCCGCAAGGACAAATTCACTTCTACTTGAGATCCCCAATGAACGGCTGCACAATCGCACCACCTTCAGACGCAACCGTAATCATGACGGGATACGTCTCCATTGAACGTGGAACGATAAGCCAATACTGTAGCATCAGCGAGAACAGCCAAATCTGTTCCGAAAAGGGCTACGACAAAAAAGCGGGCAACATGGATTGCAACGACCTTGTTTCTGGAGAATGGATAAGGGCTTCGGGAACAAACGTGACCGTCACCGAAGAGAATGAAAAGTGGAGCGTAGGTACGAACACAGCCATTTCCCTAAAGGACATGCATAACGTTCCAAGTTATTGCGAACTGCTCTTGCCGACTGAAAACAATTCCATCTTGCAGGCCGAGAAAAACGGGGAATACTCGCTTTACGCATCTTTAAAGCGCAAACGTTACACGCTAACCGTCAAGACAAAGAACATCATCGAAAGCGACACTAAAGTTTCTGTCTACTACGGAGACGATAAAGAACATTATGTCGATGGGACATCTAGCATATGCGAAAAAAATAGCGACGGAGACCTCGTTTGCACAGCATATGCTGGCTGGTACATCAAGACCACATACACAAAAGCAGGTGAAGACAAGTTCTCCCGTTGGGAATGCACAGGAAACAACTGCCCAACTCCTGCAGGAACCACCAAGGGAAAGAACTCCGCCACAAGCAAGGAATATGAACTGGAGCCGATTACCTCGGACAACACGATTACCGCCATATTCAACGATAGAGACAAGCACTGTTTCTACGAAGATTTTACAACATTGACGGCATTCTGCTCCGGAAACCAAGTCCATTGTATCAATACGTGCAGCGGAGGAAGCGACCACTCTTGCTCGGTTTCAGGAGTCAATGCCGAATGGCAACTCATGTACCCGAACAACGGGAATGGATCTAGCATACCTCCAGTCATTCAGAACGGCTACATCACATCCAATACGGGCATCCAGAACGGGAACTCTACAATCATCCTTAGCACAAGGGAAGCGGGCATTCATGGAACGATGACCTCCATGATTCAAACGACAATCCTTGAAAACAGGAACAAGAGCCTTAATTCCGGTTTCATATTCAGTTCCGACGCCACAGCAAGTTCCTTTACCATTTTGAACATTTACGGAGACGCAAGCAACGGCAAGGCTTTAACGGCGCGAGTTTGCGAAGGCACGCAACATTTAAATACCGTAAGCCACATCAACTGCCAAGACGAAACGTTCAAGAATTCCAATTCCCGCAACGTATCGATCAATTCCGAAGATATGATCAAGCTGGAAATCGAGCTCACCATAGAAAACAAGTTGAAGATAAGGGCGACGTCGAACAATACTAATTCATCTGTTGAACTGGACATATCCACTTACATGAAATCAAGGGACGAACACAGCCGTTATGTCGGATTCAACGTATCCGACCCGTCGTTCAAAATGTACGACATTGGCTGGAGCAGCTTGTTCTTTGCAGAAGAGTGCTTTGAAAATCCAACAATCAGCTGTTCCTTTGCCGCAAATTATCTTGGCGGGCGCGTTCCCAAAGACAGAAATGTCACACCGTGGGTGGGCCTTTCAAGCTGGTTCGAAGACAACAATTGTACGCTAACATACTACTACAACGGCTGCGACAACGCCACCGGAAATTCCGAATCGGGATGTTCGGACCACAAGTTCAACAGAGACTGGTTTACAACTTGGTACGACGAACACAAAAACGGCACTTTCTATGGGGCAACCCTCAACGGATCCACCTACAATTTCTCAACAGATGGACTCCACGGAACGACGTACACAACCACATACGGATACACATCGATTTCGACAACCATCAATGACGCCAAAGTCAAGATTATTTGCAGCGACCAAACAAGTCTCAATGGCAAATGGACAAGTTGCGGATCGTTCCAAGTCGGCGATATCGAAAGATGCGCTCAAAACGCAGAAATACTGAGCAGCGATGCGGCTTCCCGATACGGCAATGCCGATGAAGAACTAGAAATTCCCGTGGGAGAAGAAGACGCCATCGTCAACCTCCGTAGTTCAACGCTATGGATTGACATTTCAGGTTTTCTTGAAAACGGCGACGACAAAATCATTCTCTATCTCAAAGACAAAAACGACAACTTGAGTATTCCGAGAGAATTGATTGCGAACGGGCTTCAATCCTTCGATGTCGACGTCATGTCGAACCTGGATTCATTCGACCCTCAATCCATAAAATCCATTGTACTTAAGAGTTCACTTTATCCATACCAGGTGAACTCCATCCTATCGTCTTGCCCCTACGCATTAAATATTTCCAATTGCAAGGCGACATACAACGGCATTTCATGGAGGTTGACATCGACAATCACCAATTTGGAAGGCGCCGCAGTCAATGGATGCACCGTCACGGGAATTGAAAGCATGACCGACGTATCTTGCCCAGAAAACGGCGTTTTCGCATTCAACGAAGAAGGGCTGTACGAACAGGTCAACAATAGCGGAACTGAAATAACACGAACCTTTGAAATCAAGGCCAAGAGTGCGGACGGAGGCGAAGTCAGTTGCAAGACCGATCCTGTTACAATCGTACCCATCGAAATTTCATGCAGCGTCGAAGCCACACAAACCATAAAAGGCGCAGGAATGCCAACCATGACATTCAGCTTTGAAGGCTGCCCCAACCCCACTTGCGAATACACGCTGTCTGTAGAGAACGAGGAAATCGTTACTGGGTCTAGCAATGGCGAGACATCCACATGGACTCCGACCATAAATGTTTCCCCGGCACTGCCAAACGGAAGCTATCCCTACTACGTCAGTGTTTCTGGCGTTCGAAAAGAATGCGATCCGGGAGCTGTAACCGTAGAAAATGCAAGTGGAGCATCCGTCAGCAACTGCCAGCTTGTAAAGCACGGCAAAGATCTTGAGGACTACAAGTTTACGGCCGACGTGACTCCTGCTACAGACGGATCCATATGGAATATGCAAGTCGTCATTTTCGACCACAACGGCATCGAAGTCAAAAAAGAACCCAAGGAACCCAAGAAAAGTACTGCTCCAGGCACCGAAAATGGGACATATTTTGAACACCCCATAGGAACAAAGGACCTTTCCGCAGGAACCTATTCAGCACAACTGTTCCTAAACGGTGAAACCGTCGCCAATCCCGGTTGCCACATATCCTTTGAAATAGAGGCCGCCAGTTCCAGCAGTTCAGCTACACCTATCAGTTCTGCAACACAAGAAAGCAGTTCCAGCAAGAACACGAGTAACGGAGTGCAGTGCGCATTCTCGGCAAATCCTGTCGCTACAGAAACACAGGCCGTTTACTTTAAGGTGACATCGCCTAGCAGCGGATTCAGCGTGAAACAGGAATATGAAATCACGGGCCCCAACAACTACAGCACAAAGCAATGGTTTGAACCCTATAGCGCCATAAGCATGTGGATGTCCCATAACAACAGCGTTCCTCCAGCCGGTACATATACATTGAAAATTGTCGGTGGCGAAGAATTATGTTCTCTAGAATTAAAGACAACAGATAAATCCATTCAAGATTGCGAAATAACCCAAACCAAGCCTTTGACGGGATCCAAAATAGGCATTTCCGCAAAATACAATGGCGGCAGATGCGACCACATCTGGATGGAAGTCCCTGAGGGATCGAACGTCAACATTCCTTGTACACTTGACGGCGTGATTTCAGAAGAATTTTACGCATCGAACAAAGCGGGAACATACAGCTACACGTTGCACGTCAGCGGAGATCCTCAGGCAAGTTGTTCGATAGCTGTCACCACAGCGGGTTCTGTCATTAAATTCATCGGAAACAAGGATTACAACCAAACCGTTCCTTGCAATGATTCCGTGTACGTATCTGTAGACGGGTACTCCGACAGAAGCTTCAATTGCAGAACATACAGCAACACAGAACATATAACAGTAAGCGGAAGCGGTATCGGAACCTCGTCAAACAACTGCACCAACAACTATTGCGATTTCGCTTCGCTGCGCATCTGTAGCGGAGAGGCTGGAGAAAGCCGCTGCGAAAGGACGATCAGGACTTCTTGCAGCAGCGGAAATATACAGTGTTGGGTCGAATAGTAGCGACATCTGCAATGAGGATTTATAGGTTCCCTTGCGCAAAAGTCGATTTTTTAGGCAAGTCTCGTGCAAGTAAGCCGCTATTTTTCTAAATTTTGCCGTACTATGAGTGAAGCTATTAACAATGTCAAGCAGGCCTTTGATGCAGAACTTGCACAAACGGACCTCACCAATCAAGAAGCGGTCAACAATCTCCGCGTAAAGTACCTCGGCAAGAAGGGCG
>Ga0310696_10004735_pt1 | contig 16614 bp, 15 predicted proteins | sample AusTroGonzalo_MG_4_FD_203885 | JGI IMG/M metagenome (GOLD analysis project Ga0310696, IMG submission 203885) | Bovine rumen microbial communities from tropical cattle in Woodstock, Queensland, Australia - Gonzalo_02 (v2) (version 2) | ecosystem: Host-associated > Mammals > Digestive system >...
AGTAGGTTCCCTGGCCGAGGAAGGTCAGCGGAATGTCGAAGGAGACTGCTTGGGACTGGCCGTTCAGGGCGGCGACATACCAGCGGTCGCCCTTCCGGCGTGCGACGATAAAGGATTTCTCCGGATAGCCGTCGATAAAGCGCGTCTCGTCCCATGCCACGGGAACCTGCTTCATGTGGTCCTGTGCCGTGGGAGGCAGGGCGTAGAAGCCTTCGGGACGGTCGGCCCAATGCTGGATGCCGGACTCAAAGGCCACGGAGAGTGCCAGCTCGTGGGCGTATGTCGTGGTGTGGGGATGCTGGGAGTTGGTGAAGGCCACGGGCGTATAGTCCATCGGCCCCACGACGTTGCGGGTGTAGGGCAGCAGGCAGTTGATGCGTGCGCCTTCGGTGGTCATAACGGGGCCGTTGTTGTACTGTTCGGCACCGAAAACGGCCTCCTGTGACATCAGGTGGGGATAAGTGCGGCTCCATCCGCGCGGGATGGTACAGCCGTGGAAGTTGACCAGCAGCTCGTACTTGGCGGCGTCTTCGAGGATGTCGGCGAAATACTGCATGGTGTGCTGCTTGTCGCTCTCGAAGAAGTCAATCTTGACGCCTGCGATGCCGATGCTCCTGAGCCATGAAAACTCCTGACGGCGCTGGTCGGCATCCTGTAGCTTTCCGTTGTTGGAGTGGTACCAGACGAGCGGTTTGATGCCTTTCTCTTTGGCATAGCGCACGACGTCCTCTATGGTTCCGCCGTTGTTCATCTGCTCCCATTCCCAGTCTATGAGCACGTACTCCCAGCCCATCTGGGCGGCAAGGTCCACGTAGCTGGTACAGATCTTGTAGTCCTTGGAGCCGTGGTTATAGGCCCAGTAGACCCATGCGGCACGTCCTGGCTTCACGAAGTCAGTGTCCTCGATGGCACAAGGTTCCGACACATCAGCGACGAGGGTGGACTCGACGATGGTCGCCAGAGAACCGATTATCAGCACCCTCCAAGGCGATGTCCACGAACCCGTCCATGTGGGATTCACGGCTCCCTTGCCATAGCCTTCGTAGTCGAAGGGGTAGGAGAGCTGGTAGAGGTCGGGGTTGGCGCTGTTGTCGAGGTGGGTGGAGCTGTAGGAGCGTCCGATATTCGCCTCGGTGATAAGGATAAAGGTGCCAGCGTTCTCGAAGAGAGCCGGATAGCACCACGCCCCGGTCTTCCCGCTGCCCGGCTGGTAGGGGAAATCGGCTTCGTAGGAGGTATTGAAAGAGTGTAGCCAGCGATGTGCTTCGGCGGGAATCTCGTAAGAAGTGAGTTCCGACGTGAACGTCCGTTGGCGGGTGTCCTCACCGGGAAGGAGATAGCGGAAGACGATGCCGTCCTCGTAAGCGCGTACCTCTACCTGTAGGTTCTGCCGCTCGGCATTGGCCAGGGTCAGCACGATGCGGTTGGCGGTGTTGCTAACGGAAGAACGCTTGCCATGCAAGGCGTGGTACTCCTCGCGGATGGTCTCGGAGGGGGTGGCGCCGACGAATATCAGTCCGGTGGCGTAGTCCTCCCCGGAAGTCTTGATTCCCAGTCGCGCCTGTGCCACCTGGGTGCCTGCGGCATCCTTCATGACGAGGAATGGCACGCCGTCTGCGATGGTGAACGCGGCTGTCAGTCCGCTGGTGGGGCTCTTGACGGTGGGGAAGGTGTTGGCCTGCACGGGGACATCGTTCTGCTGGGCATGGACGGAAAGAACCGTCATAAGCAGAAGGGAGGAGAGAAGTTGTTTCATCAGATGATAAGGGTTTAGAGGGAGAATTATTTGGCCACAAAAATAGGGAAAAGTGACGTATTTCTATCGGAAAAGCGTAAAAACTTTCATTTTTCCATTCCCGACTATCAACTTTTAGTTACCTTTGCCGCCAAATGTCACACAAAAACACATAAAACGACATGATTTGGAACCCGAATAAGGAATGTATGAGCCGCGACGAGATGAGCGCGCTACAGGGCAAACGGCTTCACAAGATTGTGGAGTACGTCTATCACAATGTGCCTTTCTACCGAAACAAACTCCAGGAAATGGATATCCGCCCGGATGATATCCAAACCATTGAAGACATAAACAAGCTGCCCTTCACGACCAAGAAGGACTTGCGCGACAACTATCCCTTCGGTCTGCAGGCTGCTCCCCAGAGCGAAATTATCCGTGTGCACGCCAGCAGCGGCACCACGGGCAACCCGACCATCGTGGGCTATACGCGTAAGGATATCGGTGTATGGAGCGAGTGCATGGCGCGCTGTCTGACGGCCTACGGGGTCACGCGCGACGACATCTTCTCCGTTGCTTACGGCTATGGCTTGTTCACGGGCGGCCTGGGGGCACACTATGGCGTGGAGCACATCGGAGCCAGCGTCATCCCGGCCGGAACAGGCAACACGGAGAAGCACCTGAAGCTGATCCGCGACCTCGGCATCACGGGTCTCGCCTGCACGCCCTCCTATGCGTTGTATCTGGCTGAGACGATGGACAAGTTGGGTATCCGCAAGGAAGACATCAAGTTGCGCGTGGGTGCCTTTGGTGCAGAGCCTTGGACGGAAAGTATGCGTGCGGAAATCCAGGAACGTCTCGGCCTCAAGGGCTATAATATCTACGGCCTCTCGGAAGTGATGGGACCCAGTGTCAGTTACGAATGTCAGATGCAGCACGGCTCGCACATCTGTGAAGACCACTTTTATCCCGAAATCATCAATCCCGTAACCCTTGAATCGCTGCCCGCCGGACAGACGGGCGAACTGGTGTTCACCACCTTGACGAAGGAAGGAATGCCCGTGTTGCGCTACCGCACACGCGACCTCTGTTCGCTGATGCCCGGAACTTGCGACTGCGGACGAACGGAAGTGCGCATGAGCCGCATCCAAGGCCGTTCGGACGATATGCTCATCATCCGAGGCATCAACGTCTTTCCCTCGCAGGTGGAGAGCGTCGTGCTGTCGATGCCGGAATTTGCTCCGCGCTATATGCTCATCGTGGATCGCGTCAACAACCTCGACACGCTACAGGTGCAGGTGGAAATCCGTCAGGAGTTCTTCACCGGCGTCTTCGACACGCCTGCCGCCGTGGATCAGTTGGAGAAGAAGTTGGCTTCGAAGCTCAAGAGTGTGCTCAGTATTGCTGCCAAGGTGCAGCTCAAGGCGCCGAACACCATCGAGCGCAGTCAGGGCAAGAGCGCGCATGTGATAGACAAGCGTAAATTATAGACCCACCCCCGATTCCTTCCCTTAGGGAGGGGAGACCTGCGGGTCGAATCAATTATGTGGTTAAACCATAAATATAGATTAGATGGATAATAATGAAACAATGAACCAGCTTCACCCCTCCCAGAAGGGAGGGGCTGGGGATGGGTCTTTCTTCAACCCCGAATTTGAAACACTTTCTCGTGCTGAGATTGAGGCATTGCAGTTGGAGCGCCTGAAGAAGACGGTGCGCCACTGCATGAACAATGAGTTCTACCGCAAGAAGTTCGCGGAGGTAGGCATCACGCCCGATGACATCAAGACCTTGGCCGACGTGCGCAAGCTGCCGTTCACGACGAAGCAGGACTTGCGCGAGACCTATCCTTTCGGTATGTCGTGTGTGCCTTTGCGTGACTGCGTGCGTTTGCACTCCTCTTCCGGCACAACGGGCAATCCCACCGTTATCCTCCACACTCAGAAAGACTTGGACGAGTGGGCCAGCCAGGTGGCACGTAACCTGTGGATGGTCGGCTTGCGTCCAGATGACGTCTTCCAGAACTCCAGCGGCTACGGTATGTTCACGGGCGGTCTGGGCTTCCAGTACGGTGCCGAGAAGTTAGGAATGCTGACCGTGCCGGCTGCGGCAGGTAACTCGCTGCGGCAGATTAAGTTCATCAAGGACTTCGGTACGACGGCTATCCATGCTATTCCGAGTTATCTCACCCGTCTCTATGAGGTCATGCAGCAGGAAGGCGTGGATCCGCGTCGCGACACCAAACTGAAGGTGTTGGCCATTGGTGCAGAGCCCCACAGCGAGGAACAGCGCAAGCGTATTGAGGAGATGATGGGCGTGAAGGCTTACAACTCCTTCGGCATGAGCGAAATGTGCGGCCCTGGTGTGGGCTTTGAGTGTCCTGAGCAGAACGGTATGCACTTCTGGGAAGACTACTACATTGTGGAGATTGTTGATCCAGAGACGCTGGAACCTGTGCCCGACGGTGAGATTGGTGAACTGGTGCTCACGACCCTGTGTCGCGAGGCGATGCCGTTGCTCCGCTACCGCACACGCGACCTGACCCGCGTACTCGGACGCACGTGTCCTTGCGGTCGCAATCATGTCCGCATCGACCGTATGCGCGGCCGTTCAGACGATATGATCGTGCTGCGTGGTGTGAATATCTTCCCAATTCAGATTGAGAAGATTCTCATGAAGTTCCCAGAGCTGGCCACCAACTACCTCATCACACTCGTCACCGAGGACAACAACGACCAGATGATTGTCGAGGTGGAGCTGAACGAGGTCTCCGACGACTTCTCCAAACTGAAATCCCTTGAGGCCGAAATCCGCCACCGTCTGGGCGATGAAATCCTGCTGAAGCCTATCGTGAAACTCGTGGCCAAAGGCACGCTGCCCGTCAGCGAAGGTAAGGCCGTGCGTGTGGTCGATAAGCGCAAGGTGTTTCAGTAAGCCCTTTAAAACTTGAACTTTAAACATTAAACTGAACCAATATGACTATCCATCAACTTTCCATTTTCATCGAGAACCGTTCAGGTACACTCATCAAGGTGCTCGATGCCCTGAAACAAGCAGGGATACAGATTGTTGCATCGACGATTGCCGATACTGCGGAATATGGTATCTACCGCCTCATCTGCAGCGAACCCATGCGTGCGTGTGAAGAACTGAAAAAGGCGGGAGTTGCTGTTGCACTTAGCGAAGTCTTCGCTTTGGAGCTCGACAACGAGCCGGGACGTGCTGCCGATGCCGTGAAGATGTTCAGTCTGGCAGACATCAGCATTACCTACATGTATTCCTTCCTGCTGCGTGGAAAAGGCATCCTCATCTTCCGCACGGACAACAACGAACATGCTCAGGAGGTGATTGAAAAGAACGGCCTCAAGAGCATTGGAGAAGATGCGCTGACTGCGCTGGTATAAACTTTCTGCAAAGACTATCAGACGAAGCTTCGGGAACCGACGGAAAGGATTCCCAAAGCTTCGTCTGTTTTTGTGACAGGACTGTTCCTGAGCGGATTACTTGAAGACGAAGTACACGGCAAGCACCAGGCAGACAAAGGCGGCGAGGTGATTCCAGTGGAGGCTCTGTCCCTGGAAAAGGAAACCTGCGATGATGGTGAAGATGATGAGCGAGATGGCTTCCTGAATGACCTTCAACTGCACGAGCGAGAAGGGACCTCCGTTGGCAGCGAAGCCTATGCGGTTGGCGGGCACGGCAAAGCAGTACTCGATGAAGGCGATGCCCCACGAGAAGGCGATGACGGCGATGAGAGGCCAGTGGGTGCTGATGCCAGCCTGTTGCAGGCGCAGGTGGCCGTACCAGGCGAGGGTCATGAAGATGTTGCTCGTGAGCAAGAGGAGGATGGTTTGCAGGGCTTGCATGATGGCTATTTGTCGATGTATTTAGTCTTTTCCTTGAAAATCGGGCGCAAAAATACTGCTTTTCGATGAAAAAACGCTACCTTTGCCGCCGGAAATATTGAAATAGGGCACGCCCACGCACGTTTTTATGTGGAATGAGAAGCAAATCATAGAGCAACTTCGCGACGAACTGACTCGCGAACGGGCTTTTGCGGCGGTTGTAGAGCACTTCAAGGAGCAGCTCTACTGGCAGATTCGTCGCATGGTATTCTCGCACGACGACGCGGACGACATCCTGCAAAACACGTTTATCAAGGCATGGACGGGCATGGATGGGTTCCGTGGCGATGCTCAGTTGGGCACGTGGCTCTTCCGTATTGCCAATAACGAGACGCTGAACTTCCTCGACCGCAACCGTCAGCAGATGAGCCTCGACGAGGAGGCGGCAGTGGGAGTGGCTGCACGTCTGGAGAGTGACCCCTATTTCGACGGCGACGAGACAGAACGCCAGTTGCAGGAGGCTATCGCTACGCTGCCCGACCGCCAGCGTCAGGTCTTCAACCTTAAGTACTTCGACGAGATGAAATACGAGGATATGAGCGAACTCTTAGGGACGAGCGTCGGGGCTCTGAAGGCGTCGTATCACCATGCCGTGCGCAAAATCTCCGACTTTTTCCACGCTTGTGATTAAACCTTCCTCAACATCCGGGGTCAAACCATCAGAAATGATAAACGACGATATGACACAAGAAGAAACATACATCAGAGAACACGACAGCGGCCGCCGTCCGTTCACGGTTCCAGAAGGCTACTTCGAAGGCTTCACGGAGCGCATGATGACGCGACTGAAGGCTGAGGAGCAGGCTCCTGTGGCTGTGGTGCGTGCAGTCAGGATTCCGCTCTGGCGTCGTGCCATGCGCTATGCGGCAGTAGGCCTGGTGGCTATGGTGTGTGTCGGAGGCGCCTGGTTCTACACCTCGCATCGTCCTACGTCGGACGCTCAGGCGCAGTTGACGGCTCAGATGGAGTTCTCGGATTTCAATTATTCGGACGATGATCTCGATGCTGTACTCGATTACGAGCTGGTGGACAACGCACACATTGCATATTATCTCACGGAGGCTTATTAGTCCTCGCAAACAAACGATTAACGAAATGAAAAGAATATTGTCTCTGGCGTTCTTGGCGCTGTTCACGGTAAGCCTTTGGGCACAGAACCCCGAACAGGGCAAACCACGCTTTGACCCGAAGGAGTTCCAACAGCGGATGCAGGCTGAACTGACCAAGCAGGCTTGTCTGACGCCCGAGGAGGCTCAGGCTTTCTTCCCTGTCTACAGGGAGATGAAGGAGAAGCAGCGCAACATTGGTGTGCAGATTCACGAATTGAAGAAGCAGTGCAAGCCGGACGAGGCTTCGTATATGGCTGCCATTACGCGTATCAAGCAGTTACAGATGGAGTCGGCTCAGTTGGAGCAGGCTTATTACATCCGCCTCCTCGCCCTTGTTCCTGCCTCTAAGGTCTTCAAGGTGATGAGTGCCGAGGATGACTTCCACCGCCGCATGGTGCAGCAGGGTCGTGGACGCAAGCCGCAGGGACAACGTCCTCACGGACAGCAGTAACGGCTCTCTTTTCTACAACGAATTACACGAATTTTACGAATTAGCCTCAAGGGGGTGTCCTAAAGGACAAAGATTCGTAAAATTCGTGTAATTTTTTGTTTCCTTGAAACGTCAGTCTTTCATCAGTTGTTCGAGGAAGGCATCGAGTTCCTTGTCGAGGCCTTTCAGCAGTTCGGTGTCGAGAATCATGGTTTCGTCGTCCACGATGTAGAGGTCGCAGATGGTCTCGCCGTCCTCGCCCATGAGCACGAAAGAGAAGGGATGGAGGATGCTCATGTTGTCGATTTCCTTGCGCAGTTGTCCGAGGCATTGCTTGATGATGGGCGCGGCCACCTCGTAGAGGTCTTCCTCGGTAGGTTCCAGCCATTGTTCGATGACGGCGCGGTCGAGTTCTTCCATGTCATCGTTGTACGTCCTCAGCTCGCCGCTTTCGGGCTTCACTTGCATGTGGATGTCTGTGAGCACTGGGTCGGCGTCCTGTGGGAACTTGGCAGCCACCTTGCGGATGGCGCGCTGGATTTGCTGGATGGTTTGCTGCGTTGCTTTCATACTGCTGCTTTTGAGAAAAGGGTCGGAACCGTGGTTGGTGTCCGACCCTTAGTTCCTAATCGTATCGATGTGAGGAAAGGATTGCTGGGAATGAAGTTTTACCGGATGGAAACCTTGCGGACGACCTTGCCGACTTTCAGGATGTAGCAGCCGTGCTGTAGGTTGAGGTTTACGACGGCTTCGTTGCTTTCAATCTTGAAGCTGCTGATGCGTGTTCCGGCGAGGTTGAAGATTTCGAGTACCAGTCCTTCGGCGTTGGAGATGTGGACTTGTGTTCCTTCTACGGCAATCTGTACGTTCTGGAATTCTGCATCGGCCTCGGCGGTAAATTCCACGGGAGCCTCTGCCTCGGCAACAGGTTCGTTGGCGCGTGCAGGCATGGCCGCAAGGAGGGTCAAAATCGTCAAAAGTAGTATGTTTTTCTTCATAGTCGAAGCTATTTTTCGTTTATTTGGGACAAATGTAGGCTTTTTCTGCGGTTCGTGCAAATTTTTTTCGGAAAAAAGACAATAAATCGGCGATTATAGTGTTATTCTCTGCCGTTCCTGTGCCAAAATGGTGTTTCCGAAGATGTTTTTGGCTTCGCAGAGCAGCACATTTTCGTCCTCATAGCGTGCGGAGAAGTGTCCTATCGCCAGACGCCGTGCATTGGCGGCTTTGGCGCAGGCGGCAGCTTGTGCGGCTGTGCTGTGGTTGTACTTCTGAGCAAGCTGGCTTTCGGCTTCGGCATAGGTGGCTTCGTGGTACATGAGCGTGACGTCGTGACACCATTCGGCCAGTTCTTTGACGGGCATCGTGTCGGAGCAATAGGCATAGCTGCGCACGGGGTCGGGTGGGGTAGTGAGGCGGCTGTTGGCCACGGTTTCGCCTTCGGGCGTCTGCCAGTCCTGACCAGCCTTGATGTTGTTGATGGCCCACGTGGGGATGCCGTAGAAATCAATCATTTCGCGGCGTATGTGGCGTTGTCCGGGCTTTTCCTTGATGAGATAGCCGCAGCAGGGTACGCGGTGCTTGAGAGGCAGTGACCACACTTCCATCGAACGGTCTTCAAAGATGCATCGGTGCTGCGTGGTGTCTACAGCCTGGAAGTGGACTTCGTAGCCGATGTCGGCGCAAAAATGCGCTATGGTAAACTCGATGAAAGTCTGTAGGTTAGAAGGTCCGTGGACGTACAGCGGTGCAGTCCTTCCCATCAAGCCCATTGTGGAAATCAATCCCGGAAGACCGAAGACGTGGTCGCCGTGGGCATGACTGATGAAGATATGAGCGATGCGTTGCCAGCTCAATCCCGTGTGGCGCCAAGCTATCTGGGCACCTTCGCCGCAGTCGATGAGCAGCAGTTTGTCGCGCAGGTTCACGACTTGCGCAGAGGGTAGGTGGCGTGGAGTGGGCAAAGCCGAGCCACAGCCGAGGATATGGATTTCAAAAGGTTGCATTCTATTCCAGCAGTTCTTGGAGTTTTCGGCCCAATGCCTCGCCTCTGAGGTTGCTCTCAACGACCTTTCCGTCTGGACCAAAGAGCAGGGTGAAGGGGATGGCACGGACGTTGTATTTCTGGGCGGCAAGGCTCTTCCAGCCCTTCAGGTCGCTGAGTTGTGTCCACGTCATTCCGAGGTCAGCCACGGCTCGCAACCAGGCCTCGCGGTTGTTGTCGAAGGAAAGGCCAACGATGTCGAATCCGTGTTCGTGGAAGCGTTCGTAGGCAGCTTTCACGTTCGGGATTTCCTGTCGGCAGGGACCACACCAGCTTGCCCAAAAGTCCACGAGAACGTACCTCCCATGACCGATGTATTCGCTCAAGCGATGCTTTAGACCTACTTCATCAGGAAGCTCGAAGTCAATGAGTTCTGCGCCTGGCTTAATGCGTTCGTTTATGGCGATTTCCTCTCGGATTTCTTTCAGCTCTGGCACATCGGCATGGGGGTAGGTGGCCATGAAAGAGGTGATGAAATCCAAGCCCAAGAGGCGTTGGTATTTGTTGATGAGCGTGGCGCAGGCTGGGCTTTCGCGGTGGCTTTCGAGTGCATGGCAGAGGTAGCTGTGGGCTTGTGCGTTGAGCTGCTGATAGGCTGCCACCATGCTGTCGGCCGCTGCACGCCGTTCGGGTGTCAGTTCCTTTGCCTGCACGTATTCCATCAGTGCGTCGTACTTCCCGCGCAGCAGGCGGTCGTAGTGCGTCATGCTGTCGGTAACCTCCTGCGCGAAGCCGTCGATGGTCTCGCCTGTTGATGCTTCTTGTGCATTGACATTCCATGCAAACAGCAGGACTGTCAGGAAAAGAAATTGTCTCATATCACTTTTTCGTTTTCACTTTTCATTTTCAGGTACTCTTCCAGTCCCTCGCGACGCAAGCGGCAGGCAGGGCAATGTCCGCATCCGTCGCCTGGAATACCATTATAACACGTAAGCGTGCGCGTGCGCACGAGGTCCAGCACGCCCATTTTGTCGGCTTTTGCCCACGTCTGAGCCTTGTCTATCCACATCAATGGCGTGTGGATGACGAACTGCTCGTCCATGCCGAGGTTCAGGCTGACGTTCAGCGACTTGATGAAAGCGTCGCGGCAGTCGGGATAGCCACTGTAGTCGGTCTGAGAAACGCCCGTGACGAGGTGGTTGATGCCTCTTTCGCGTGCAAAAACGGCTGCTACGGAGAGGAAAAACAGGTTCCGACCGGGTACAAAGGTGTTAGGAGGACCGTCGGCAGGCTTCTCCTGATCCATCTCGATGCTGCTGTCTGTCAGCGAGTTGCGCGAGAGCTGGCTGATGAACGAGACGTCCATCTGATGCCATTCCACGTCGCCTCCGCCGCAATTCAGGCCGTTTTTTCGGGCAACTTCGCCTGCAATAGCCGCTATTTCGCGTGCTTTTTCCACCTCGATGACGTGTTTTTGACCGTAGATGAAGGTCAGTGCCACCACCTCTCGGAAGTGTTTCAGTGCCCAGAACAGGCACGTTGTCGAATCCTGACCGCCGCTGAACACCACAAGTGCGGTCTCCTTATTCATGGGTTTCATATCCTTTTCTGTTTGTCTTTTTTATCGTTTTCAGCCTCTCTTAGGAGTCCTTGCTGCCTCTCTTAGGAGACTTTTCTATCTCTCATAGGAGACTTCGCTGCCTCTCTTAGGAGACTTTTCTATCTCTCTTAGGAGTCCTTGCGTCCTCTCTTGGCTGTAATTTTTTTCTTCCATTTTGTTGTGTGTAGCGCGTATTCGCGCGTCCTCTCAAATCACGCTGTAGCTCTCTCCCTCGTCGTAGACATCCATCCCCTCCGTCCTCTTCAGCCAGTCCACTACTCGGATGGTCAGAGGAAGCATAACCACTTCGTATAACGTCTTCACGACCACCTGACTGACAACCATTAGTGCAAGGTTTTCTTTAGGCACAATCCCTCCTAATGCAATGGGAAAGAAGACCAGGGAGTCGGACAGCTCGCCGACCACCGTAGAGGCGATGGCTCGCAAGGAGAAACGACGTCCTTTGTCGCGAATTTTCATTCGACTCATCACGTAGGCATTCAATAGCGAACCTACGAGGAAGGCTGCAAACGAGGCCAAGGCCACACGCGGTGCCAGGCCGAACAGGGCGTGGAAACCCTCCTGGTTCGTCCAGTACGGAGCACCTGGAATCAGGTCGGCCAGCCACGCCAGCAGCACGAAGGCGAAGTTCATCACGAAGCCCGTCCAGATGATGAGCTTGGCGCGACGGAACCCATACACTTCCGTGATGCAGTCGTTGACCACATACGAAATCGGGAAGATGAGCACTCCCGCCGTCAGGTTAAGCACTCCGACTTGTATCTGCTTGGTTGCTAACAGGTTTGCCAAGATGAGGCAAACGCAAAACGTGACACCGAGCAACATAAACGTCACGCTGACAGGTTCTTTTCTGTTCATTGTTCCTTGTTTTGTTATAGGGGGTGGTCTGGGATACCCCTGCGGTTTTGCGGGTGCAAAGATACGGCTTTCCCTCGAGACGACCAAATATTAGTGCTGCATTTTGCACACCAGGGCACTTTCTCTCCGATGTGACTTTGTGACATGTGACTTTGTGACATTAAGGGGTTCCAATAGTAGGAAAAAGAGTTGGAATAGAATTTTATTATTATATTATATATAATAATAACTTATATCTTAGCAGTTTTATGGTACGTTGGTAGTGCCGTATGCTATGAGAACCCTTTTTCGATGTCGGGAAGTCCTTAATGTCACAAAGTCACATGTCACAAAGTCACGTTCCGAAGCAATTGCGCCGCTTTAACGGTTTTTTACACATTCCTGCCCCTTAAAATTTGGTCGTTTCAGGAAATGAATGTATCTTTGTGCCGAAATAAGCAACCTAAGACTAACTAAAAACTGAAAACCTATGAAGTTCAAGAAAATCAAAGGTCTCATCGATGCCCCGTTCACTCCGATGAACGCCGACGGCAGCATCAATCTCAGTGTTATCCCCGAATACGCAGCACTCTTGCAGCGCAATGGCCTCAAAGGCGTGTTTATCAATGGCTCCAGCGGCGAGGGCTACATGCTCACCGAAGACGAGCGCAAGCAGATAGCAGAAGCTTGGATGGATGCCGTCAAAGGCATGGAGGACTTCAAGGTCATCGTCCACGTGGGCAGCACCTGCGTCCGTTCCTCGCGCAACCTCGCCGAACATGCCCAGGCCATTGGAGCTTTCGGCATCGGCGCTATGGCGCCTCCCTTCCCCAAGGTAGGCCGCATCGAGGAACTGGTGAAATACTGCGAGGAAATCGCCTGCGGAGCCCCTCAGCTTCCCTTCTACTTCTACCACATTCCCGCCTTCAACGGTGCCTTCCTCTCCATGTACGACTTCTTGCAGGCCGTGGACGGTCGCATCCCCAACTTCGCCGGCATCAAGTACACCTTCGAGAGCCTCTATGAGTACAATCGCTGTCGCCGCTACAAGGACGGCAAGTTCGACATGCTTCACGGTCAGGACGAGACCATCCTTCCCTGCCTCGCTATGGGTGGCGCACAGGGTGGCATCGGCGGCACCACGAACTACAACGGACGCTGCCTCACCGGCATCATCAAGGCGTGGGAAGAGGGCGACCTGGAGAAAGCACGCGAGCTGCAGAACTACGCACAGGACGTCATCGACGTCATCTGCCACTTCCGGGGCAACATTGTCGGCGGTAAGCGCATCATGAAGCTCATCGGCCTCGACCTCGGCCCCAACCGCACACCCTTCCAGAACGTGACCGACGAGGAGGAAGCCCGTCTGAAAGCAGAGCTCGAAGCCATCGATTTCTTCAATCGTTGCAATAAGTAAGCCTCACCCCCAACCCCTCTCCAAAGGGAGAGGGGAGTGGATACCTTTCAAGAATAGATTCCTTTACACACAATGAGAACGATATATAAATTATTATTAGCTCTAATACTAACCGCTCCCTCCCTAGTAGGGAGGGCGGGGGGAGAGTCCGTGGGGGGTGGGTCTGCCCACCGCTTCAACACCGCCACCTTCACCTCCGTTCCAGCCCTCTCAGCTTTTGGAGGTCAGGGCGTAAGCGGAGCCTTTGCAGGTGTCGTTGGCGACCGCGTCTTGGTGGCTGGTGGCTGCAACTTCCCTGGAGTCCCGGCAGCCGAGGGTGGTCAGAAGGTGTTCTACACCGAGATCTATGCCCTCTCTGATGGCCGTTGGGAACTTGCTGGCTCGCTTCCTTGTGGCCTTGCCTATGGAGCCAGCGTCACCACTCCCGAAGGCATCGTCTGCCTTGGTGGCACCGCCGACGGCAGCAAGAGCGAGGACTTCGCCGTTCTGCTGACCCTCGATGCCAGCCTTGCCCTCCAGAGCCAGTCCCTGCCTGTGCTGCCCACCGCCCTCGACAACTTCGCCGCAGCCTATGGTGACGGCTACATCTATGCCGCTGGCGGTCTGCACAACGGAACGCCCAATCACAAAGCCTACCGCCTCCGTTGGCCCTTGCCCGCCTCATGGTTCGAATCGCAGACAGGAGCCGCCTGGGAAGAACTGCCCGACATGCCCGGTCCAGCCCGCGTTCAACCCTCTGCAGCCGTCCAGAAAGGCGCCATAGGCTCCAACTTCTACCTCCTCGGAGGCTTTGACCCCCGCTATCGCAAGGCCGTCTCCAACGGCGTCTATTTCGACCCAAGGAAAGGCAACTGGTATGCAACCTCCTTGATGACTCTCCCCCCGCCCTCCCTGTTAGGGAGGGAGCAGTTACCTTCAGGAGATGAAAATAATCAAGGGGCAATGGATTCTACTCTCCCCCTTGAGGGGGAGCGGGGAGGGGGTCTTGCTCTCGTCGGTGCCTCCGCCCTTCCCTCTGGCGCAGCCCATATCCTTTGCTTCGGCGGTGTCAACAAGCGCATCTTTGAGCAAGCCCTCGACCGCAACTACCAGCTCTCTGACACCACCATCCAGACCGCAGACCGCCTTGCCCAACTCCGCGAGGAAGTCTACTACTACATGACTCAGGAACCCGCGTGGTACCAGTTCCGCCGTAGCATCCTCGTCTACCACACCGTCACAGACTCGTGGGCAGAAGTCTTCGACTCCCCACTCATTGCCCGTGCTGGGGCTGCCATCGTTCCCATCCCTTCTAATGCCCTTTCTTCTCTAAGCGCAGGCGATGGCACCGCCATTGCATCAAGGGCAGCCATTAGCGCGCTCGTCATCGGTGGTGAAGCCAAACCCGGCATCCGCTCTTCCGATGTCACCCGCGTGGACATCACCTATACCGCCCACTTCGGTTGGCTCAACTGGACGGTTCTCATCCTCTACCTCCTCGGCATGGTCTACCTTGGCTACTACTTCATGCGTCGTGCCTCCAACTCCAGCGAGGACTTCTTCAAGGGTGGAGGACGCATTCCCTGGTGGGCAGCAGGCATCAGCATCTTCGCCACCATGCTCTCCGCCATCACCTACATGAGCATTCCTGCCAAGGCTTACGCCACCGACTGGACCTACTATCCCATGCAAATCTGCATCCTCGTGGTCTCGTTCCCCGTCATCCGCTACTACCTTCCCTTCTTCCGACGCCTGAACGTCACCACCGCCTACGAGTACCTCGAACGCCGTTTCAACAGCGTCACCCGTCTCATGGCCTCCATCCTCTTCATCGTCTTCATGGTTGCCCGCACGGCTCTCGTACTCTTCCTGCCGTCGTTGGCCATGACTGCCGTCACGGGCATTGACATCTACGTCTGCATCGCCCTCATGGCCCTCATCACCATCCTCTACTGCACGATGGGCGGCGTCGAAGCCGTCGTCTGGGGCGATGTCATCCAGGGTATCATCCTCGTCGGTGGAGCCATCCTTGCGGCCGTCTACCTCATCGTCAACACGGGCGACAACGGTGCTTCGGATTTCTGGCAGATAGCCAATGACCACGACAAGTTCCGCATTTTCCTCTTCGATGCCGAAAATCCCTTCGACTTCGTTAACGCCACTTGGTGGGTCGTCATCCTCGGTGGTCTTGCCAATAACCTCATCAGCTACACCAGCGACCAGACCGTTATCCAACGCTACCTCACCACTTCCGACGAGAAGAGTGCAGCACGCGGCATCCTGACCAACGGCCTCATGTCCGTCGTCGTCACCATCGCCTTCTTCACCATTGGCACAGGTCTCTACACCTTCTTCAAGACCCATCCTGCCGAACTCGACATCACAATGGCTAAGGGCGACGCCATCTTCCCCTTCTTTATGATGAGCCAGCTTCCTGCAGGACTCGCCGGTCTCCTCATCGCCGCCGTCTTCGCCGCTACTATGTCCACCATTGCCTCCAACATCAACAGCATCTCCACCGCCTTTACGGTCGATCTCTGGGGCAAGATGAAGAAGTCGGCTCCCAAGGGTGGCGAAGTGAAGGTCGCCCGCGTCGCAGGTATCTGTGCCGGCATGATAGGCATGGCCATCGCCTGGCTTATGGCCACCATTGACATCCAGTCGCTCCTCGACTATTTCAACACCATCCTCGGCTTGCTCAGTGGTGCCATTGGCGGTCTCTTCATGATGGGCATCTTCTTCCCTCGCATCGGTTCCCGTGCGGCCATGATTGGCTTCCTCTGTGGCACCGCTACCGTCCTCTACATGAACTTCTGCACGCAGGCCAACTTCCTCCTCTTCGGCTTCGTCTCGATGCTCGTCAGCGTCCTCGTCGCCCTCTTCCTCAGCATCTTCTTCCCGCAGGATAAGGAGCAGCCCGGCCTTACGTGGAAAACCTTGCAAAAAGAATAAAACTAATTCAATATGATTGACTTCAAGAAACTAGCGGAGCAGTATCGCTCTGAATTATTAGATCGCACCATTCCCTTCTGGCTCAACAACTCCCAGGATCTCGACTTCGGTGGCTATTTCACCTGCCTCGACCGCGATGGCTCGGTCTATGACACCGACAAGTTCATCTGGCTCCAGGGGCGCGAAGTCTGGATGTTCTCCAAGCTCTATAACACCGTCGAACCCCGTCAGGAGTGGCTCGATGCCGCCATCCAGGGTGCCGAGTTCCTGCGCAAGTATGGCCACGACGGCAACCTCAACTGGTACTTCGCCCTCGACCGCGAAGGCCATCCCCTCGTAGAGCCCTATAACATCTTCTCCTACACCTTCGCCGTCATCGCCTTCGGCCAGCTCTCCATCGCCCTCGCCACCGCCGCCAAGAACGGCCTCCCTGCCATCAGAGTGTGCGGCGATTCCATCACCGCAGACCAACTCTCTGCCTCCTACGCCTCCATCGCCAAGCGCACCTTCGACATCGTTCTCTCCAAGACCGACAACCCCAAGGGCCGCTGGTCAAAATCCTCTCCTGGCGCCCGTGCCCTCAAGACCTTCGACCTTCCTATGATTCTCTGCAACGTCGCCCTCGAAATCGAGCCTCTGCTGGAA
>Ga0310696_10004736_pt1 | contig 16612 bp, 16 predicted proteins | sample AusTroGonzalo_MG_4_FD_203885 | JGI IMG/M metagenome (GOLD analysis project Ga0310696, IMG submission 203885) | Bovine rumen microbial communities from tropical cattle in Woodstock, Queensland, Australia - Gonzalo_02 (v2) (version 2) | ecosystem: Host-associated > Mammals > Digestive system >...
CTTAGTCCGCCTTTTTGACCCCCGCTGCCCCGCATTCGGGCCGGGCCCATTTGCGAAAATCTGTACCTCTTCGTGATTTTACGCGATAGCCTACAGCAATAATGACATCTAAGTCATAAAGACGAGAAGGCTTGTCGGAAAAAGGAATTTGCAAAAAATGCAAATTGCTCTCTTCTTCAAGTTCGCCTTCATTGTAAATATTTTTAATATGTCTGGAAATAACCGAAATATCTTTCTGAAATAATTCAGCTATTTGTGCTTGAGTGAGCCATACTGTATCATCAACTAGTTGAACTTCTAGTTGTATCGTGCCGTCTTTGCTTCTATAGATAATTACTGATTTTTCCGATTGTTGATTGTCATTTGATAAAATTACTTGATTTTCCATATTATTATAATTTTAAAAGATTTCAAAAATAATGTCGAATTCTCTGCTGCAAAATTACATCATAATTTCATCACTGTCAAGGATTTAATTGTTAAATTTTATTTAGATTTCTTTCATAAAAATGCAAGTTTTGTTAAAAATTTTTAACATTTTTTACGCCCTGACGGGCGATGTTTCTTATTCCTTTTTTCTTGATAAAAAAGGAACCGAAAAAATCAAGGCCCGAAACATCGGCCCAACGCTGCAGCCGTCCTAAGGCGGTGATCCTCATGGCGGGAAAAACTTTCTAACGAAAGCAACGACCAGGCGCCCCGCCGTGAGTATCATTTGCTTAGTCCGCCTCTTTGACCCTCGCTGCCCCGCATTCGGGCCGGGCCTCCGCGCCGCGAAGCGAAGTGTGGGCGAAGCCAAAATCTTTTCAGTTAGTAAGGACTTCAATTATACTAAAAAGAGTTGTCGCAAATTTTGCGACAACCACTTTTTTGACAAAAAGTTCTTGACAGATTAAAGATTATCTGTATCTTTGCAGTGGATTTAGAATCAAAATCAATAGAGCATCGTAAAACAAAATACTAATGGGACAGTGAGTTCGCAGGATTGCGAAGTTGAGACTCGCGCTTTAAATCAAGCAGTAAAGCGTAATATAGAACGTTTTCCTGATGATTTTATGTTTCGAATAACAACTACAGAATGGTCAAATATCTCATCACAATTTGTGATGACATCTAGAATAAAACGTCCAATTTATGAAGCTCTCACTCAAATTGGAGAGCGGCATGATCCGTTACCTGAAATAGGATATAACGCCATTCAAAAGAGAAGGGAAAGAGGTGAATAAGATTCTTAGTCATATTTTTGCATGTTATATCTCATAAGTTTGCATCAGATGGTTCTGTTCTTCTTTATCTGAACAATAAATAGGTGCTATAAGCCTTCTGCTGTGATAGCATCTTTGTGCGGAGTTCTTTTCGGGATGAAGATGGGCGTTGGCTAACATATTATCTGACAGCTGGGTGCAGTAGAAACAGTATCTGCGACTTTCACTGAACTTGTATAAACGGCAGATGAGATCATAGAATCTTGACCAATAACCATGTGTTGGATTTAATACGATATCAACACTACTAAGAATTTTATCAAATCGGTTTTTAAGGTCACGATTATTTAAACGGAATTCTGCTCTGTTTTTAATGCCCTTAATTTTAATAGTTTTGAATATATTGTTTTCTCCACATTGAACAATCAGAAAACGTTTGCCATTACACTTAAACTGTCTGCTCTGTTCAAGTTCGTTTATTAATTTTTCTATATTATTATCGTCTGCATCTTTAGATTTCATAAATATTTGGTGAGTTTTCAAATCTTTTATTTCACCGTTTTGTAACAGAAACAGTCGGTTCCCTTCCAGCCCTGGAGCCAGTTTCAATTCAAATAAAGCTGTCACTTTTTTATTGTGGACTGATTCGGCAAGCTTTTTTAAATCGTTTTTGCTGGTAAGAATCCATTCGCTGAACATCACAAAATCGGAGTCTTTAGCGTTGATAATTTCGGCAGCGGTTTTGATGCGAAGTTTTCTTTCTGCTAGAGACAAACTATCGTCCCAATCTGGAAATGACACCAGTTTTACTATCATAATGGCAGAGTTTTTGATGAATTGTATTTGTTGACAAAGTTAATAATAAATATGATACGTTGTAAACTTTTAAACTAAAGAAAGCCGTTTCCGCTTCCGCAGTTGTACTTTACTCCGTCCAATATGAGGGCTAATAAAATTGCTAGTGCTATCATATTAATAATGTGTTAAGAGGTTTAAAAAATAGTTTTGACGATGCAAAAATAAAGTGGGAGTGTGTCAAAAAACGGTACAGCGATGCTATATTTTTGCACCGATTGAGCATTGTTTAATAAAATATTTAGTTTGAATGTTTTTTTTGTATTCTTACAGCAAAATTTGGTTGTTTTAAACATTTGTTAAAGTAGATTGAGAGGTTTTTGAGCTTTCATTAACCTCTCTTTCGTTTTTTAGATGCCGTACTTCTTGCTGTATTCTTCACAGACTGAAGTCATCTCATCATCGCATTCGAGGGCGAATTGTTTGGCTTTGACGCTGAACATGACTCGGGCATCATCGCCACCACGAGCGAGGGTTGACATCTCGACGAGATCGGCGGTTTTGTGGCTGGAGGAGAATGGAAGACAGAGGCCATCGGTGATTTTTGAAAGCTCACGGTACCATTCGACTTCATGAATTGTTAGAGTGTCGAAATGGATGCCAAGTTTGGCTGCTTTGAGGGCTTCCTGGCGCCAGTCGATGGTGTTGCACTTGATGATATCGCCATAAAAATAACCAACTTTGTGTGGAATGGAGTCGGCAATGAGGAGGACTGCCTTGGTGGAGTTTTCACGCCAGTTGGTTTCCTCGACGATTTTTTTGATGACGAGCTCGTAGAATTCATCGCCGTCACCGCCACATGTGTCTTTTGAATCTTTAACGAATTTAATTAAAGCATTTTCATTGTCGGTGAGAGGAATGCATTGATAAGCATTGCCAAACTCGTTGGCGTTTGGCATATCGCAGTAATCACCAAAGGCCACTACGCCGAGACGAAGATCTGGATTTGAACGGAACAAACGTGGAATGAGTTCTGAAACTTCGAGACGGACTGCGTCGATGTAGCTGGCCATGGAGCCGGTGGTGTCGAAGGCAATGACCATATCAAGACGGCCGTCAACTTTTTTAATTACATCGTCGGCAGGAAAACGGTCAACGATTAAGAGGTCTTCAGTTTCGATGGTTGTTTTTTTAGTGGTTACTTTTTTCATGGTATTAATTTTTTAATGTTAGGATTCGGTTTGATTGCGATGCAAAAATATAATAGAAATTTGGGTTGTCAAGGGAAAATCGGATTGCAAGGCTTGCAAAGGGGGAAAGAAAACGCTACCTAGGAGGACGGGCAGCTCCTCATACTTTCTCCTTTAAAGGATTGGCGGCAGCCCTTTACGCTCTTCCAGATAGCTAAATAATCAGGGCTAATCATCGAGACTACAGACACCGATGAAAACCTTAACGGTATGAGGAGTGACACAGCTCTTCCTCAAAGCCCTGACGTAGCGTATCAACTTTTATAGGCGCTCCCGCTCCCATTGCGGGTGCCACATAAAAGCTGATGACTTTCGGGTGCAAAAATATATGTTATTTTTGATTGGAAAAGGAAAAAAGGGTTGCAAGGCTTGTAAAAGGTTTTTTCTTGCAAAGCTCGACAGCATACTATTATTTTGCAGAAAAAAACAGACTACTATGGCTAATACATCATCATTCAAATGCAAAAGAGCTGACCTGCTTAAAGCTCTTAATATAATTAAAGTGAGAGGTAATAAACTGATGCTCTTGATCGAAGCTAATGTTTTAGAGAAGAAGATTTCTTTAAAAACTTCTATCGGTGAAACCGAGATTTCTGGTAGCGATTTCACAGGTCAGAACTGCTCAATCTTCTTGCCGTTTAAATCATTTAAAGACTACTGCGATATCACGCCAAATGAGGAATATTCATTCAACCTTTGCGGCGATGAACTGCAGCTCAACACAACAATATATAGAACAAAACACTAATGGCATTAACCCAGCAGCAACAAGATTTAATAGATTGTTTGAAATTATCGGGATTAGAAAAAGATGATATAGTAGCGATAATGCTTCCATTAGCAAAAAGCGAAACAAAAATGGATGAAATGCTTGATTATCTTATTTTCAATCTTGAAAACAACATAAAAGTTAGCCCAGATGATGTCTTGGGAAAGATGTATCGAATTGTCGGTATGGTTAAGTAATTCTAAATTTCACACTGCCACTCGACAAGATTTCTAGGGAGAATGATTCGCTTTTTTTCACCACGTTGACCGGTAATGTAGTAGTGTTCAGCTATGCGCTCATCCATACGCTTGAGGAAAGCTTCGCGGATGCGAGAGCACTTCTCATTGACGGCATTATCTAAAGGATTGGTGATTTTTGTGATGCTGTCAGAAATCACATTGTCGCTGACTCGGTTGGTAATTTTCGCATATATTGTCTGCAATTCCTTCCGATAATCATCCAGATTCTTGAAATAAATGCCTTCTTCGTGTTTCAAAAACAGCAAAAACAAAGCTTTGGGCAATGGTGACATTTCAATAGGCTCGGTGCCATAATCGGGCAGCATTATCTCATATTTTGGAGTGATGACAATCTTGCTGAGCTTGCTTTCAATCGGCACCATGCATCTAAGCACAAACTCATCGATACCTTTTTTCTTCAGCTCCTCAATCATACGGCTGATTTCATCGCTGATATGAGACTTGTTGAATTCATCGTCAGCAAAGCAAAACTTCTTTTCGTAGGCAGGGATTTCTTCAGCAACATCGCAACGTCTGGATATGCTAAACCTAACACCAAAACTGCTATCCTCAAAACAAATCTCTTTTGATACTTCCTGTTCAAACAGAGCGATTTGTTGCTCCCAAGGCGACTTGCTGAGCGGCTTCAGAGGAAAACACTCGTAGGTGTTGTCAAGAACAGTTTTCTTTATCAAGCAAGCTCCCAGCTTGGTTTTTGCCGGAAGGAAGTCGTTCAAAAAATCGTTGCCAATATGGCGAAGAGGTTCGCCGTTCCAGTTTGGAATGCGGTATTTTATCTGCTGTTCGGTGATATGTTTGTAGATGAAAGGGAAATAGCAAAAATGCCAATAAAGTTGTTTGAACGTTTTATTTACTTCATTGAAATGAGATTCGATATACTGTGAAAATTCGGATTCAGGCTGCGGGTCGTAGTAATAAACATAGTCGTCGCGCTGCGAAACATCGAAACCATTTAAACGAACTTTCTTTAACATAGCACTTCTCTATTTTGAACTACAAAAATAATACTTTTTGCAAACAAATGCGAAAGAAGTTTTGTTAACGTCGTTGTTTTGCTTGTTTTACGATGTCGTCGGCCAGTTGTTTGAAGGTTTTGTCGTATTTGTAGAGATAGCCATATTTGTACGTGAGTGGACGGATAAGCATAGCTTCTATTACATTGACGGCACGGAAGATGTTTTCGAAGCTGACTGGTGGAATTTCATCGTCGTCTTTGTATCCGGCAAGGTATTCGACACTGCGGGTTTCGATACCCAGACGTTTGCAAACGAGATAAGCAGTTGACTCGGCCTCGAATTCTTCAGATACAGGCTTGATAGGACGATGAGTGTACCAATCTATCGGAGCTTTGATATGATGGCAAAACAGATGTCCAAGTTCGTGACAGAGGCCGGCTATTTGCTCGGCATTATCAAGATTTCTGTTTATTCCCACCCAATAATAACTATGATAGTTCATGTAGCCAAATCGACCCAAAGATATAGGGATTGTAGCATCTTGGTAAGGGCGAATGTTGGCGGCCATAGAACCTCCGGCAACCATATATTCGTATGCAATTCCATGTACTGACAGGTTGGATTTTAACATACTAATCTTATCTTCATATTCGAACAAATCGTTGTGACGAGTAAGAAAAGGATTGTTGATATATCTGTCGATAAGAATCTGCCGAGCTTTTTCGCTATCGGTGTTGTGAACCGGCATGGTGTCGGAAATATCGTAAACAAAACCGACAGGACCGAAAGGCAAAAGTATGATGAGAGGGCGTGAATTGGGTTTTACGAGGCGTTTTTCATTATACCACTGAGTGCCAGAAAGAACAAGCTGGGTGCCAGGCTGCTGTGTGTAAACAAGAGCTGCGTTGTAGGCTGAGAGATGTCGCATTTTGATACAGTAGGCGAACAAATCGCGGACTTCTTTTGCATGGCGAAAAGCACGAACTTCCTTGAAAAGACTATCGAGGAGGTTACGTGAGCGGCGGTCGGTGTTGTTTTCTGACATAATGGGATAAGATTAGATGGCAAAGGTAGGAAAATAATTTTGAATGATGAAAAATTTTACGATTGCAAGGCTTGCAATAAAATGTAAGAAATGTTAAAAAATTTTAAGATTTTATGCAGAAAAATGAATATTGTGTTAAATAATTTTAAGATTTCATATTCTTTATTTAGAATTATGTTATGTTTTTTTATAACTTTGCACCTGCATCAGTTCATAGAACGCGTGTGCTTTGATGCGATAACTGAAGATAAAAGAGCATTGTAGTATTTAACATTTAGACCAATTATAGTATGAATAGTCTTCTAAAGACAAAAATGGATAAGTATGGATTCCGTTTAACAAGCATAGATTTATTTGCTGGTCCAGGTGGACTCGCAACTGGCTTTAAATGGGCAGGAATACTTCCTTTAATAGCAGTAGAATGGACCAATACTACGGTTCAGACTTATTCATATAATCACAATGCAGAAGTTTTCGAGTTAAGTAAATATCGCTCATCTAATGGCAAGACCAATAAAAAATACTTAGATAGCTTTTGCCAAGAATCTGATAAAAGTGTTTTAATTCACGGAGATATAAATCTTGTAAGTAATCAGATGATAAAAAGCATACTGACAAAACGCTTTGGTATAGATTGCAAAAATGATACCGTTGATATAGTTTCTGGTGGAGCTCCATGTGAAAGTTTCAGTTTAGCAGGGACCAGGACATTAGGTGATGACAGAGATGAGTTGTTTAGCAACATTTCACGTATAGCTAAGGCCGTTAAATCCAAAGCTATCCTTTTTGAAAATGTAAAAGGGCTTTTTTCAAAAAAGAGTAAAGAAGGAGTTCAGGGAGCAATATTCCAATACATCTGCGATACTTTTGAACGTGGGGGGCAATACAAACTCGTGTCAAGAGACCCGAATAAAGTTTTATTAAGAGCCTGTGATTATGGTGTTCCCCAGTTAAGAGAAAGATTGTTTCTGATATCATTACGTAAAGATATAGCCAAGGGAAAGGAGTTCAAATATCCTACACCAACATTTGGGCCTGACAAAAAGAAACCGTATGTTAATGTCGGAGATGCCATTTACGATCTGCCAGCCATAGAATCCGGTGAAGAATCTGTAATATATCAGTATCCACAAAAGACAAGAAGCAGAAATCAAGCTTGGTTTGTGAAACTAATGCGAGGAATAACGCTGCCAAATATGAATTCAAAAACACCAAATCATTTGAAGAAGGAATTTGACAGCTATTCTACTCTGAGTATTCACAAAGGACCTGGTCATGTGAAGAAAAAAATGGAACTGTTAAAACTCATTCCTCCCAAAAGTAGCATGAGAGCCGTATATGAAAAATATGAGAAAGAGGGCAAATTAGAGCAATATCGCGATATATTCCCAAATACAATATACGGTAGTCGAAACAGACGATTAGTTGATGATCAACCAAGCTATACAATTACATCGCATTGTTTAGATGAAATGCTTCATCCATATCTAAATAGAGCAATAACTCCACGGGAGGCCGCCAGATTACAGAGCTTTCCTGATTGGTATTTTTTTGCTGGTCCATATGTCCAATTCCACGGAAGCAAGGAAGAAGACAAGTATGAACAAATTGGAGATGCTATACCTCCAATGCTTGCATATGCATTAGGTATGCAATTTATTGATTGTTTAACATCAAAATAGTGAGCCATGAAGACACTTACTTTTGATTTCACTCCAGATCCGAGAGCCTTAATTGCATTGACACAAAATCCAATGATGCCATTAGATGCAATTTGTGAATTGATTGATAATTCTATTGATTCATTTTCAAATAGTTTGCTTCATGGTGTAAAAATAGAACATCCTAAGATTTGGATAGAAATACCTAAAAATGGCGATTTAAATAACAATATAGGTGTAGTCAGAATAAGAGACAATGGACCTGGTATGTCAGCAGAACAAGCGGAGAAGGCAATTAAAGCTGGCTATTCTGGTAACAATTCCATTGATACTTTAGGTTTGTTTGGAATGGGTTTCAATATATCTACAGGAAAGATGGGTATTGTCACTCGTTTCACTACAGCCAGAAAAGAAGATGATTTTTGTACAAAGACAAAGATAGATTTAGAAGAAATAAGTAAGACTCGAAATTATACCATTATGGCAGAACAGACAGAGAAGCCTGTCAATTTTGAGTCTGGAACACTTATAGAAATTAATAAATGGTGGCCTGAAGGCCATGCAAATCATGGTTTTATCTATAAGTTGGTAGGATACGGTCCTAAAAAAATCAGAGAAGAACTCGGAAGACGCTATGCAACTATTCTTAGAGATGGTGTAATAGAAATAATTGTAAATAACGAGCCATGTGTTGCTTTCGAACATTGTGTTTGGAGCAGCGAGCGTTATGTAACCCACAAAAAATTTGGGAAAATTTTTGCAAAATATGATGTAAATAAAGTGCTGACTTCTCATAGACGTTGTGTGAAATGTCGAGCTATTATTCCTGATGGCGCAACCATTTGTCCGTCTTGTGGTAGTACTGAAATAAGATCGATAGAAGAAAGAATTAGAGGTTGGGTTGGCATTCAACGTTTTGACGATAAAAACAAATTTGGAATAGACCTGATACGAAATGGAAGAGCAATTAGAATAGGGGAAAAAAGAGCTTTCTTCGAGTTTGTTGATGAATTTCAACAAGTAATAACAGATTATCCAATTGATGGTGTTTACGGCAGAATAATAGGTGAGATTCATTTAGATTTCGTACCAGTTGATTATCTAAAGCAAGATTTTCAAAGAAGTAGTGAAGAATGGCAGCGCGCAATCTCTTTCCTGCGTGGTAACAGCTCATTACAGCCCACACAAGAAGGTGCTGACAAAAACGAGTCTCTTGTCTACAAATTATTTCAAGGATATCGAAAGGTTAGAACTCCTGGCACAACAGATATGTATATGGGATATTGGGACAAAGCCGAAAATTGTCCCAAACGTATATCTCGAGAAATTGAGCAGCAATACTATCAAAAATTCTTAGCTAGAGAAAAGGGTTATTACGATGATGAGGAATGGTGGAAATTAGTCGAGGAAGCTTCGGTACCACCAGTTTCACCGATGATTGACTGTCCAGAATGTGGCTCACAAAATCTTGCTGAAGCAGAAACATGTTCAACATGTGGTCATATATTCAAGGGAAAAACCTGCATTAATACAGAATGTGGTAAAGAAATTCCATATTCAGCCATGACTTGCCCTTATTGTGAAACAAGTCAAATCATTGTAGTTGAAACTCCATGGACTTGCAATGTGTGTGGAACAAAAAATCCAGCTGGTTCAACGGTTTGTAAGCATTGTCATGGTGAAAAAGGCACGCCAAACCCACTTAGTGAAAATGAGCTTTTAAAACATGCGATTAAAGATGACGAATTGTCAATAGATGGATTGTCAATAAAATTGGCTAATGGGCAAAATAGTAATGCGTTAACAATTAAAACATATTATTCAGAAAAGCCTCTGATTTTACCAACTAATGAACTGCTTCCTATGATCTTGTTCAAAAAAACTGGTGGAATAAACGTAGTGATTGACAAAACACATCCCTTGTTTGGCTTGAGAGGCATGTCGCCAGTTGAAGTTTTGTCTTCCGAACTTGCGTCATATTTATTTGACTATTATCGCACATTAGTGGAAAATCCGGCGCATTCAATATCAAACATAGCTTGGCAAATTGTCCGAACATATTGGATTGATAAAGTTGAAATTAATGAAGATAGCATTAGTAAAAAATGCAGATTCTTACTAGCATCCATAAAAGAACAACTATCAAATGTAATAGATGAAAGTTTATCAGAAAGATTCTTTAATGAGATGAGCGAGGGGCAACAGAAGTATTTTGTTAATGAGATTATGAAAAACAAAATGCTGTTAGCTGATGTTAGTAATTTAAAAGTTACAGGAAAATTCATGAGATATGTTCCTGATGAGTTTTTACTACATGTTTTTGAAGAATCTCCAGAATTGTTTTTCAATGGCAATTATTGGAATGCTCAGTTTGACGTTAAAGTTGAAGGTCTGCTGTCAAATGTTTTAGACGAAATGTATCTCCAAACATTATCGAAGTATAAAAACGCGCTTGATGTGGTAGTTTCGTTTATGAATAACAAAACAAAAAGCGTGATTGATTTGAAGTTTGTGGATGCAGCTTTGAACATATTGATGGATGACAGAAACAATGATGTAATATGAATTTTGTCGAAAAATTAGGGGTTAAGACATGTAGCTGGCAGGCATTTGAAAGAATGCTTTCCAGACTTCTTATTTGCGATGGTTATGAGAATGTCAGGCAGGTTGGTGGCTCCGGTGACCATGGTGCAGATGTCATAGCTTCTAAGTTTCAGAAAAGATGGCTCATACAAGCTAAGCAGTGGAGAAAACCTGTCGGAATATCTGTATTAAACGAAACCCTTAAAGCATTAGGGGATTATCAGGCTGTTATACCTGTAATTGCTGCATCCAATGGTTTTGACTATGATTTAAAGAAGCAACAAAGCATTCTTCAATCTCAGAACATCCCTTTACAGTTATGGGATGAATCTGTGTTGTTGAAAAAAGCTTCTAAACTTGAATCGGATAAAATAATAAATACAAAAAAACCTAGAGAATACCAAGAAAAAGCCATAGAAAATATTGTTCAGCCGTTTTTCGACAAATACGCAAATAGATCGCTAATTGTACTTGCCACTGGATTGGGTAAAACGTTTATTGCGGCTGAGGCGATGAGAAGAATCAATGCTATTCAACCAATTCGTGTTCTTGTATTGGCTCATACAAATTCTCTGGTCTATCAACTAGAAAAATCCTTTTGGCCTTTCTTAACACCAGAACAATCCACATTTGTATGGAATGGCTATGAACATCCAGATTTATCTGGAGGATATGATTTTGTATTTGCATGTATAGATACAGTTTATGAATCACTCCAGAAAAACATAACATATGATTTTGATGTAATCATTATTGACGAATGCCACCATGCAGGATCAACAACATATAGAAAGCTGATTGACTTTTATGATGCAGGCAAACTTGGCGGACCATTCCTGCTTGGATTAACAGCCACTCCATGGCGTCCCGATGACAACGATATAAAAGATATTTTTGGGGAGCCCAGAATTTCTATAGATATGGTATATGGCATGAAACATGGTTTTTTGACCAATGTTGATTACAGAATGTATACCGACAATATTGATTGGGATTCTTTGAAAAGTTTTGATGGAAGATTATTTTCACCAAGACAGATTAACAGAACTCTTTTTATAAATCAATGGGATGATGCAGTTGTAACAGAGTTGCAGAAAACATGGCACGAGCAGCAAAATCCTCGTGCAATCGTCTTTTGTGGAACTATCGACCATGCAATAAAAATGAGAGATAGGATAAATGCGTTAGGCTTTTGTAATGCAGCAGCTATATTTGCAGGCTCCAAGGATGCTCCAGAAGAACAGCCTTTTTACGAAAGGAATAGGATTATGTGCGATTTTTCGGATGGGCTAATAAATGTAGTTTGTGCTGTAGATGTTTTTAACGAGGGCATAGATGTTCCTGATGTTAATATTATCGTATTTCAAAGGGTTACACACTCAAGGCGTATTTTCATTCAACAATTAGGTAGGGGTCTTCGATTGTCAGATGATAAAGACAAAGTCATAGTTTTGGATTTTGTTTCTGATATTAGACGTTTCGCCGCCGGCATTGATTTGAAAGATAGATTATCAAGTCGAAACACAACTAGAGTTGATATTCCAAATAAAGTAACTTTCCGAAAAGTCGGGGGTGAAGACCCTCAAACCGAAAAATTCCTTAGAGAATGGCTGGACGACGTGGCTTCTATTGAAAATGCCAACGAAGATTCTAGTATACTCAAGTTTCCACCTCAAATAAACTCATAGTAATATGAACGATAACCAACTGAAATCCATCAATGGTCTGATTAGCAAAAATAGCCTGTCTCAACAATTGCAAACATTACAGACAAAAGGCATTATCGCTTTTTGCTCAAGTGAATTCAGAAAAGGCTATGACAATTATGATAGCAATCAGTTTTATGCCCCTTTTTATATTGAATTTCAAAACGGTGAAGGATGGTTGTTGTTTTCATCTAGTTCAATCAGAAATGACAGGATGAACAACCAGCAATGGAATAGCTATCATCTAAAAAAGATTGCCCCCAACATTTCAAGATCTTATCTTGTAATTCCTGATGAGATTTCGCAAAATTCAAAAGAAAAAGGAATCGCTGCCAGTTATCAAAAGAAAATCACCACTACTATGTTTAGCGCAATAGAAGACGTTTGCTATCAGAGTGAAATGATAATTTTGATAGAAGAACACGCTGATGAGTTAAACAAAATTCATGGAGATTTGAGAACATATCCTCTAACGGAAGAAACTTCACCACAAATTGCCGCGGAATAAATCGTGGCTTTGCTGAAAACCCTATAAATGATTTGTTGTTAATCGAATAAAATGACAAGAATTGTCTTTTCACCTAGCAGTGTTGCCAGTTTATAGGTAGAGTTCCTTGTACGCCGTCTTATGTGTTGGATGGGTGTTAATTGATTCAAATAGAGTGATGAAAACAATAGAACCCCATATATATCTATTAAGCCGTTGTGTTGAGCGTGAATTTGCAGAACTGATGTTCTACAATGGCATTCTTCATTTTAGCTATCCTAATAAGTGGATTGAAGAGGCAAAGAAGGGAAATGTTGGGCAGGGGGATTTGTTAGAAGGGGTTTATTCCAATGAATTCAATGAAAAAACACATGGTTTAAGAGATGATGTGGAAGAACCTATTATAATTGGGCAAAAGTATCTTCGCTCACAATCTGTAGTGAAGAACTGGCTGTGTCTATGTTTTTTCAGTGCAAGCGATTTGACAGAGCATCACCAAGAAGGAGATGCACTTGTCTTTGATATGTCGAAGGCTTATGCCGAGGATTTTGGTAAAGATGAAACCTGGGAGTCGCGTTTTTCTCAAAAAGATCTGAAAAAACGAATGGCAATGGTAGTGATTCATCGACCAGACATTTTCATCAATAAAATAAAGAGCTTCTTTGGAGAGAAAGGATTGGTTGAAGGTCGCGACTACTATATGCGGAGTATTCACTATCGTACAGAGGGGGAACGATTCACATACGAAAAAGCACCTATGGAACTGTTGCATAAAGATATACGCTTTATGTATCAACAAGAATTCCGTATTATGTTGAATTCCGCCAGTAAGATAGTCCAAAAAATATTGATTAATGGGCAAGATGTTTCAATTGAGTCATCGTTGGATGATTGCGCAATGTTGAAGTCGCATTTCTACACTGGGGCAAGAATTTTGGTTAAAGATAATAAGGTTTGGTTAGAGGTTGCTGATTGGAGTAATATGTCGGGACCATTACATGAGTTGGAAATAGATCCGTTACTGTATGTATTGACTGTTGCTTCGGTAGGTGACGTTAAAGGCATACTGAATGGTTGTGAAGTAGGACGGCTTGAGTTAAGGATGGAAGCAATAAAAGTACTACAGGCAAAGTACAGAGTTGTATTTAATACAGTGCCCGTTTTTAGTTGGCATAGTTTGGAGAAAATCAGGAAGAATGAAGAAAAAGATTCAAATTTCTATATTGGCAAATATTCGAACTACGAAGCTCCCTCGTTTGATGGACTTTGGGTTAGGAATGATGATGGCTATAAAAAGTATTTGAATTTGACAGTGCCGTTGGATGAGCCGATTGTTGTTCCAAGAGTGAAAAAATAGAGTTGTTTATGACAGATACGATGACATATGACCAACGGCATGTTTGTATGTCGCACATCCACTCAAAGGACACCAAGCCTGAAATCAAGGTGAGGAAGTGGTTGTGGAGCCGTGGTTACAGATACAGACTTAATGTGAAAGGGGTGCCAGGCAAGCCCGACATCGTTATGAGGAGATACAGAACCGCCATCTTTGTGAACGGATGTTTCTGGCATGGCCATGAAGGATGCGATAAATTCAGAATTCCGAAAACGAACGTGGAGTTTTGGGAAGCGAAAATCCGGAGAAATAGGGAACGTGACAGTCAAAACTATCGGATTTTAGAGGAAAACGGATGGCAGGTACTTGTGCTTTGGGAGTGCCAACTGACCAAGAAGCTTTTTGAAACCACAATGCAAGAAGTGGAAGTGATGCTGCATGATTATTGCTTGAGGACCATAAGCCCGAGAATAAAAGATTATATCAAAATTGACGAAGATGATGTGTTGATGGCAGCAGAAAAAGAGTTTAGAGAATAGAAAGGATTAAACATGAACAGAATTATTCTTATCGGCAACGGATTTGATTTAGCTCATGGTTTAAAAACCAGCTATGCTGATTTTATCAATTGGTATTGGGGAGAATGGGGTGATAAACTTCGTAGAGCTTTCTCTGAAGCAATAGAAGATAGATTGTGCTCATTTAAGATTAAAAATGAGGTAGGATTGGGCTGTATTGCGAATGCATGGAATGGTGGGTATTATACAAAAGAAGATCGGTTCAAGCCATGGAATCCTCATATGGTGACCAATAAGGCAAAAACAGATACAAATGTATTTGAATTTACATATAAGGATTACTTCTTTAGAGAGATATGCAATTCTGTTGAAAATAAAGGATGGGTCGATATTGAAAACATTTTTTATGATCATTTGAGTCATAAAAGTCAATTTGCCGTTGAGACAAAAACGGTAAATGACGATTTGGATTATTTAAGAGAAAACTTGGTTAAGTATTTGACGATAGTTGAGCAATTAATAAAACCAGATATTCTTAAAAGTAATATTAAAAAACTATTAATAAAGCCTTTCGCTGAAGAAGATTTTGCTATTAATGCAAAATTAAAATGGCATGATATCTTTGATCAGCGTTTTGAATATGATGATTTGATGTGGGAAGGATTGATTTCATCATATTTTAATAAATCTGATACTATTCATTATAATATACACGGTGTGCTTGATTATGTATCAAAATATAAATCAAATGGTATTAAAGATAATGAGGTGATACCTGATGCATTTCTATTGCCTGATAGAACAATGCTGCTAAATTTCAATTATACCCATACAGCTGATATGTATTTGTCTGATAGTCCAGGTGTATTAATCAACCATATACACGGAGATTTATCTAAACCTGAAAGCATAATATTTGGTTACGGAGATGAGCTTGATGAAACGTACAAAACGATTGTGAATACCAACGATAACGAATATCTGCGTAACATGAAATCTATTAAATATATGGAATCCTCTAATTATAGAGAGTTGCTAAAGTTTATTGAATCAGATGCGTATCAAATCTTTATAATGGGTCATTCGTGTGGAAATTCTGATAGAACGTTGTTGAATACTTTGTTTGAACATAAAAACTGTGTGTCTATTAAACCATTTTATCACGAGAAAAGTGATGGCACTGATAATTATATTGAACTCGTACAAAACATATCCAGAAATTTTACTGATATGAAATTGATGCGAGATAGGGTTGTTAACAAAACATTCTGTGAACCTTTGTCTAAATATAATCCCGTAGAACAAAGCTATTATTACTATACAGATCGCATTATGAATCTTTACCAAGCGATATTTAATGGCGAAGTGATAGTTGCGAAACCAGTTCTTTTACTTGCGTTAATTGATGGTATAGAGCAAGGGATATTCAAAGAGAACAAATTCGTGCTTAACGAATGGCTTGAGGATCGTTACCTTAAACTAATGGCAGAAAACACTAGCAATTCGCAGTTCGACAAGCCTATGGATATAGCTAATCCTTTCTTGGATCTCGTAACAGATGGATTTTTGCATCTGCTTGACAAAGAAATGTTTGCAATGAAAATCACACCGTCAAAAGAATGGCTGAAAGAGAGAATTAGCTACGCTTATTTTGATTATGACCTGTGGATTCTCTTGCAAAACCAGTCATGGAGAGAAAAATTGCGTAACTTTATAGTAGAACAAAAACTTACAAGCAAAAAATAATTTCTCATGAAGCACATTCAATATACCACCCAGGGCACCTGCTCAATCCTTATCGACGTGACTGCCGATGATGATGACGTCATCCAAAATGTGGCGTTCCTCGGCGGTTGCAATGGAAACCTGCAGGGGATATGCCGGTTGGTGAAAGGGCAGAAGATAGACGAGGTGATCAGCAAACTGGAAGGAATCCGTTGCGGAAACAAGATTACATCTTGCCCGGATCAGCTGTGTCAGGCGTTGAAGGAATTGAAAAGGCAATAGCTTGGAATTGAGGGTATATTGTTTGTACTAAAAA
>Ga0310696_10004738_pt1 | contig 16612 bp, 19 predicted proteins | sample AusTroGonzalo_MG_4_FD_203885 | JGI IMG/M metagenome (GOLD analysis project Ga0310696, IMG submission 203885) | Bovine rumen microbial communities from tropical cattle in Woodstock, Queensland, Australia - Gonzalo_02 (v2) (version 2) | ecosystem: Host-associated > Mammals > Digestive system >...
GGAGACCCAGCTCCGACATAGAAATTCCTGTTTTGAGAGAAGCTTGTATTCCCAAGCGCATTGATACATGAATCAGTCCGATAACCACTCCCGGTGTTCCAATACAAATCATATTTGCTGAACGCATAGTCTGGATGATATATTCTATCCAATTGCGTCCAGAAAGACATTGAGTCTTCGAACTGCATTTTTACTGCATATCGCACAGTTGACATTTCTACTCGCCTCCTTCCCTGACGTAGTACATCTTGTCATCGCGGTTGTCCACGCAGAGGCAAGCCGCCGCTTCGTCATGCGTCGAAATGGCGACGGAGGCGTTCTCCATGAGGTTGATCGTCAGTCCGAAGTGCCTGCCGTCGAAGAACGTGAAGAACAGAAGCAGCTTTCCGTCGTGCTGCCCCATGACGCACGACTTCGGGTTGAATGCAAGCCATTGTTCCTTCGTGATGTACTTCTCCGTGAGGTTCTGGCACACGGTCCCCGCGTCTGCGGAATTGGCGATCATCATCAGCCCGGCGTTCGACACGTAATAGACGGCGTTCCGATAGACGCACACGCCAGTTGGCGAGACGCACGCCGCAGGGCCGGCGAGCTTCGCCACGGTCATGCTCTCCGGCGCCGTTCCGCTCAACACGTACGGCCAGCCGTCCGTGAGTGCGAACACGCTGTTGGCCGTCACGGCGAGGGCAACGATGTTGTCCTTGATGTCGTAGCGGTAATCCTCCGGCCACGAATAGAGCAGGTCAATGTCCGAGAAGCAAACTGTCTTGGGCTTGGACGGCGAGAACCCGCAGTAGAACGCGCCCGGCACGTCAAGGATGCAGGACAGGTCGGCCGGAGGCTCGCCGATGTCGGGCATGATCTCGCCGGCGTCCTCGTCCTTCACCTTTACGGGTATGCCAGATATGGCACCCTCGTCTTCCGGCCATGCAAGCGCCGCGTCCGCCTCCGCGATGAACTGGCAGCGCCCGGACTCCATGCCCGTGATGACCTTGTAGACGCGAATCTTGACAGCCCCATCGGGCTTTTCTCCGAAGTTCGTGATCGTCACGGCATCGCCGTCGAGATATTCGAGATCGCCGTCAACCCATTCGTTGTTCACCTGAATCTGGCTCGGCATGGAGAACGGGGATTCCATGCCGTATTCGTCAACCCATGTCACGAAGAAGCGCGTGTAGCGGACGTTATCGGTAAGCTCGCCCTGTCCAGAGTTGCGCTGGACGTGTGGCTGAGGAAGCGGAGCCTTGCCGAGCGGAACGATTGTCTTGATGCTGGACGCCCCGCGCCGCATGTACACGACCGGCACATCTGCGGCTCCATCGCCGGTGCGATCGCCAGAAACGATGATGCGCGTAAGATCGTCGTCGGCCACGTTTCCGGGAGCGGCCCATGTCACGCCCTTGAAGAGAAGGAAGTCGAAGTCTCCGCTTGCCTTGCGCCAGACATGGAGACTCTTGGCGTCCGCGACATCCGCAAGCCCGGATTCAAGAAGGACGTTCGCGCCCGTGACGAGACGCGGGCTTTTGAGCGGTACGAGCTTTCCGGTCAAGAGGACGCAGTTGTGCGCAGTCACGGCCATCCCGTCCGCAAGCTGCGTCGGGTGCTGGCGTGGCGCTATGCCGCCGAACTGCGATATCTTGACCGTTGCCATCAGACCATGAGCCTTTCCGCCTTCGCGAGGTAGGCGTTTGCGAGTTCCGCGTTGGAGGTGTCAGGATCGTCCTTGCTGTAGCAGAGGTAGACCACATAGTAGACAAGGCCCTCTTCGTGCTTCGCGTCAACAGGAATCGGCGCGTCCGTCTCGTCGGGAAGCTCGGTGTAGTCAACGACATCGTTCCCGACATACCGCGTCACGGGAACGCGGACGTTCAGGCGCTTGAGCGCGAGCTGGAGGTTGTCGCGCAGCTCCTCGTCCTCCCAGCGATATGGCTCAACCTCGTCGCCGATCATCCGGCGAACCTTGGCGAACACATCGTCTGTCGTGAATTCCATCGTCTGTTTCCTCCTGGAGAATGCCGGCGGCGAAAGGCAGAAAGCACGAAATCGACCTTCGCCGCCGGCGGGATGTCACTTCGAAAATGCCGCCCCATGCCAAGTTAACCTACCACATGGGGCAGCAAAAGAATTACAGATCGCAACAGCCATCGCAATCTCCCTTCAACGCAACCACGGCGTTCTCGCGGAGCGCGTTGATCGCGGCGTCGGTGAGTTCCTTCCCGGCCTGCTTCGCCCATTCCTTCAACTGGAGGTTGAACATCTTGGCCCTCTCCTCGCTAGACAGGCCGCTCGACATGAGCGACTTCGCAAGCTCCCATGCCTTCTGCTGGTTCTCGGGGTCGCTCACCATCTGCGCGACGGCGTTCTTCGCCGCCGTGAAGAGCGCGCGCCAGATGACGCCGATCTTCTCTCCCGTGAAGAGCGAACATATCCAGTTCCACAACTTTTTCATTTCGTGATCTCCTTGATTTTCTGTTCCTTCTTGATTTCGCCCAACTCCACCTTGGCGTTGAGCAAATCCTCCATGACGAGTGGCGGAACCTCCCACACGGCCCGTCCCGTCGAATTTGTGACAAAGCGCACCTCGCGGTCTGCCGCCACGTACTGCGGCGTAGGCGGCGACGACAAGCATCCCGTCATGAAACACAAGCCGCACGCAATCTCCAAGCAGTTGTTCAAGAACTTGTTGACGGCCTGCGCATCACCCTCATGGCAGGCGCGGTTGATCTCTGCCTTGCGCTTTGCCGCCGCGTCTTCGGACTTCTGCACGATGCCCTCCGCTGCCTCCCGCTGGGCGACGCCTGACGATTTCCACTTGAACCAGTTGGAAACAGCGCCTATCGCGTTCGATATTAGTTCCAGAATCATTTTCAGCATTTCCTTTCTCCTGTTTAGATGTGTATTACCGCCCACCGCTGTCGTAAGAGTTGCGAGAGACGGAACCTTTTACGGGGACATTAGATTTACCGTCTCTCGTTCCCGGCGTCATGCCGGAAATCTGCCGTACCACCTGCGCGTCGGTACGAGACGCATCCGTGACGGAGCGCAATCCGCCCTCGCCCGTGAGCAGGTAAATTTGCGTATTCAAAAGTTTGAACGCCATGACGGCGATCACCACGAACATGACGATCATCACGCCGAGAATCATGTTCTGCTTGGCCTCGACCTTCGCCATCCGCTCGACGAGGTAGCAGCTTTCTTGGGTTCCCTTCATGCACATGTCAAACTGCCTCCTTGCTGCTCTTGCAATACAAATCCCACGGAAGAAACACCGTATCGATGGCGGCGTCGAATGGCGCAGTCGCCCAGATGACCGCAAGCGGAATCCAGCCCCAGCGCTTGAATCCTTTCATTCGCCGCAACTCGCAGCCTTTCGCTTCCGGCGGTATCGGTTTCCACCATTCGGCGGTCAATCGGCAACGCATCTTGATCGTTGGGTACACGCGCATGCCGGGCACGTCATCGCAGAACGAAGTCCAGACGCGGTTCGTGACCTCGCCCTCGTCATCCACCTGCTCGTTGCATAGCGGCACGCGCACGACGGATAGACATCCGCACGCCAGAATGGCGAACGCGCAAAGGGTTACAAGTTGAAACCGCTTCTTCATATCGTCGCCTCCTGTAGAACCTCTTCGACCTGCCCGTCCGTCCAGTTGAGCGCGGTCTGAAGGTACGCCACGCCGTCGGAAAAATACTCGTTGTCCTCGGAGAACTCCTGGGCGGCAAGGTAGAGGTCGTAGAGCCCGGCCTGCTCGATGTACTGCTTGACCTGCTCCCACACGTTCGCCTGCATGAGCGCCGCCACCGCCTTCAATTTCGAGAACACGCGCGGCGGGGGCGGCGGCAGTTCGCGCACCTCGTAGACGCGCCGCCATGTCTCGCCGTCGCGCGTCCAGCCAGTCGCGACCGCGTAGTGCGCAGCGTCCGTGGAAGGCAGTTCGTCCACGACGGGCAGGTACGGCGGCTTGCCCTGCTTCTCGCGCTCCGCGTTCACGACGGCGAAATGCTCGGCCTTGGGGTTCGTCACCATCGCGCCGTTGACTATGATTGCGCGTGGCGCGGGGGTGAGGATGTTGTTGGTGACGGTTCCGTAGTTCATGGCAGGTTGAACCTCTGCTTGTCTATGGCGTAGTTGGCGGCGATTTCGGCGGCGGTGAGGGCGCGAGAGTAGTACAGGATGTTGTGCGTCTTGAAGCCCCCCATGCCATTGAAGTTGTTGAAAATCCCGTACCCGATGGAGCAGTTCACGTTGTCAAGGTTCCACGCGCCTTCCGGCAGCGTCGCCGTCCCTGCCTGCACGCCGTTGACATAGACCGCGTATGACTTCGCCGCGTAGTCGAAAACGATGTCGCAGGAATATGCCTGCCCGGCGCTCGTACCCGTTGTCACCTTGCACTCCACCGTCCCGGAATACGACTTGCGGTAACATACGTCGTAGTTGATCGCCCCATCTCTCGCAGACAACGCAAATCCGTTTTCCAGCCCAGTCCCCGTGCCGATGCCGAACTCCGTGGAGTTGTACCATGCTCGCGGCGCGTTCACGAGGCAGCCGTGAAGCGTGAAGTCTCCCGTTATCTTGAACGGGTAGAGGTTGCTCGCCGTCATCGTGTTGCCCGTCGGAATCGCGTAGTCCGTTTTGAACGAGCTGTTGTTCATCGGGACGCTTCCGATCAAGTCTGTCCAAGAAGTCGCCGATCCGCTATGCGTCCCCCATCCGGCGTTCTCGATGCCGTCCCACATCGCGACGAGGCCCGTCTGCACGTAGCCGAACGCGGGCGTCACGTCAGGCCCCATGCCGAACGCGCCCGTGCCTTGGACGCCAAACAGCGTGCCGCTAACGCGGTCATACATGTAGCCGACGGCGGACGCGCCGGAGCCGACGCGCACGGGGATGAAGTCGCGGACGAGGACGCCGTTGTTCGTCATCTGGCACGAGTAGACGCGCATCTTCGATCCGCGCCACAGCTCGTTCGTGCCGTTATAGTTGCCGCCGAACATCCATATCGGTCCGGGACTCTCAACCGTGCCATAAGGGATGTTGTCGTAGACCAGCGAGCCGTCGAGATAAGCCTTCTTCTCGTTCGCAAAGTTGTAGGAGACTTCCTTGACGGAACCATATGGTATCCAGTCTGCATTCTGGAAAGCCGTAGACCTGCTCAGGCAACTAATCTGGATTGTGCCGTAGAACCTGAACCCAAAGCCCCAACGCCACGAGTCGCTACCGCAGAATAAGGCGCACGAGTCGCCGGCATTGCCCAAAAGCGGTGCGACCACCATCTTCGCGCCGATGTCCGAGGTCGGGTAGATGCCAGTATCGAGCCATTGCGTGCCCGTGGATTCGAGATACTGCACCTCGTAGTCATACGGCAGAGGCGCGGCCTTCCTCGCCGCGAAGAACTGTCTCGCTCCGAGTAGCATCACGAACCTCCCTGCGCCACGACGTTGACCTTCTTAAGCGAAACCGCGAACGTGTGCGCCGCCGTCTCCGTGAACGCATAGAGCCACGTCCCAGCCTCGTCGGGCACGGGGAACTCGTCGCCGTCCGTCTCGTAGATGATTTCGTCCGCTCCGTCCGGCGCCTCGCTTCCCTGCCCTTGGAACGTGATTGTCGGCACCGTGGAGCCGCTTATCTCCAGCCGCACCAAAAAGTCGCGCAACCTGCCCGCGTGCTCCAGCGAGGGGAGCGTGAGCGTCGTGTCGCCCGAAACCACCACGTGGTTGCCAGCGCGGTCGAGGAGGTGGATACCCGTTTTGGTCGCGACAACAGTTGCGCTCCTGTAAGGCTCAACCACCTCGGTGACAATGAACTCGACAGACGTATCAGTTGCGGAGCCAACCGATCCGAAGTCGTTGCCCCAGTCGTTACCCGCGACCGACAACTGCCAGATGCCTAAGCCATCATAATACACTATACCCGTCACGGAGAACCAATCTTCAGTCCCGCTGAACTCCCACTCGCCCGGCGTGACCATCGCGTAGGGGAGGTCGGTCGCATTGGCCTTGTACGGCACCGCCGCGATGTTCGCCAACTGCGCCGCAGAGAGCGCGTCCTGCTTCGCCGCGACCTGCGCCGTCGTCGCGTAGGGCGTCCCGCCCCCGTTCGGCGCGCCGTCGTTCGTCAGCTGCGAGGTTTTCGTCGGCACGTCCGACACGAGCGCAAGCGAGTCGGAATTGGCAGACGAACGCTGCACGGTGTAGTCGCGGTCAAGCTGCTCGTACTCCGACACGGAGAACTGCATTTCCGCCGTGTTGATGTCTCCCTGCCATTGCACAGTGGCGCCGCTGTCGTCGCCATACTTGATCGTGAAAGTCCATACGTTGTTATGCAGCTCTAGCGTAAACCACTTGAAGTCCGGTTCCGCCTCTGCGCTTGCACGATCCCACCGCCACGCAGGCTGCATCGGGTCTTCCGGCCACGGCTTGAGCGTGTAGATGGCCTGTCCCGCCTGCACAGTGGTCCGAACCCGCCAGTTGCGCGCGTAGCCGAGGTCGTACAGGCCACGCTTCCCCGCGAGCGCGTCGCCCGTGGCCTTAGCGTCGGCGGCCTTGCCGGAGGCCGAGGCGTCCGTACTCGGGGGAACCACGTCCACAGACGAGCCGCCGCCGCCAACCTCCACGTACAGCGTCCCGCTCCAGCGATACGTCTTGTTCGTGTCCTTCGCGACGTAAATCTTTCCCGTCTCACCTGTCGCAGGAAATGCCGAAGAACTCGCGGCCTCCACTACGTTGTCCTTCGCGCCTTCCGCGATGGCTGCGAGCTTCGTTTTCTCAGCCGACGAGTAATCCTCTGTTGAAAGTTGTTTCCCTGAAACCTTATCGACCTTACCGTTTTCAAGCTCAAGAATCCGTGAAGTGAGTGACGCAAGACGTGACGGGTCCTGCGCTATCCAATCAGCAATCTCTTTCAACGTGTCAAAAGATTCTGGCGCGTTGTTCACGATCTTGGCAACCTCGTCGGCAGCAACATCGCGCACCGTGCGATCTTCGTCGTTCCCTATCAAGTTGGAAAGCGCCAAGGCCACCAATTCGACTTCCGACTTGTCTGCCTTTTCAGACTCTACGATATTTGCCAGATTTGTAAGGGCGGAAGCAGAAGCCTTCGCGTCAACATCCGTGCGCAAGCCAGCCTCTATCCCCATCGCACGGGTTTTCTCCGCGTTGATCGCATCGCCAACGGCTTTCGCGTCCGCCGCCTTGCCTGTAGTGTCCAATGCGATATTCAGCGGCAACGCCGCTTCTGCCGCGTTCTTTGCCGCGACAGCCACATCCTTTGCGTCCTTCGCATCGTCGGCATGTCCTTTTGCGGCATTTACCGCATCTTCCAAATCTTCTGCGGCGCTCTCCGCCGCTTCCTTAGCCGAAACAGCATCCGTCTTTGCGGATTCAGCTTCGTCCCTAAATCCCTTTGCGGAATCGACAATGCCCGTCCCTTCGGCTACGGCGCTCCGTATTGCCGTTTCTGCGTCAACAGCGCGTTGCGTCTGGCTTGCAACCTCCGCTTCCGCAGCCTCAATCCGTTCGCGCAACTCTCCGACAATATCGGGATATTCGTCAAGGCTGTACGGGACATCTTCTCCGCGACGTTTCGGCCATGACGATATTTCAAGTTCGCACGTTCCGTAGAGCGTATGGTTCTCCGCGTCGTCAAGGACAACCAGACAGGTGCCGCCAAAGCGAAGCTTCTGCATCGGCACGGTATTGAGGTTCAGAACGCATGTCGCGTCATCCAGCGATTCTACATCCTGACTCCATGCGTCTGCCGGAACCGTCGTGCCGTCCTCTTCGTGCGCCTCTGTCCAGTACGGAAAGATCGCCATCGTCTTACGGCCGAACAGGAAGCGCAGCCTCAGCGAATTGCCCGTTCCGGCCCATTGCCAGGCACCAAGCACAGACACGTCAACATGCTCGCCGGCGGCGATGCGTCCGACGCACTTTAGCCGCTTCTTGTCGTAATCCGGGATTATCGTGAGAGTAGTCATGTCGCCTTCCTCGCTCTCTCCTCGGCTGCCGCCCCCTTGATGTCATTGAGAAGCTCGTCGATATGCGACGGCTTGACTGCCAACGAATGCGGTATGTTGTTGAACAACATCGTCTCGCAGAACTGTATCGTCATCGAATTGTCTTCGGACTCTACGGCCTTTTTGATAGCCTCCACGGTTGTTGCGAAAACATCGTCGTTCCCCGCCGCCGCAACAAGTGTCGGAAGAAGCGGAAACTTCGCAGACAGGATTCCGATCGCCATGTCCGGCGACGCGGCAGCAAGCATGAGGGCACTTTTCAGCGCAACACGCGTGATGCCGTGCGGGACGAGATTCGGTAGAACGTTTCGCTCTATCCACTTTGCCGTACCTCTGACTATCGCTTCCTTCGTCATTCCAATCTTCCTTCTTGTTCCAACGTTGGTTCCGAAAACCGGCTGGGGGAAGCCCGCTGGGGACTGCCCCCAGCCGTATTGCGGAACAGATCGCGCAACCTTACAGGCCAGAACCTTCGCCGTTCCTGCCTGCGACTGTGTTCTGGAGCTGTGTCAAGACAGCCTGCGACGGGGCGAGGACCTGCGGCTTGAGAACGGGCTCCATCATGCCGTCAAGAATGGCAAGCTTCGACTTCGCCACATCCATCATGGCAACCAGCTTCGTGTCGAACGTGGTCTGCGCGAGCGTAGTGGCAGCAGACTCCTGACGGAGCGCATTCACCTGCTGATCAGTGTAGAGCTGGCTTTCCAGCTTGCCGATCTTCGCGTCGCGCTCGGTAAGCGCGCGCTCGTAATCGAGGTCGCGGGTTGTCGCGTACTGCGGGCCACAGTTGCCTCCGAGTCCGTTGCCGAGGCGCGCGCCGAGAAGCGCAAGCCCGCCTGCCACGAGGCCGGCGATGCCGATGCCGAGCGCGGAACCGCTCATGCCCCTCCCGTTGCCGAACATGGACCACGGATTCATGCCCTGCGGAAAGTTCACGTTCGTTGTACTTGCTTCATCATTCATACCCATAACTATTCCTTTGTTTTGTTGTTTGTTTTTTGTTCCTTCCCGCCTCCACCGTGGATGCGGGAAATCATTTCTCGGACGCCACCCTGGACGAGTGGTATTCTTTCTCGCACATCGCCCATCCATACTTGATCGCGCACATGACGACACGCGCCTGCTCAAGTGGCGTACCACGGTCAAACACACGTTCAAGGACTTCCACGATCCCTTCCTCCGAGTTCTCGACGTAAGCACCCTCTCGCATGTCTTTGAGCCGTTCTACAACGCACTCCATTTTCTTTTCGAATTTGTCTGGCATTTCTTCGTTCCTTCGTTTTTGGTGTTTCGTTTATTTTTCCAAGCGGCACATGCCGCAAGAAATAGAACTTACAAAAGATCGCTTGTGTCAATCGTGTTGACGTGTCCGTTGCCGAACGGGCCTCCGCTCATGCTTGCGATGCGCGCGTTCGTGACGTAGCCCTCGAACCGGCCAAGCTCGATGCGCGCCTGCATCTGGTCCGCCCACGCGGCCGAGCTGACGGAATACAGGCGGGCGAGCGCGCCGGCGCAGATTCCGTCCCCGTACTTGCGGACGAACCAGCGGGGGACGCGCTCGCTGCCGGAGTTCGGCATTTCAAGGCAATGCACCACCAGAACACGCTTGTCATCCTCCCTCTCGGGGACGAGGCTTGCGCGGACGTGGATCGACGGCGGAATGCCGATCGTCGGGATGTAGTCGAAGTTCTCCCGCAGGGTATGATGCCCGATTCGCACGGCGCGGATGTTCTCCACGCGGCAGTCTGGCACCATGTTCATCACGGGATAGTCCGTCTCGCCGACCTCTAGCGGAATCTCGCGGACCGTGACAAGGGCGTTTGCAAGGCGGCAGAATTCGACATAAGCCTCGCGCAGGGCGCGGCGCACGGTCTCGTTGTCGCACCCCGGAAGCCGGTAGACGAGATTCGCGGCGAGTTCCGCGATCGTCGCGTACTCGGGCGTCTCCCTTTCTTCCATGAACGAATTTGCCGCCATTGCAACACCTCAACCCTAAAGGTCCAGCTCTTCCGCCTCTGCCGGAGCCGCAGGCGCGGCCTCGTCAGAAGCCGACTTCGACTTGCCGCCCCTGCGAGACTTCTTTGCAGGAGCCTCCTCCGCAGGCGCGGCCTCTTCGGCGGGCTGCACCTCCGCAGATGCGCCGCCGTCGAACACCTCGCCGACCTCGCCCTCGGAAAGTTTCGTCTCGAACTGCTCCACGTTCTCGCGCGTGATCTGGCTCGCGCGGACGTTCTTCACCTTCTCCTGCTCCGAGCGCTTCAAGAGCTCCGTCTGGCTCATGTTGTCGCGCTGGCGCAGCTCGAAGGCGATCTTGCGCCAATCCGTCTGCCCACTCTCGATGTTGCGTGCGAGAGCTTCCGAGATCACGCGGTAGTCGGGATTCGTCAGCAGTTCGCGCGTTGCGAGCAGGATTCGCCCGTCGTTCAGGTTCATCGCGTAGTAGCGCTTTACGATCGACGTGTTTTTCATTGTATGCTTTCTCTTTTTGTGGTTTGTGTTTGCGCCTGGCGGGGACTAGGAAATCCCCGCCAGACGACTTTACGGAATCAGGCTACTTGCCGAGCAAGCGGTCGGGTTCCGCGACATTGCGGCTGGTGTTGCCGATCTTGCGCCACGGCGCGCCAAGCGTGGGCGAGTAGCGCGTATCCTCGCCGTTCGGCAGAACGCCGACGAGCGAGATGCGCACGCGCCCGGTCGCCATCGCGACGGACGGGACAAGACAGAGCATGTCCGCATCTGCGAACGCCTTGGCTGCCGTGTAGACGCCTGTGGCGAGAGAGTCACCGCCGACGGTGAGAGCCGAGCCGAGCGTGGCCGAATCTCCCTTGACCTTGGCGGTGATCGTGCCGGACGGGCACTTCTCCAGTTCCTCGATGCCGATGGCGAGAGACACAAACCCCTTGGGGATGCCAAGGAACTCGTAGTTCACCGCGCCGGTGACGCCCGCCTGGCCGAAATCGACCTCGCGAACCAGCGTCACGCCCTTGAAGCCCACCTTCGGATCGGACGTGCCGTCAGCCGAAAAGATGGTCGTGTCAGTAGTGAGAGCACTCATCTTCTAACTCCTTTCCTTGATTACGAACCGGAACCAGAGCCCGAACCAGAACCTTCGCCGGCCGTGACTGCGGGAGTCCCGATGGTGACATACGACACGCCGAGGAACTCGGGACGGTCGACGTACCAGTCGTAGATCATCTTGCAGCGGTGGAACGAACCCCACTCGCGGATGTCCGTCATCTTGTCGCGGAAGCGGAAAATCTCCGCGAAGGAGATCGCGCGCTTGTCGCCGAACAGGATCGGGAAGACCGCAGGCGAGGACTGCGTTGCCGGGAAGATCGGGAGCCGGTTGGACGCGATGACGGTCATGTCGCCGATGTCGCCCAGGAACTCCACGGGACGGCGCAGAAGGCTCTGCGCGGTGCCCATCCAGTCGGCGCGGTTCATCTCGCTCTTCTGGAGCAGACCCGCAACCGCACGGGGGCAAAGGATGAACGCGCCCGGACCGATGCCGCCAGGCATTTCACCGATGACGTTGCCGAAGTCGGCGAAGTGGTCCGTGGCGATCGCACCCGCCCGGCCGCCGCGCGCCGCCTCGCTCTTGTAGAGCGTGACAGGGCTGAGCGCCGTGCCGAGGTTGTAGATGCCGCTCTTGATGCCGGCACCCGCACCCTGGTTGGCCTCATGGCACTTGCCGGGCACGTCGGAGACGAGTTCGTCCTCGACATCCTCCGCAAGCTGCAAGTCGGCTTCCTGGACGGTGGGGCTCTCGATGTCGAAGTTGGCGAAGATTTTGTCCTCGTCCTCGATCTTGACACCCCAGTAGCGCTCACGGTCGATGACCATGAAGTGCGCGCCGGTCTTGATCTCCTCGTACTCCACCGGCTGTCCCATGCGCGTCTTGCGCGTGGTGACTACCGGGGTGTCGGGGATGGTAAGTACGGACCCCTTGCCCTTGAACTGGCTGGCGTCGTAATTACGGTTCGTGATGCGGCCAAGGATCGAACGCTCGCGGAAGCGGCGCCGAAAGTGGCCGACGCTGTTGCCGGGCTGCGTGCCCGGATGGTTCAGCTGGCCGTTCGGCCAGATCTGAGACACAGGAACATTAGGCATTTTTCCATTCTCCTTCGACGCCGCGAAGGAGTCGCGCACCTAGCTTCCGCTACTGCTTCGGCTTGACGCGCCCCTCCTTGTAGGCGTCCGTTAGGATTTGGCGCTTCGCCTCGTAGTCCTTCGGTCCGATGATCCCGCCGTCGTACTGGTTCTGCAAGTCGTCGAACTCGCGTTCCCATTCCTCGGGCGTGTAGATCTTCTTCCCTCCAGGCGTGGGCTGTGCGCCTGCACCGCCGCCCATTGCGCGGGGATCGGGTGCGGCGTTTGGGTCCCGACCTCCCGAAGGATCGACCCCATGAAACTCGTAGAAGTTGCGGATGTGGTACATCAGCGCGTCGGCGTCGAGGTTGGCGAACGCCTCCCACACGGACGCGGCAACGTGCGTCTCGGACAGGAACTGGTCCCAGGCGGCCTTGAACGACCCACCCTCCTTCAGTCCCTTCGCGAAGCCGGGGAACTCGCTGTTGATTCGGGCCACGAACTCGTTTGACATCTGCGTCAAACGGCGTCTGCGGTCCTCCTCCACCGATTTCTCCAGCTGCGCCATGCGCCCGTCCATCCCGGCCACAGCCTTCTGGGCTGCGTCCTTGGAAAGCAGGAGCGCCGTCTCCTTCACGGCGTCGGGCACGTCCTGGAGGTTTTCGGGCAACGAGCCGAGGGCTGTCGCCTTCTCCAGTTCCGCTATCCGAGCATCCCTGGCCTTGAGTTCGGCGTCCAGCTTGCGGACGCGTCCCTCGTCAACGCGGGTGCTGGCAAGTTGCCTCTCCAGCTCCGCGCATCTAGCCTTGTAGTCGGTCCCGCCGTCTTCGGGATTCGTCTTGTCCGGCCCCCCGGCGTCTATGCCTAGGGCTTCCATCGCTTTCTGTGTCTCTTCGCTCATGTGTGGTCTTTCCTCATCAAGCCCGGTGCCATCCGGGAGTTGGTGTTGCCGTCCGGAGCCCCACCCGGGGAATCCGTCGGCGGTGCTTCGCTACTTCATGGCCGAGACCTCCTTCCGAATCCTGTTCGCCTCTGCGTCCGTGGCAAAGGACGCCTTAGCGTCAAGAGCGGCTCTCGCTCTATCGGCCAGTTCGTAGCAAATCGAAATCTGTCCGGCCGCCATGTCCCGGTACTCGGCCGGCGTGCGGACGAACGTGCGCGCCGCGATCTCCGCGCGCTTCTTCATCGCCTCGATGAACTGCTCCGCCCGTCCCGTGGCGGCGACGACGTAGCAGAACTCCTCCATGATCTCGTTGATGGAGTTCTCCAGCTCCCGGATCGGGTCCCTCGGCGTCTCTTCCGTCATGCCGCGGCCCTCCTTTCAGCGACCGAGCCGGGCGCCGGCGGCTGCGCTTCCATGCCGCCCTGCGGCATCATGCCGTCGGGCTGCGCCTGCATCTGGGCCTGCTGCGCCTGCGCCTTCGCCTGCTCCATCTCGTACAGCATCTTGATGTACTGAATCTTCTCCAGCTCCGCGATGCGCTCCTCGGAAGGCAGCACGTCGTCGGGGTTGATGGCGAGGTCGAGGACGGAAGGACGCAGAAGCGCCGTCCATCCCTTCGGCCCGAGAAGCTGCTTGAAGTCCGGGTCGCGCTGGATCATCTGGATGAACGCCTGGCGCTCCTGGCTCTGCTGGGCGCGGAGTATCTTGCCCATGATGCCGGTCGGCACGACCTCGCAATCCCCCTTGATCTCGAAGTCGGGGTCGTAGAGCATGATGTAGTCCACGACCTTGCGGACGAGCCGGCGCGTGACGAGCCTGTCGGTCGTGTTGATGACCATCTTCATGCCGCGTGACGCCGCCTCCGTGAAAATCTGCAATCCCTGCGCCGTGCGCATCGCGCCCGAGTTGCCCGAAGCCTGCCCGTAGGTGTACGCCGGGATCCCGGAATCGTCGTCCGCCTGCGTCTTCATGCGCTCGAACACCTGAAGAAGCTCCGCAGCCTTGGACGGCACGTCCATGACGCCCATCGGCGCGCCGCTCGCCACCCCGAGGCTCGTTGACATGGACGGCTGGAACGTGAACACCTTGTGCGGCTTCACCATCAGCCCCGTGCCGTCGCGGTCAACGAGACGCGAAATGTCGTTGATGTAGTACATCGGGCCGGACGCCGCCGCCATGTTCCTGAACAGCGCCTTGATCGCGTTGTTCATCGTGCTCTGAACCATCGTCAGCTTGTCGGCGATGGACTCGCCCCACCACGAACCCGGAAGCTCGTAGAACACGCCCTTCACGAACGGACGCCCCAGCCGGTCGTCGATGATGCGGCAGTACACCACGTAGCCGTCGATGACGATCGTCTCGACGTTGTAGAACTTCGTGAACTCGATCTTCTTGTTGTCCCGGCTGCGGGTGATGCCAAGCTCGATCAGCTCCGAGCCGCGCACGGAGTCGTAGCACAGCACGCCCTCCATCATGCAGTCCTTCGGATTCTCCGAGCCGCGACGCTCCGCCTCCCGACGCGCCATGTCGATCGGGTCGCCAGTCAGCTTGCACCCCTCGCCGTTCGGGTGCGCGTCGAGAAGCGCCCTCACCGTGTGCCACATCCACCCGTTCGCCTTGTCCGTGAGCTTCCGCTTGCTGTCGGCCTTCGCCGCGCAGCGGTTCAGCTCATGCGACGAGTATTCCACGCGGATGCACAACGGCCCGTCCTCCACGTCCTTCGCCCCCGGCGCCGGATACATGTCGAACGGATTTATCGCCTTGAAGCTCGGCACCGTCCGAAGCTCCCGCACCACCCTCGGCACTCCCCTCACCGTCCGGTAGTCGTTCACTTCCTTCACGACCGGTATCGGCCCGAGGATTCCGCCAGTCCCGTAGATGCAGACGTAGTTCACGTACTCCTGGAACGCGTCAACGAACCCGCCTTCGTCGAAGTAGTCCCTGACCTTCCGCTCCATCCGCGCCGCGCGCGTCTTGGCCATCTGCTCCTTGCGGTGGAATATCTCGTCGTACCGCGACGAGTACGCGCTCTGGACGAGCGACCTCATCACCGCCTCGCCCTGCGGCGTCAGCTCCTTGCCGGCGGCGCCAAGCGACATGAACACGCGGTCGATGTCCATCTTCACCGAAAGCTTCGCCTCTTCCTCGCATTGCTTCGGCAAGTCCGGGTCCGCCGTCGCGCGTACCGAGAACGGATAGTCCCCGTTCGCCGCGAAGATGTCCATCAGCATCGCCTTCGCCGCCCGAACCTTCGTGTTCGTGATCGGCGAGAAAACCTCCTCGCTGATCCCCGAACGCTTCATCTTCTCCTTCTGCTCGGGCGTGTAGTTGCACGTCTGCGCCAGAAGCGCCTTGCGCAGCTTCGCGTCAACCCCCGACGAAACCCTGTGGTCAACGTTCGTCCGCCAGTTCCCCGTCACCCGAGACGCCAGATTCGACATCGCCTGCGTCGTCGGCACCTCGAAAGCCCTCTCTTCCGGGTCAAGCGACATCTCCCCCGTGACGGTCGTCACGGTCTGCGTCTTGCCGGGCGTCGCGAGCGCAACCCCGAAAATCTCTTCTAGGGCGTTCACGTCAAATAATGTACGAAACAGACAAAAACGGTCAACCCGCTGGACGTTCGCATCCGAAATAGCCCGTAAAACCTAGCGAAACAGGACATCGCCATTTTCGGGCCGCTAGACGCATTCGAGATCCTCCCCGACCGCGAGGTTCATGAACCCCTGCACGCCCGCAGCCCCCTGCATCGCCGTGAACCCGCTCATGTCCCCCCTCGTCGAGCCCAAGACGCCATACTGCAACGCGTCCTGCGGATGCGTGAAGGGGCTGGTCTTGTCCGGCGCGTCCGCGTACCGCTCCTCCCCAAGCCCCGTCACCGTCCGCATCTTCTTGTAACAGTACCCGCCGTTGAATCCAGCCACCAGCTCCGGGCACTCGTCACCGTCAACCTGAAACGCCGGCTGTCCGCCGCACATCTGCCGCATGAACTCGCCCACCGCGTCGCGACGCACGTTGAAGTCGTTGTTCTTCAGCCCCGGCGCCGGCAGCACAGGGATGGCGTAGGCATTCAACACCTGTATGCACGAGATGTTGAACTCGTTGCCCATGTTCGCGCCCGACGGGTCCGCCCACCCCATGACCTTGCAGTTAGGCCACTCGAAGCGCCGCTGCATGTACGGACGCACCACTTCCACGAAGAACTGCTGTATCGACATCCCCTTGCAGGTGCATTCCCCGAGGACGCGCAAAACCCCGTCCCGCCCCAGCTGCAAGAACACCGCAGCCGGCGTCCGTCCGAAGTCCCACCCGATGTGCAGCGGCAACCCCCTCATGAACGGCAAACCGTGTTTCACATGGATGTCGCAGTTCCATTCGTGGTAGATCGGGAGGCCATCCCAGCTCGTCCCGTACTGGTTCAGGATGAGACGCTTGATCATATCAGGCTTGCCGCCTATGAGCATGTCCCGCCAATACCAGAATTTTGCACTGTGATGTTCTACGTTCTCCGCAGGCAATATCCCGTACTTCTTCGCGTTCTCCTGGTTGTTGTCTAGGTACAGGTCGC
>Ga0310696_10004739_pt1 | contig 16610 bp, 17 predicted proteins | sample AusTroGonzalo_MG_4_FD_203885 | JGI IMG/M metagenome (GOLD analysis project Ga0310696, IMG submission 203885) | Bovine rumen microbial communities from tropical cattle in Woodstock, Queensland, Australia - Gonzalo_02 (v2) (version 2) | ecosystem: Host-associated > Mammals > Digestive system >...
CCATCCTCTGGACTCCAGGTACTTCTGCCTGTGGTAGTCCCTCTCCCTCGTGGATTCCGACATCTCGTAGAGGCGGCTGTCGCACTCTATTCCCAGGATGTACCTGTCGTTCTGCTTGACCGCCAGGTCGATCTGGTATCCTCCGATACCGACGTTCCTCTCCACGGTGTAGCCCTTCCTGAGGAGGGCGTTGTAGACCTTGTCCGCTATCCGGCCGGAGTCGAATTCCTCGCTCTCGGCCCAGCGCTGGTCTCCGAACGAGTGGAGTATTGTGTCGGCCAGATCCCTGTTGCCGCTGCTGATGGCGTCGGCGTACTGGAGGTACTTCTTCAGTATGCGCGGGCCGTCGTTCTTGTTGTCCTCCACCTGGAGGTCCTTCGGTTCGAAGGACGATACGATGTAGATCTTCTTCTTCGCCCTCGAGACCGCGACGTTGAGACGGTTCTCCCCTCCGCGGTTGTTGAGCCATCCGAACCTCTGCATGAGCCTTCCGTCGGAGTTCTTGGCGTATCCGATGGAGAAGATGATTATGTCGCGCTCGTCCCCCTGGACGCTCTCGATGTTCTTGATGAACAGACCGACATCCTCTCCGTTGTCGTACCTCCTCATCTCGTTGTTCACCGTCTTGGCGAACTCGGTGTCCCTGGAGCACTCGTCATCGATCACATCGTTGATCAGGTCCCTCTGGGACGCATTGAAGGTGATGATCCCTATGGTCTCGTTGTTCCTCCTCTCGGAGAATATGTTCCTCAGGAGCTCCACGACCTTCTTGGCCTCCTCGGAGTTGGACTTGTTCTCCCACATCCCGCCGACCCTTATGGTCTCGATGGGCGGTCTGGGAGGGTCCACCACGTTCGGCGATACGTACAGGCGTCCGCCGTAGAACGCGTAGTTGGAGAACGCTATGAGCTCCTCGTACTTGGACCTGTAATGGAAGTTGAGCAGGATGGAGTCGTACCTGGCCCTAGCGAGGTCCAGCAGGGACTCCTCCTCCAGTGCCGCGGACACGTCGTCGTCCAGGTCCTCCTCGTCGGAATCGTACTCGATCCTGCCGACGCCCAGGCTCGAAGGGCGCAGCTGCTTGTGGTCGCCTGCGACCACCACCTTCTTGGCGCGGTAGATCGAGGGTATGCCCTTCTCCACGTACATCTGGGAGGCCTCGTCGAATATCAGGAGGTCGAACACGCCCATCTCGAGCGGCAGTATCTCGGACACCACCTCCGGGGTGAGCAGCCAGACGCGCACTCCTTTGAACAGCTCGTACCCGTAGCGGTTGATGAACTTGTTGAGGTTCCATTTCCTCTTGGACTCTATGATCCTGCTGATGTCCCCGCGCCTCTTGGACTCGGTGATGTATCTGAGGTTGTTCTGGAGGATCTCCTCGACCTTGTCCTTGCACAGGATCCTCTTCTCCTCCATCTTCCTGTCCATGTCCCTGATGATGCTGTCGAAGTCCCATATCTGCTGCATGATGTCCTTGTGCTCGGCATCGAACTTCATCAGGTGCTCGTTGAGCAGCCAGTAGTACATCTTGTCGTTGCTGTCTGAGAACCTCATCTTCGTCGAATCCGATATCGACAGGATGTCCTCGCCGTACAGCCTCTGGTCGGAGTCCAGCTTGCTGTACACCGTGGACAGGGACGCGAACCTCTCGTAATCGTCCAGGCTGGCGATTATCCTCTGGGGGTCGTCCATCATCAGCGCCAGCGTGTGCTGGTTGTAGTTGTCGAAGTATTTGGACGCCATCAGGGTGGCCTCGCGGTTGACCTTGCCCTTGGAGAACAGCTTGCCCATGAATCCCTTGGAGTTGAACTCCTTCATCTGGAGCTCCATGTCCATGAGGTCGGCCTTCATCTCCCCGACGTTGTACTCGGAGAGGTCCATCTTCATCTGGGTCAGCCACGGGCTGTTGGTGGACAGCGTCTTGTAATCGTTGAAGTTCCTCATCAGGCTCTCGTTGGCGTACATCTTGTGGAGATCCGTCACGGTGGGGTACTTGAGGTCCAACAGATGCGCGTCTATGTGGCCCTTCAGGATCCTGTACTCGCTGAACTGGCGCTCGTCGCTGAGGTTGGTCTTCTCCAATCCGTACAGCTTGTAGGGAGCGATGCCGAAGTCCCCGGGGGCGTACATGGTGTCCGCTATCCTGGACAGCATATCGACGTCGCGGTCGATGCTCTCGGAGATGTCCTCGATATCCGTACCCCTCTTGGGCACGCCCACCGACAGCATGGTCTCCAGCTGCTTGTAGAAGAGGTCCTTGTTACCGACGTCGTCGATCAGCAGGCAGTATTTGGAAAGGTTGCCGAGACGGGAATACACCACATCCAGGGCGGTCTTCTTCTCCGACACCATGAGCACGGTCTTCCCCTTGACCACTGCTGATGTAATCAGCCCGGTGATGACCTGCGACTTCCCCGTTCCCGGGGGGCCCTGGACGACGATCTCGTCGTCCCTCTCTATGGCGGTCAGGATGTTCTCCTGGGCGCTGTTGAGCGAGTTGATGTACACGAGGTCCGTCTCCGAGGCCTCCATGCCCTTCCTCTTGATGTCGTCCAGCGACAGCGGGTCGGGCTTGTCCGAGAGGAAATCGGTCTTGTCCAGGTTCTGGACCAGGTCCGTCAGGATGCCGTTTATCTCCTTGCCCGAGAGGATCGAGTCGAAGTCCCTCTGGATCGAGCTGGAGTACGTGGGGTACTTTCCGATGACCATGTTCGGGACCAGCTCCACGTCGCCGGGCAGATAGTCGGGGAATTCCCCGGCCTTGTAGTCGACGAACTCGGTGAGCTCTGTGTTCTCGCACTTGATCTCGATGCCGTTCATCTTGAAGAAGCTCAGGGCCTCCTGTATGAACGTGGCCTCGTCGTACTCTTCAAGGATGTTGTTGGGAAGCGGCCTGTTCTGGCCGGTGGCCTTGATGTAGGCCAGGATGAGCGTGTTGTTGTACATCGCATCGCGGGACGAGTCGAAGGAGAGCGTTACCGTGCGGGCGTCCTTCTCCAGCGTCACCGGGAAGAGCGCCATCGGTGCGCGTATGTCGAAGTCGTCGTTGGGCATCTTCCCCTGCACGAACGGATATCCGATGTACAGGTCGTACTGTCCCTTGTCCCTCAGCTCCCTGTTGACCTCACGGATCACCTGGTTGAGGTGCTTGTAGATCCGTTCGTCCTCCTTGCTGGATGCGATGTCGCAGAGCTTCAGGGACCTCTTGCTGCCGAAGATAAGGCCCAGGAAGTCCATGTCGGGGATCCTCATGAGGTCGAAGGTGTTCTTGACCGAGATCTTCCCCTGGTAGAGCAGACGGTTGCTCCTGCTTATGTTGATGAGCTTCTTCTCCAGCTCCCTGAGGGTCTTCGCGGTCTCGTTCTCGAGGTCCGACCCTTTGGCTGCTGTGACGGAATACCTCCTGGTTATGACGAGGAACTGCTCCCCGTACACTTCCAGGAACCTCTGCCCTATGCCGACGATCGCTATGAAGTCCTCGATCTTCGTGGGCACGCGCTGCGCCATCTCCCTGAGTGCCTCGTCGGAGCAGACGTTGGGTATCCTTCCGGTACTCCTCCTGCCCTCCTCCCTGAGGCGTTCCCTCAGCTGGTAAAGTTCATCGTAAAGCTGCTCTTCCAATCCCATGGGGGTAGGTATTATTTTCCTAATAGTAAAACAATGGCACGCGGGCGGGCGACTGTAGGGTCTACCCACTAAATATGCCGACTCCATCAACCACGCATGCTCAGCACAGGCATCAAAGGGGCGCAGTCGGTCGAGGTCTCGGAGTCCAACACGGCGGAGGCCATGGGGAGCGGGGACCTTCCGGTGTTCGCCACGCCGGCCATGATAGCACTCATCGAGAGGACGGCATGCCAGAGCGTGATCCCGTACCTGGAGATGGGCCAGTCCACTGTCGGCACCCATCTGGACATATCGCATTCGTCGGCCACGCCCATAGGCATGACGGTCGTCTGCGAGACGGAGCTCGTTGAGATAGACAGGCGCAGGCTGGTCTTCAAGGTCCGCGTCTACGATTCGAAGGGCGAGGTCGGTTCAGGGACCCATGAGAGGTTCGTCGTGGATTCCGCCAGGTTCATGGAGAAGGCCGAGCTCAAGACGTGCTGACCTTCTTGTCCTTCACCAGCGCGGTCAGCAGGGTGGCGACGCCCAGGATTATGGCCGGCACCATGGAGAATATGAATCCGTCAAGGAAGTCTTCCGGGGATATGAGGTCCAGGGGCACTCCGGTGGTTCCCGACCCTATCGTGGCCAGTGAAGCGAACAGGGCGCATCCTATGGAACCTCCCGTGTAGTACAGGAAATTGGACAGCGTGGATGCTATCCCCTTGTCTTCGTCGGGAGCGTGATCAACTATGCGGCTGGCAACGGACGCCCCGCATAGACCCCACATTATCCCTCCCATCAGACCTATGGGCAGGAACGGGAACCATCCCATCTCGGGCCTTATGAGCCAGTACCCTATACAGAATACGATGAGGGCGATGCAGCATACCACGGCGACGTTGCGCCTGCCGTGCATGTCCGCATATTTCCCGGCAGGGATGCTCACGATTATGGTGACCACGCTGGGTATCAGGATCAGCAGACCTGCGGCCGTGTAGCTCACGTCCAGCTCTTTCGTTATGTAGAACGGGATCAGGTATGATACGCCCACGTAGCATATGTTCATCAGGAGATAGCAGAGTGAGACGCTATCGAAGGACAGGTCCTTGAACATCCCGAGGTTCAGCATGGAGTTCCTGGCCCTCTTCTCGGTGCGGATGAACAGGAGAATGCCCAAAACCATAACAACCGCCATTATCGCGCAAATGACTCCCTGACCGTCGCGGGAGAACATCTCCAGGATGTAGACCCCGGATATGACCGAGATGAACAGGAGAGCGCTCCCAGCCAGGTCCAGCTTCGCCTCCTTGATATCATGGTCCTTAGGCAGCGCACGGAAGGCGAACAGGATCCCGGCGATTCCTATAGGGACGTTGATGAAGAACGTCCAGTGCCAGGAGGACAGATCCATGATGATGCCCCCGACCGCGGGCCCGCAGCCGAAGCCGACGGCCCCCGATACCATGAGCACGCTCATGGCGAGGCCGAGCTTGGAGAGCGGGATGAACTTGACGCATATCATCGGCGCCACGGCACCGAGCATGGCCGCGCCTATGCCCTGGACCGCTCTGGCAGTCACGAGGGTCATGAGGTCCTGAGAAAGCCCGCATACCAGGGAGGATGCGGTGAATATCGCGAAACCCAGGATGTAGATCTTCCTGATATGTCCGGAATCGGCCAGCCTTCCGAATGACAGCATGAGCCCGGCGATCATCATGAAGTAGGTGATCGTCACCCATGCGACGGCATTGGCGTCGACACCGAAGGTCTCGGCGATGGAGGGGAGGGCTATGTTCACTATGCTGGAATCCAATCCGTCCATGAACACGCCGAACGCCATCGCGGCGAGGGCCAGAATCTCCACCTTAGTCAATGCCACGACACTTCCAAAGCGTAGCCCTATATCATCTTTACATCAGAAGCACCGGAAGCATCAGACAGCCGCACAGGCAGGTCCTCCCGGTGTCGTTCGCGGAGGGGATGAAGCCTATGAGCAGGGCGGCTACCATCACCGCGATGCCCCATATCCCGGTGGTCGCCGCAATCAGGGACACTACGAATGCGATGACGATCCTGTTCATGGTCTTCTGGCTGACCCTGTCCACCAGACCGGACATCATTCTGCCCGCCCATATGGTCAGTACGAATCCAAGTAGTGAGGCAACAGCCGAGGAGATCAGGAGCATCATGAAAGGCTCCGTCATGAACCCTCTCACGGAATCTCCCAGTATGTCGCCGATGACTATCACGGTACCGGACCTACCGCCTCCGGACACCGACAGGGTAACCAGAGAGAGGACGGATGTGACGGTCCCGATTGATGCCACGGTGGATATGAAGCGCTCTGGGCTCCTGTCAGGCATTATCGTCGCCGAGACGGTCGCTCCGACCGTGGATGTGATCCCGGGGAACCATCCGGCCACGGAGCCCATCACCACCCCCTTAATCCCTGGAACAATCCCGACCGGGTCCCTGCCGTCATCGGTCTGCCTCGGCATCGGATGGCCGTCATCAGAGCTCAGCAGGATCGGGAGACCGAACAGCCCCGACAGCATGGGGAGGAGAAGGGTGCCCTCCCCCAATATGCCGGTGCTGGGGATGGGGAGCTCCATCACAGCATACCCCAGAGCTCCGGACAGCAGGAAGCACACCGTTCCGATGACGAGGTTCCCCTTGAGGAACTCGTTGTATAGGAGCACCCCGACCACCGCCACCAGGATCGCCTTCGTGAAGCCGTCCAGGAACTCGGAGGCGCCGTTGATCATCAGATACTGCAGGGGTACGGCCAGGAGTATGGCGGCGGAGCATCCCACCAGACTGCCCACAGCGGCGGCCCTGACCGCCATCATGCCCTGACCCTTCAGCAGCAGCCTGTGCCCTGGGAGAACCGAGATGGCATCCTCGGCATCCGGCGCGCCGATGAATACGGAAGGGACGAAGTCCAGGAAGGAATGGACGACCGATGCGGACATTATCAGGCAGCAGACCGCCGACGGGACGTATTCCTCGGGGATGATCCCGGAGACGGATGCAGCGATGGCCGGGTAGCCGACGAGCATCATGGACGCCAGCGTGTTGGTGTGGATTCCGGGCACCAATCCGGTGAAAACGCCCATGACGGATCCTAGGCAGGAGGTGGTGAATGCTAGGACGATCAGTGCTGGGTCCACGGTACGACGTGTCCTCAGCACATTATAACGTCATCGTGCTGCGGTACCACTGCCTTTCAGCGGCGGTCGGGCCATCATTTCCGCCCGTCTGACCATGTCACACAGTGGCCCGCCAACAATTAATATAAGCGGGCCGTTGCGACCTCTGATATTCATGAATGTAGACGAGAGGCTAGCCTTGGTAACAAGGAACACCGAAGAGCTCGTGACCGAAGAGGAACTCCGCGCTCTCCTGACGGAGAAAGAGGAGCCCACGGCATATATCGGATTCGAGCCGTCGGGAACCGTCCACCTGGGCTGGGTGCTGGTCGCACAGAAGATCAGGGACCTCTGCGACGCAGGGTTCAAGGTCACCATCTTCTGGGCGGATTGGCATGCCTACATCAACGACAAGCTCGGCGGGAACATCGACAACATCAGGGTCTGCGCCAGGTACATGCAGGACTGCTTCATCGCGCTCGGCGTCCCCAAGGACAAGGTCGAGTTCAAGTACGCCAGCGACCTGTGCTCCGAGATCGAGTACTGGGAGAAGGTCATCAAGGTGGCCAAGGTCACATCCCTGTCCAGGGTCAAGAGGGCCATGACCATCATGGGAAGGTCCGAGGACGAGGCCGAGGTCGACGCGTCCAAGGTGCTCTACCCGATCCTTCAGGCGACAGACATATTCTTCCTGAACTGCGACGTAGCCTACGCCGGCATCGACCAGAGGAGGGCCCACATGCTCGCCAGGGATGCCGCCGACAAGCTCGGATGGAAGAAACCCGTCGCACTGCACACGCCCCTCCTTCCCGGACTGAAGGGCGGCAACAGGATGGACCCCATCGAGAACAAGATGTCCAAGAGCAAGCCCGAGGGCAACATCACGATCCACGACGACAGGGAATCCATCGCCAAGAAGATGAAGAAGGCGTACTGTCCCATGGACAAGCTGGACGCAGAGGGCAACGAGGAGGTCAACCCCGTCCTCATGCTGTGCAAATACATCATCATCCCCAGGAACGGATGCCTATTCGTGGACCGCCCTGAGCAGTACGGCGGACCGGTAACATACAACACCTACGAGGAGCTCGAGGAGGCCTACTTCAGCAAGAAGCTGTCCCCGTTCGACCTCAAGACCGGTGTCACCGACGGAATGGCCAAGACATTGGCTCCCGTCGCAGAATACTTCGAGGCGCACCCGGAGAACCGCGAGGCTCTCCAGAAGGTCCTCGAGGGACTCACCAAGCTCAGGTGAGCATCAATTCTTTTTCAGGAGGTCTTCGGCCTTGAAGTCCCTGAAGACCTCCATCGTTCTACTCATGCAGATGAAGAGCATGGCCTCTACGTCGCCGATCCCGGAGAGCCCCGCGGCCCCGCCGTGCCCTCCGCCATCGCACATCGTCTCCTGACCGATCCCCTGAAGGATGTTGCCCAGGTTCAGCCCCCTCCGGACGGTCTCCTGGGTGGCCCTTGCGCTTATACGGAAAACATCGTCCCTCTGGGAGCCGACGAAAACGACGTCCGCTCCGGCCTGCATTATGGCCCTGCACGATGACGACTCGAAGCTCCCTCCGTAGGACGTTGCCACGATGTAGTTGCCCACGCGTTCGAACTTAGTCCTCTCGACCGCCTTCAGCATGGCTATCCTCTCGGATATGCTGACGGGGGCGACCGTGAGGTTGAATGCCTCGTCCATGTTGATGTCGCACCGCTCCATGATGTCGGCGAAGGCCTCAAGCATGTCGGGCTTGGCGAATTGGAAATGGCCGCTGTCGGTGATCATGCCGCCTATGAGCATCAGACCCATGGTGCGGTCTATCGGGATCCCGGCCTCGTCCAGAATGTCCTTGATTATCTCGCAGCACGACGTCCGCGTCTGGTCGCAGTAGAACTCGTACCCGTCCCATTTGCCCGTGGGCATGTGATGGTCGATGACGATGGCGTCCTTGGGCACCTCGTAGTCCATCTCCAGTTGCTCCGGGGAGGATGTGTCCACGATGACCGTCTGCTCGTAGGAGGACAGATCGCAGTCCTCGTAGAATTCGATGCCGAGCTTCTCGGAGACCAGCTTGCTCACGCGGTCCACGCCGTTGGGGGCGAAGATGTCCGCATCCGGGAAGGCCATCTTCAGCGCGTAGGCGGAACCAAGGGCGTCCATATCCGCGTTGCCGTGGACCAGGATGACCTTCTTCGTGCCCTTGAGCCTCTCAGCCAATTCACCGAACATACCAGGCCATGTTATCGGCCCTAAAAAAATGGTGCGCCTTCCGGCGTGGGGAAAGGGTTGGGGGAGGCCGATGGGATCATCGGCCCCCTCATGCATCGGATGGTCAGCGCTTCTTCCTGCCCTGGCCGCGGATCTTCTCTATGTACTTGTTCTGTCCGAGTCCGGTGATCAGGATGTCCGAGTCGTAGAGCTTCACCGTGATGATTATGGATACGACGGCGAAGATGATCATGTACGCCAGCCCGCCGATGACCAGCACGATGTCCCCGTTCAGCAGGGCCTCTGTGGCCATCATGGGGTGGCTGAAGGGTATGGCGAACAGGATGGCCCTGATCAGGTCGTTCGAGCCGTACCATCCCGAGAACATGGTGATGAACATGGGGATGATGGTCAGGATGCTCAGGGGCATGGTCATGGTCTGGGCGGACTTGTAGTTCTTGGCGAAGGCTCCCAGTATCATGCAGATACCGAGGGCGCATGCGATCGAGAGGAACATCGACACTCCCAGGAGCAGGTATTCAGTGAGGTCCAGAGAGAGTCCCAATGTACCCATGTCGATGTCCGAACTGCCTATGGACATGTAGGATATCGATCCGATGTAGAACGCCATGCCGAACATGTAGGCGATACCGAAGATCAGTCCGACCACCGCTGCGGCGATGATCTTACCCGTGACGATTGTCACCCTCTTGATCGGTAGGGTGAGCAGGGTCTCCAGGGTCTTGTTCTCCTTCTCGGATCCCATGGAGCTGATGACTATTCCTCCGACCATCATTATGATGATCATGATGATCATCGGGATGAAGATGGTCTGGCCCATCATGGCCTCGCTGATCTCCGAGGGCGTGACGTCGGCGAAGCTCTCGCCGTTGACGTATGTGAACGTGTTGGAGCCGTCTATCGGGGTCTCCAGGAAATCGATGTACGGGGCATCCTCCCCGGTTATGAACTTGGACAGGCTGGCGTTCATGAAGGACACCAGATATCCGGTCACAGCGGACGATATCGTTCCGGACATCATGCCCGAAGGCGTGTAGATGTAGTACTGGTCGATCTCGCCCTTCAGATACACGCCTCCGGTGCCGATCCTGTTCAGGCTGTCCTCTATGTTCTTCTTGAAGTCGTCGGACAGCACCAGGGCCACCGTAGCATTGTTCTCCTGCATCTGGGCCAGGACGTCGTGCTTGTCCATCTTTATGACGAACTCGTCGACATTCTCGGGCGTGATGCGCTTGTCGCCGCTGTTGATGTAGAGGTTCCTGAGGAACTCGTAGGCGTTCCATTCCCCGTCCTCGGTCACGATGACCTGGTCCTCGTAGTTGGCGATCCCAACGACGGGCATGACGGTGCTCTTGCTTACCTCGTCCCCGATGATGCCTCCGAGCGCTGCGAAAAGGATGACCATGAGGACCACGGACGCTATCGATCCGGGCGTCAGGAGCTCCTTGACCTCCTTCCTGATGATGTTGGTTAGATGGCTCATGCTCCCTTCACCGCCGTGACGAAGACCTCTTCGAGGGTCTCCTTCCCGTATTTCTCCTTCAGTTCCGCAGGGGTGCCGATCTCGATCAGGTTGCCCTGGTCGATCATCCCCACCCTGTCGCAGAGCATGTCAACCTCGAACATGTTGTGGGAGGACATGATGACCGTGACCCCGCTCTTCGCGATGTTGCGGATGACCTCCCTGATCTCGTAGGCGTTGATGACGTCCAGGCCGGACGTCACCTCGTCCAGGATGGCCAGCTTCGGGGATGTCATGATCGCCCTGGCTATGAGCAGCCTGCGCATCATCCCCTTGCTGTAGGTGTCTATCCTGTAGTCGATCTTGTCGCCCAGGTCGGAGAGCTCTATGCCCTTCTCGACCATCTCGTCTCTCTCCTTCCCGGTGGCGAAGAACTCGGCTATGAACGTGAGGTATCTCCTGCCGGTCAGGTCCTTGTACGCCCCGGCATCCTCAGGGAGGTAGCTGATGAGCTTCCTCACCTCGTCCGGCTGCGTGGCGACGTCCTTCCCGTAGACTTCTATGGTGCCGGAGGTGATCTTGAGGATGGTGGAAATCATCCTGAGAATGGTGGTCTTCCCGGCCCCGTTGTGTCCTATGAGGCCGAAGATCTCCCCCTCTGGAATGGTCAGGGATACTCCGTGCACGGCCTCCCTTTGGCCGTACGTCTTGCGGACGTCCTTCAGAACGAGTGCATCTGTCATGAGGGCGCCATTAGCGATTCTTATGAAAAATGTATCCCCGGGACGGTCGGTCCCGGGGTAAGATGATTGGTAGTCTCATTCTTCCTGGACGTTGTTCCCCATGGCCTTGTTGATGGTCTCCTGGAGCGAGGAGTACTTCTCCTTGAGGGAGTCCTCCTGGCGCTCGAGGCTGCCGATCCTGACCTCCATGGTCTCGATAGAGTCATCGAGGTCGGCCTTGAGGGAATCCAGATCTTCGACCTTGATCATGAAGGCGCCGGTGGACCTGTAGACCGCACCGGTGGACTTCTCGAGTTCCTCCCTGGTCTTCACGAGCTCGCGCCTGTTGGCGTCCATCTGCATCTTCTGGGATGTGACGGACTGGAGCTGCTGCTGCACCTGCTGGAACTGAGCGATCTGGTTCTGGAGCTGTGGGCTGATTCCGTTCATTGATTCACCTTGGTTATCGTTCCTATGTCCTCTATCACGCGGATGCACTCCAAATAGGAGTTGACCGCCGCCCTCATGGCCGTGGTGTCCGTCGCCTCGATGCGTATCAGGGCGTCGTCCCCATCGATCCCGATGCTCGTCTCGGTGCGGGGCAGTTCCCTGCCCGCCTCGGGAGAGATTACGGGCACCGCGACCGGGGCCGCGGCGCCTTGGATCCTGAGTTCGGCGTGGATCATCTCAATCGGATTTGTAGACCTTCTTGTCGACAGGCCTGTCCTTGAGGAAGATCATGTATCCGCACTTCTCACACTGGAGTCCGAGCGAGTTGATGTTGTGGGGCTCGTTACACTTGGCACATCTGTATTCTTCCGTGCTCATTGTAATCACCTTGGATCAAGACTCACTGCTCTGAGACCTGTGAGAGTTCCTTCTTGGTGTTGGGGCTGTAGGCGGTGGCTGCGAACTTGGTGTCGCAGTGCTTGCAGTACCAGATACCGGAGCTGACCCTCTTCACGGACATGTGGTGGCAGACGGGGCACTCGTGCTTTCCCTTCTGCTGGGCCTCGATTGTCTTGATCCTGTTGCGTACGATGACACCGTACCTTGCTCCGAACCTGCCGGAACTTCCTGCTTTCTCTGTTCTCTTTGACATGGATTTCACCCGATGATCTTCCTGATCTCCGCACCCTTCTCTACAGCCCTGTCCAGGCAGAGGCTGAGTTCATCGAGTGTGATCGAACCGCATCCGCCCTTCTGCATGGCCCTGAAGTTCCCGACGTCGTCGGTCGTAACCGTCAGACGGGCGGTCGAAATCTGCTCTTCGTCGAAATTAGGGTCTACTATTAAAGTATTACCTATTTTGACCTCCGTGACCGATATGGGGGTGCAGGTGATTGGCAGGGGCTTGTTCTCTCCCTTTCCGTACTGCTCTCCGGGGATCGTTGCGGACTTGAGCGCGCATACCGCGGCGAGGTTGGCCGCATCGAACAGGTTGCCGTCGTAGTCGAGGGCGTAGATGTCGACGAAGCACATCCATACCTCCTCTCCGGGGGTGATGCACAGAGCCTCCACATCCACCATGCCGGACTCGCGGATACCGCGGTCGACGACACGTGCCAGCTCGATCGCGTCCTCTCCGGGCGGACCGGACTCGAAGGTGGGGTGGGCCATGGGTATGAGCTCGGCACCTGTGGTGAGGACTCCGATGTTGGGTGTGTCGGGGAAGGGGGTTCCGGGGATGATCTTGACTCCCGCGATGACCTCTGTCTTTCCCATCTTGACCCTTGCGGATCCGTCGGCGCTCTCGATGACGTCGGTGCAGACCTTGATCTCGCGGACGTCGGTGACGCCGCGTCCGTCCAGCCTCTCGCCCTTCTCGATGAGCTTCATCATGTGGTCGCGCTTGATCTCAGACATTATCTCGGTCATTCGGATGCCTCCTCTGCCTTCTTGGAGTAGCGTCTCTTCAGTGCGTCCTTCTGGAGCTCGTGGAGCTCGTGGCAGCCTGCGACCGCCATCTTGATTCCGTGGTCGAACTCCTCGCGGGTCATGTTTCCGTCCATCTGGAGCAGGACGATCTCGTCGGTCGAGGGGATGATCGCGATGGGGACATCCGCCTGTCCGTAGTTGTCCTCCTCCTTGTTGAGGTCCAGGAGGACGTGTCCGTCCGCCTTTCCGCATGCAAGTGCGGGGACGATGTCCCTCATGGGGATGCCCGCGTCGGCCAGTGCGACGGAGGCGGCGGTGAGTCCTGCGCACCTTGTTCCGGCGTTGGCCTGGAGGATCTCGATGTACACATCGATGGATGCGCGGGGGTAGAGCTCTGTGAGGACGACCTTCTCCAATGCCTCGGAGATGATCTTGGAGATCTCGATGGACCTCCTGTCCGGTCCGGGCCTCTTCCTGTCGCTGACAGAGAAGGACTGCATGTTGTACTTGCACTGCACGATGGCCTTCGTGGGGTCCTGCAGGTGCCTGGGGTGGCACTCCCTGGGTCCGTAGACGGCTGCCAGGACCTTGTTCTTTCCGATCTCTACGTATGCGGATCCGTCCGCATTGTTGAGGACTCCTGCCTCAATCTTGAAGGGCCTGTGCTGGTCGGCGGTCCTTCCGTCGATCCTGAGCCCGTTCTCGTCAACCAATACCATATCTGTGTGTCCGCTCATGGTCACTCATCCCCCTCATCGTAGTATTCATCATCCTGAGGGATTTTTTTCTCGATAAACTCTTTAACCCTGTCAGTCAGGTTCATGCTCTGGGCCTGCTCCTCGATCATCTCGATGGCGGCTACAGCAACATCGGTGTTCTCTTCCTCTCCGTCGATCCATATCCATCCGTTCTGTCCGACCGTTATGCGGCAGTCGGTCATGTTCTTCAGCATGGAGATCATGGATCCGCTCTTACCGATGACCCTGGAAACCTTCGTGTGGGAGATCTTGATGAGCCTTCCGCCCTCGATCCTCCTGAGTCCGGAATCCTTCATCGTGACGGAGATCTTCTTGCTCTCGTCGACAGCCAGGATCTTCACGAGGACCACGTTGCCTATGGTGAGGTACTTGGACGTGTCCCCGAACTCGACCTTCCACGGCACCTCGCTCACGTGGAGCGGTGCGGGATAGGGTGCTCCTATGTCAATCAGCCAATTCGAGGGGCCGATGTCCACGATGACTCCGAAGACGGTGTCTCCCGATGTTGGCATGTATCCTCCCCTGAGGGGAATCACTCCGACCGTGTTCTGGAAGACATTCCTTACTCCCATCACACTGGCGCGGACCTTGCCATCTAGCACGTATGCGTTCTCTCCGGGCCTCATCCCCGTTCCGTCGAGGATATCGCCCGGCACGACGAGCTCGCGTGTCTGTCTGGCGTTTCTTTTTTCCATTTTATCACTCTCGCGAATGTCAGTTTATCAGCTTCACGGACGCCGAGCCCTTCGTCTTGTGCTTCAGCTTGTCCGTGAGTTCGTTTATCAGGCCTGCGGGTATCTCCATCACGCCTATCCAGGAGCCGTCGGAGGTCCATTCCTCCCTCTCTACGATGCCGAACGAGATCAGGTCATCGTAGCAGCGTCCGTAGTCGGCGCCGTTCAGCTTGACGGCTATGCGCGATTTCTCGAACCTTATCGGCAGCAGGGGCCTCAGGAGCTTCATCGCCTCGTCGATCTCCTTGTCCAACGGCTTGAACGGGTCGACGTGGAACTTGGCCTCCTCCAAAGCCAGCTGAATCCTCAGCGGCGGATGGGGCGTGTGGGTCTGAGGGTTGATCGCGTTGGCGGCGATGTATGTGATGATCTGCTGTTTTTTCGCTTCCAGCATCTCCTTGCGCTGCTCTGCCGTGATCTGGATCTCGCCCTTCTCCACTATCTTCCTGGCGATCTCCGCTACGTCCTCTGTCCCGAAGGCCTCCTTCAGCTTCTCCTCCGACTGCTTGGTCCCCTTGCTCGCGTTCTTGAAGACCTCTTCGACAGCCATGTAGTCGACTATGTCGAATGTCTTGCCCTGCTTGACCAGGTCGAACACCTTCGGGTCCAGCAGGATCTCGAACGTCTCGCCGTGGGTCTCGAGCTTCGCCGTTATCGCGTCGTCAAGGCTGACCATCTGGATGCCTCAGGCCTTCTCCTTGGTCTTTTTCTCTTTGAGGAAGGACTCTATCTCGGAGGTGCTCAGTCTCCTGAACCTCTTGCCCACCTCGGCGACACCGATCTCGATGGTCTCCGCGTTGGGCTTCTCCTCGATTGCGGCCTCCAATGCCTTCAGTCCGAGCTTCATCGCTGCGTTGAAGGTCATGTCGTCCTTGTACTCCTTCTCGAAGAGGTCCATGACCGCTGCGCGTCCGTTTCCGATGCCGGTCGCCTTGTATGCGACGAGCGCTCCCGAGGGGTCGGTCTCGAAGAGGTGTACTCCGAGTTCGTCGGTTCCGGCCACGAGCAGAGCGGTACCGAAGGGGCGTGCCCCGCCGTACTGCGTGAACTGCTGCTTGTAGTCGCAGACCTTCTTGACGAGCATCTCGACCGAGATGTTCTCGCCGTAGTTGACTCTGTGGACCTGGGCGTCGTGCCTGGCCTCATCGACCAGGACCCTGGCGTCAGCCACGAGTCCGGATGTGGCGCATCCGATGTAATCATCGATGTCGTGGATCTTCTCTGTGGATTTGGGCTCCAGGAGTCTGCTCATGGACCTCTTGTCTACGATCAGGGCCACTCCATCCTTGTACTTCAGTCCGATGGTGGTGGACCCTTTCTTCACAGCCTCGCGGGCGTACTCCACTTGGAAAAGTCTTCCGTCAGGGGAGAAAACTGTTATCCCCCTGTCATAAGCCATTTGTCCGGGTTGCATAATTGCTGCTCCTTATTTCTTTACGCGAGGGCATTCTTAAAGGATTATAAAATATCAATGCCCAAGCGTTCGGTCGGTTCAGCATTTCTTCTTCTGCTTCACCTTGAGCTCGGGATAGACTTCGCGGACCTTTCTGAGGGTGCCGGAGGTGATCAGGGATTCCGATCCGGGGAACGCTTCGGACATGGCGGACTTGACCGCATCGGTCTCGGGAGGGGAGCAGCGGACTATCGCCTTGCCCCCGAAGCTGGTGATGACGCGGATATCGGGCATGCTAGCGGTCAATCCGGACAGGCCGTTGAGAACCTCTGTTCTGCCTGTTTCTGCGGGTACTGTGAAGACGATGTAGCGCCTTCTTCCGCGGACCGCTTTTACCACCATGAGGACGGCTAAGGTTGACCTCTTTTATCATCCTTTTGCAGTTCTCGGAGAACAGGGGAACAATCGTTGAAAAAACCAATTTTTTAAGGATTTCCTAAACATTTTTAGGGTATTTGATGGATGAATTAAGCATCCATGTATTATGATGAGCCAGCAGAAAAATCATTCCTTTTTGGTCTGATTTTGAGCCTATTTAAACTTTATGTTAACGATGTTAAAAGAAATATGCACAATTTCTTTCGCCTAAATTCGAAATAAATTTGAAAAATCAAC
>Ga0310696_10004740_pt1 | contig 16610 bp, 21 predicted proteins | sample AusTroGonzalo_MG_4_FD_203885 | JGI IMG/M metagenome (GOLD analysis project Ga0310696, IMG submission 203885) | Bovine rumen microbial communities from tropical cattle in Woodstock, Queensland, Australia - Gonzalo_02 (v2) (version 2) | ecosystem: Host-associated > Mammals > Digestive system >...
GTATTTGATCCTAATATTTTGTCCAAGAATGATTTGAGAAACGACATGTTAGGTATTTTTTAGCATAAATTCATTCTGAAAATATAGAAATTTGATTGAATATATCAAATAGAAATTTATAAGGAAAAAGGTTTTATTACATAAATTAGATTATGAATAATCCTTACTTAGTTGAACATTTACGTTCTATTCCAGATTTTCCTATTAAAGGAATTAATTTTCGTGATGTTACTACACTGTACAAGGATGCAAAATGTATGCAAATAATTGTAGATGAACTTTATGAAATCTATAAAGATAAATGAATTACAAAAATAGTCTGAATTGAAAGTCGTGGATTTGTGATAGCTTCAGCTTTAGCTGTTAAATTGTGAGCTTGAGTAGTATTGGCTCGTAAACCATGAAAACTTCCAGCTAAAACAGTAGGTGAGGAATACGAAAAGGAATATGGAAAAGACCGTATTGAAATTCATGAGGATGCGATAGATGAAAATGATGTAGTATTGATTCATGATGATTTGTTGGCTACATGATGAACTATGAAAGCTACCTATAACTTAGTTAAAAAATTTAATCCAAAAGATATATTTGTTAACTTTATTATAGAGATTACGGATGAGTGATTACATTGAAGGGATTTATTTGAATGAATAGACTTAACTACACTTTTGAAATTATAAATCAAATACTTGACTTAATTATAAAAATCACTATATTATAGCCAATACGAAATAGTTCGTAGAAATATAAAAAAGGTTAAAAGTGGACAATAAGGAAAATAAGGGATGTGTTGTGGTCTATTCTGGACCAGGTCCCCAGGAGAAGAACCAAGAGTTCCATTGTAATCAGTGCGGAAAAGATTTCAGCATTTCTGAGAAGAATTTGCCTTGGGATCAACTGATTTCTGAGAAAAGTGGGATGATTGGACATATCTTCCTCGCTCGTTGTCCCGAATGCGGGGCTGTAATAAGAAAGGAAGTGAAGTTCTAAGCTTACAAAATTATGAAGCTTACTAAAACTATTGAGGGTTAATAAACTCTCAATTTTTTAAAAAATCAACTACACTTCTGAAATTATAAAAATATAGGTTGATATTTCTTAGAAAAAAGACAAAATCTTCCACCAATGGGAGAAAATTTCTCAGAAATACAAAAATAATAATTATGAATATAGAAAAAATATTGGAAACAGTAAAACCATTGTCGAAGTATTGTTACGACAAAAAAATTCCCCAGCCAGTCTACGAAGTAGACGTAGTTAGAGACAATAAAGTCTGGGTGTGTTGTCGTTCTGGTCGTTATTCAGGAACAGCTCTAGGTGACACTTATGAAGATGTATTGCCTAAGGCGATAGAAAAATTTATCGCTAATTGTCAGTGTTCGGAAACAAATTAAAAAATCTGCCCATAATGGACAGATTTTTTTATAATGGAAATTTTACTAGATTACTTTAGTTAAGAATAGAACTCATAACGTTATCAATATAATTCCAGCAACCAATCTCATAATCTTTTTATTACTAACTTTATTGATAGCTAAGTCTCCGTCTTTAGTTTTGAATGCTGAGATTCAGTAATATATTCCTAGAATAATAATTATCAAAGGCAGAACGAAAAAGAAGTTATAGATTCATAATGCTGCGAAGATATTTATTTTAGTTCCTACTGCTCAAACGTAAGCTAGAGGAATTCCGATTGTACAAGGTAATTCAACGAAAGTAGAGAGCACAGCAAGAACGAAAGCACTCATGTATGTTCATTTCTTCGTGATATATTCTAGAGTTGGTTTAGCCCATTTAGGAATTGCTAGAGATATTCATTTACCATATGCAAAGAAATCTTTTACTTCAATAATTCATAGGATTATAGCCAATCATCAGATTACATATTTTACTGTAGAAATGTATTCTAGGAAGAAACTTGTAGAGAATAATAATTTATGCATTCAGTACATTATCGCAGAATATAGTACGAATGTAGTTACTACAAATATTAATCCTGAATATAATACTTTCTTTCTAGAACCTACTGAAACTAAGTAAGTTAATAAGAAGATTAAAACTCAGAACATACAAGGATTAATTCAGTCAGCGAATCCTAAAGCAATTCAGAATAGAATAGGTCAGGTTTTATTTAATGAAATTTCTTTTCAAAAGATTCTAGTAGTCTGATCTTGTTCATCTGTACACTCAACTATTGGATTAGTTTTAGTTTCTTCAATTTCTTCAGGTAAACATTCGTCATCTCATTTTTTAGTTGCATATTTATCTAATAGAGCGACAGTTTTCTCGTAATTAGCTCCCAAGAAATAATCATCTCACATAATTATCAAAGGAACACTATTAAATTCTTCTCAGAATTGCTCTCCGTATTCTTTCATTTTTGCTCTATTTTCTTCACTGTAATATACTTCATATCATACAACTTGAAAATTATATGTCTCTTTGAGTGTATCTAAATATCATTCTTCAGCTTTACAGTGAGGACAAGTTTCTCCGTAGAATAGAATAAGTTTAGCTGCGTTTGGATCTACAATTTCATTATTATCTTCTTTTTTATTCGCAAAGAATATAATTCAGGCTATTATTAAAGCTAGTAATATAGCTCAGAATATGATTAGTAATTTTTTTATAGCTCAGAATATGATTAGTAATTTTTTCTTCATAAAAAAACAATAAGTGGATAAATAACCAATAATTTAGATTATGATTACAGTATGAAAAATCAACACGAAAATCTGCTTAAAATTAATAAAAAATGGCTATCTACCAAATAGCCATTCTTTCATAAGGTTCTACCACACGCAATAATAATAATGAAAATTTAAAATAATGCAAATTTTTTAATACTTTTTATAAAATGTCAAGTATTCCTTCGAAATCCTAGTTCTTATCTACTTTTTAATTTTCATGTTTGCTTCACTGTTCCATATTTTTCTAATAATTTGATGATTTCATCGTGTTTTGTCGTAGTTTCATCTTTCAAAAATGTGTCAGCATGTCGAACTGCAATATTTAGATTTTCGTAGTTCCTCAAGATATTTTCAATATCAGATTCTGAATTTATTTCAGATTTAAATTTTTTTGAAAAGAATTCAAAAAGTTGGTTCATATTAAAGATTCTATGTCAATTTAGGATTAGTTTATCCATTATATTGAATTTGTAACGTAAATAATTATACTCAGTTAAACGATTATATCGTTTTTTCTGGATAGAGAGTCTTAAAATGGTTGGCTTGGAAGCAGCCATTCCGTATAAGTTTTAGGACTTACTCTATCCTTTTCTTTATAATTTAAAAACTTCTCAATCAGCTACTTCATACATTTGGCAGACTCCATTATTTGAATATGGAGCATGAATAGTCATCGATTGTTCGTCGTATTCTAAATAAGATTTTCAGTTAATTGTTCACAATTTTGTAAATCCATCCTCTCATCATAATTTATAAATATTGGCTTCCAGCCAAGTTTTTTTATCTCAAGCTACAACAATTACTTCTTTGTTATCATCTCAGTCAACATCTTTAAAGTACATTTCAGCGAAAACTCAGTCTAATAAATCATTATAATCATCTACGATTTCGTGAGTAAAATCATAAATGAAATTATATCATTTATCTCAAATAATTCATAAAATTTTTGTTCAGTTTGGACTATCAGGTCAGATAGCAAAATATTCTTCAGTTCAATCTCAGTTCAAATCTATACCTTTTTCTCTCGTTTCAAAATCTCTCTTTAAAGTTACATAATCTGAATAAATTCCTTCATCTATTCCGTAAACTAATTGACTTGGATAGTCTGGAGTGATGTAATTTTTATCAATTTTACATCATGTGTACATATATTCATTTACAGTATATCCGTAGAAACTTCCAGGATTTTTGCTTATATGATAAGTTAAATTACATTCATTTTCTTCATAATTTGGTCAATCTTCAAGTATATCATCTAGATATCTAGCTTTCACTTCTATGTCTTTTTCAGATGCTTGATTAATACTATCAATTTCAAATCTAGTAGCTCTTCATTTATTTCCAATTAAATCTGAACCGTAATATAGGTAGGTGAAAAGCAGATATTTATTTAGATCTAATATCATTCATTCTTGCTTAATTTTACTTCAATCTTTTAAAGTATCTCAAACAATATCAGTCATAATTTTATCAATATCAGACTTTTTATAAGCTACTTTTACTTCCTCATCTATAGGAAAAACGAAATCATGGACATCTCAATCATTTGGAATGAATGAATCCTCCAAAATAGGGTAGCGTGGATTTTCTGAGACTTCTTCTGGATTCTCGTATTTATCCATATAATTCTCATTCAAGATATTGAAAATGAATGTTCATTTCTGTGAATCTGTGCTTAATGGCTTATTCCAAGTATCAGAAGGATCATTCTCTATATTAATCACTCACTCCAATAGATATGAAAGTTTATCATATTCATCTCATGTTAAATCAATCTTTTGTGAATAGTCTATTTCTTCGTCAATTGTAACGGGTAGAGTAGGAGTACAACCGCTTAAAGTTATACAAGCAAGTCCTAAAAGGAAAATCTGATTTTTAAATCTCATTCAAAATACCTAACAAATAAAACGAAATCATTGTAGAAAAGATTTATCATATTTCAACTTAATATTCAAGAAATCTCTTGTTTTACATATCGCAATTCGTATATACAATATTAATTGTTTTTATTTATTTTTTTCGGTGAAAATATGAAAAATTTATGATTAGTAGCTATCTTATGATTAGCTAGTTTGCTTTTGACTGGATGTAATTCTAAAGAAGTTTGGGATGTAGATTATGATCTCACAAACGAAATTGGACGTCAGTTACATTGTTATGCACAATTCCAAAAAGAAAATAAGGCAAGAAATTATTGAGTAGATTGGCAACCTGAAACAAGTAACTGATTTACAGTAGTTGTTGAATGAATGGCAAAAGCTGATGATAAAGAATACGCTTTAAAATGTACTTATGATGATGAGGGAGATTGGACAATTGAATATACTCCAACTGTTGATGAACAATTTGACCTAAATACACCAGAAGGTCGTATAGTAGCTTGTGAAGAAAGAGCTGGATATTACTTAAACTTCAATGAATGAACATTCACTTGGGAAGATGAAAGTGAAGCTGGTGCATCATTTGTTAGAAATGGACATGTTGCTTATCTAAAACGATGAGAAAATGCTGAAGATGACGTTGAGTGTTTTATAGATATGGTAGATAGAACTGTTACTGTTGAGTTCTCAAACCATATTTATAATGGAGAATTGCAAGAAGATACAACAACAGATGAAGAGCCTGCTGCTAAAATGAGAGTAGTTGAGTGACAAACTGAAGAAGAAACTATGGATATAGCTGAGAATACATGTTCAAGTATGTGAGGAGAATTGGAGGATTGATTATGTAATCTTGAAGATTGATCAGTAATAGCTTTCTAATCAATTGATGTTAAAAATGGCGTGGTATGGAAACATATCACGTTTTTTTTTATTAAAAAATACAGATATTGACATATGAACTAAAAAGTGTATATTAATTGTCTACTTTTAAGAACTTAAAAAATGTATATGAAAACGTTGAGATATTGAATTTCTGTAGATAAATATAACTTGGTAAAAACCAAAGATATAGAAAAAACGGTTTTTCAAATTGCTGAACTATTATGAAAAAACTGAAAAATAAGTGTAGAAGGCCAGAAATTAAATTTTTGATGAGAAGATGAAGATAATGATGTTGAAATAAAAATATCATTACCTTCTAGTTTTTCTAAAGATAAGGAAAAATATGTATGTGAAATTATGGAAACATTAGTTGAACACGTTGAAAAATGAGATTTAGAAAATATAAATATTTTTGAGGTTGATGAAAATATTGATAGGAGAATAAAAAAGTGAGAAAACATTTCAGAACTAGAAAATTATTCTTATATCGATCATTCAAGTGCAGTAGAAAAATATTTAATTGAAATAAGAAAAATCCTGAATGAATCTTCAGATTCAAAACAATATTTAACGACGCTTTGATTGGGAGTATCAAAAGTTAAAAAAATGACTGAGAAATTAAAAATATTCGAAAATTTACCTTACCAGAAAATGTTTCAGAATCTAGATTATATACATGTTCTATGTTATTGAAGAAAATAATCAAGCAAGTAGAAGATGAAGAATATTATATTTCTGATTGAATAACTCCGTTGTTCTATTATTTGCAAAGTATGTGAGTTTCAGAACAAGTAAAACCATCATATGACAAAACTATTCAAAAAATTGATGCACTAAAGACTTATTTTTGGCAGTTGGAAAATTGATACTTATCTGATGAACAGGTTGATAAATATAATTTGAAATCATTGAAAAATATATTAGTTTTTTTCAAGAAGAATAAAAAACTCTGCGACGAAATTTTATCTATTCCAGAATCTTATTCTAAATGAGTGAAAAATGCTAATTTATTATTGAAAGAAAGTGGTGAAAAAATTGATTATAATTCGATATCTGAATTGTGTGACTATGTGTTGAATGTATTCTTAGCACTTGGTTCTAAACATTAATTTCTCCAAAAACTTTTCCTAAATTTTCGTGAAATAATATATCAGCAAATCTATCTTGAGAAGTAGAATCTCTATTTATGATAACGATTTTATCTCATCAGTAGTATTGAATCAAAGTATTAGCTGGATAGACAGTTAAAGAAGTTCATCAAATAATAAATAAATCTGAACTTCTCAAAGCTAAAACCGATTCTTGTCGAGCTCTTTGAGGTAATTGTTCTCAATAAAATGTTACATCAGGTCTAAGCATTCATCCACATTCGCAATAAGGAATATCTCATTTAAATGTGAACAAAATATCTGGATCAAATTCTTTTCCACATTCATCACAGTAAACTTTTTGGGTAGTTCAGTGAACTTCCAAAACATTTTTACTTCATGCTTTTTGATGAAGTCAGTCGATATTCTGAGTGATAACCGCTGAAAGTTTTCAGACTTTTTCTAGCTGGGCTAATTTTTTATGAGTTATATTTGGTTTTACTCATCTACAATCCATCTTTTGTCTATAATATTCAAAGAAAACTTTTGGCTCATTATACAAGCATGAGTGGCTTAGTAAATATTCAGGTTGATAATCTTCAAACTGAACATCGTGTTGATTATAAAGTCAATCTTTACTTCTAAAATCAGGGACTCAACTTTCGGTAGAAACTCCTGCTCATCAGAAAAACACGATATGATTAGATTTATCTATCAAATCTTGAAATTGTTTGATCCTTTGTTGGAAATCTGATTTTTGCATAAATTATTGTTAAATAAAATTTAGGAATTGATTTGTTTTTCTTGTATACTTAGAATTAATTCAGCAATTTCTTCTCCATCTTTGCTTGGTACAAATCATATAATATCTCATTTACAGTAAGTTTTGTATCGTTGTGGAAATCTTTGAATATTTTTTTCTCAGTAGTTTGAAATGCAGATAATTTTACATTCGTAATTGAGTTTTAAATATTGTCGAAGAAAATCATCTCATAATGGTTGTTCTCTTCATTCTCGGAAGAAGAAATTATCCAAAATAATGATATCTCAATTCTTAATTTCTGGTAAAAATGGAATTGGATTGTCTACATTACTTTTAACTGGATATTTGAAATTTGGTAAAAAATGTTTTAATTCATGATAAATATCCTTTCAATAAATATCGTCAAATATCCAACAATTAGTCATTTATACATTTAATATAAATCAGATTTTTTGATAATTATTTTGTATTTTAATGCAAATAAAAAAGACCCTCATTCGAGGGTCTTTCTTAGAAAATTTATATTAGTAACCAGCAGTTAATACATCCCATTCTCCTCCATTACTTCTTCATAGATACCATTCATAATCTGTAAGAGTTGTATTTGGTTCGAAAGCTCCAGCCATTTCTGCATCTTGTTCTGGAATATAGAAGTTAGTTTTAAAGAATACACATTCATCAACTTCAGGATTTAATTCTTGACAGTAACTTAATTGGTTGGCTGATTCTTCATCTCATTGATAGAAGATTTGTTGAAATTCAACTTTAACGTCGAAATAACTTACAATCTTATCTACAGCAGCTTGTAAATCTTCATCAGAGTATTTTTCAGAAGATCCATTCCAATCAGTTTTAATTTCTACATCATCAATAAATCCTTCATCAAGTGTGTTATAATAAATCTCTCCTGCTTGACATTCATCTCTATAGTAAGACCATTCTTCACAGTAAGTTCCATCTGAGAACATACAAATTCCATATTGAGATCCATCTCCGGCAGTTTCAATTTGTACAGTTCCTCATTGGTCTTCACAGTAAACAGATGCAGGATTTGCTATTCCTACATTTTCATCAGGATTTTCAGTTTTATTACATCCTGCAAGAGTTAGACATCCAATTGCTAATAAAGCAATAAGTCAAAATGTTTTAGTTTTCATGATATAAAATATTTTTAATAAATAAAAAAACCACTTACAATATAGGTAATTAACTTTATTTTTCAATAGATTTGTTAATGTTTCTTAGGAGATATCTTATATTTTTTATTTCAAATATTAATAGTTCTGTTCTTTTAGCATAGATTCAGGCCAGTTAGTGTACGATATTCTTTGATCTAGATTTTTAATTTTCCCAATATCTTCAGCATCTAAAGTGAAATCGAAAATTTCAAAATTTTCTTCCATTCTTTCGGTGTGAGAACTTTTTGGAATCACAATTACATTATTTTGAATGAAAAATCTGAGCATAATTTGAGCTACAGTTTTACCATGTTTTTTTGCAATATTAATCAGAGTTTCGTTTTCAAATAAATTAAACCTTCACGCTCATAAAGGACTCCAAGATTCATGTATACAATCATATTTCTGCAAAAAATCATGCATCTTTCGTTGTTGCCACATAACGTGAGTTTCAATTTGATTTATAACCGGTTTAATTTCACAAGTTTCATAAATTTCCAAAAACTGATATTCATTAAAATTTGATAATCAAATTGCTCTACATTTTCACTGTTTGTATGCAGTCTCCAATGCTTTATAAATGCTAAGATTATCTCATTTGGGCCAGTGGATTAAAATCAAATCGAAATAATCATATCAGAATTTTTGTAGTGATATATCGATTCATTTTAGAGTATTTTCATATCATTTAGTTATTAGTTTCGTTGTCACAAAAAATTCTTTTCTATCGATTCACGATGCTCTGATTGCTTGTCAGACTCATCTTTCATTTTCGTAATATTGTGCGGTGTCTATATGTCTATATCCAGTTTTGATTGCATTCAAAACTATTTCTTTAGCTTCAGCTTGAGGAACTTTATAAACTCAAAATCAGAGTATAGGTATTTGTATTCAGTTGTTTAATGTTATGTATTCCATTATAGTTTAGATAGGGCAATCAAAAAAGCAATTTGTCATCATACAACCAAAATTGTAATAATTATCATCCAAATTATTCATTTTTTCTTATCTATTTTTAAATCCACATCTTTTTTTTCTTCCATTATCCAGTTATTATTCTAAAAAATTATTGTAATCAGAATTTTTTTCTTAGATAGCTTGCTAGCTCTTCATATTTCTTCTTTTCTTCATATCATGCAAATTTCCATGAATAGCTAAGCATATCTACAACACTTTGATATGTTTTTTTGACATGGTCTGGATCTAATTTTCTAGCATCGGGGAAATCCGTTCTTAAAACTTTAGCATAATCAGCACTCATTTTTTGATATTTTGGAGGTAGGTCTCATCGTGTAGTTGTAAGTGCAGCAATTACGGCATTTACTGCTTTTAAGGTGCGGGCTTTTTCGATGGCTTCTTTATCGCTTAATCTTGCATAATTTTTTTTAGCAGTTGCTCTATTATAATTTTTGATAAATAGACTTAATTTTCATACTCATTTAAAATGATCTAGCCAATATTTATCAATTTTGCATATATTTACTTTTTTTCAAGAGGCATTTATCATTTCGTTATTTCACATGTAGAAACCTACATGGGTAATTTCATTTTGTGATTCATAGGTATTTTTATAAAAAATCAGATCTCAAATTTCAGCTTTTGATAAATCTTCATGCATATTCCCAGTGGAGGAAAATTGCTCTCATTGCATAGCAGAGTTTCTTTCTACAGTTATTCATACATTTTCTAGAACAACTTGAATAAATCTACTACAGTCAGTTGGATCTCATGGTAAGTCTCAATTTCCTCAAAACATATAGGGGCTGTCTAGAAAAAGTTTTGCGATTTCTATGATTAGGTTACGATCTTCTGCAGTTATTGATTTTGCCATAAATTTTTGTTAGACTATAAAATTAATAAATAAACAATATAAGTATTCTATAGAATTTCAAGTTTTATATCCAAAAAAAACTACATAAATAATTGAATTTTCTGTGCAGTTTGCTATATTATAGATTGTCTACTTTAGATAGTTAAGCCTTCTTAACTGCTAATTTGGATTTTGTTCATAATATACTGACCTCTGTTGTGATAATATGGGTCAGCTTTTTTTATCACTTGATTTGTTATGTATTAAAAGTATTATAGTGTTGCCTTTACACAGTGTATTGGTCCGTCCTAGCGGAACTAGGAAATGTTTATGTAAATTATAAACTTAAATCGATTGTTTGTTGTTTCTGGGTATTTCCCTCAGAATGAATGCGGCTTTCGTGAAAAGCTACTGGTTGGAATTGTGATAATTCTGACCAGTTTTTTTAAAAAGGTTCCCTGAATTCAGGGAACCAACCACACCGCTGTGTGCAGATTACTACTAACCTAAATACTATGAAAAACACATAATTAATACTATAAACCCAAATCAGATTTTCAAGTTTTTTTAGTCCAGAAAAAAGGACCCAGAATACAGGGTCCTTTGATAAGATTACACCTAAGTAGGTTTCAGTCTACATTGTTCACGTGAATTACATGGTAATTACGCTTCATCTTAATGTCTCACGACATGATATGCCAATTCATTGAGAAATTAATTCATTGAGAGAAAAATAAATGTTTAATTATTAATTTAAATCCAATGAAAAATCATCGTAATTGATTATTTAGTCCATTGTTTCAATAGGACTTACTGTCTCACGACAGTAATTGCTGTCTCACGACAGTAATTGACTCAATGATTAACATATCAATGAGATATATAATTATTGGCTATTGTTTTTCAATAGATGATTCCTTTTCTGCATTTACAGCAACCCAGAAACATCAGGCAGATAATAAGATAAAGTATATTAGAAGTATGGTCTCTAATCATTGATAATTCGTATGTAGCAGAGTTGGTAATGCTCATATCAATAGCGCCATACATAATAGTCAGAATAGAAATCCTGGATTTTTTGGCATAACTTTAACCATCGCTACTAGAGCGATAGACATATTAATATTGAATAAGAATATCCCAATGAATCAGCAAATTGGAGATATTTCTCATAATAATAAGAATGGCAGAGATAGTAAAAGAGATCATGTTCATACCTTTAACCATCACCATTTATCTGCGAAAAATCAACCTAATGCTTTTCAAATTTCTAAACAAACAACAAAACTTATCGTAAGTAGTGCTCATGTTTTCCAAGAATAACTTACTAAGAATCATACAAAAGAGCGAATTGTTATAGATATTGTAAGTAGTAGGAGAATCAAAAATACGGGTAAAAGTCGTGATTGCTTCTTCAGATTTTCTTTTTTTGCGTATTCTTTAATCTTTTTATACGGCAGAAAATTTTTTGAACTTCGAGCCATCGTAATTAATCCAATTCATAGCAAAACTAATCATTCTCAACAATAGAAATTTCATGATTTTCATAGTATTGTTCAGATAACTAATCAAATTCCACCAGGAGCTACAAAAATTCAGGGGGCTCTGGCTTTCCCAGGATGTAAGGCTAACGTTAAAACTCCTCATCAGATATGGAATCATGCGTTTCCAATTCATAGGAAGATTATGGATAACATTGGATTTATCGTGAAAGTGCAAACTCAAATTCATACTAAGATACATCAAATGTATGAGATACTTTTGGAATATTCAGTTTTATCGCAGAAAATTCACATAAACATTTGTAGTCCAAAAGCCAAGATATTATATAGCAGAACTCCTTGAATAAATGATTCAGTGGACATTAAGTTTTGATTCCATATCGAAAATACGACAGCAGCACAGCAAAAATCTACCACCATGTGTGAAAAACTTCGAGAGGAAAGTATGGAGATGTATCTGGATTTTGAAAGCATGGAAACTTTTATTATTAGATAAATTTATATACTGAATATCTAATTGCATAAAAAAATCAAAACATTATACACGGAATATGTTTTATTATTAAATAGTAAAGTGATGAAAAAAATCTGACTTTTATTGATATCATTATTCGCGATATTTTGATTTTGAGTAAGCTATGCAAATCCAATCGCACCTACAACATATTATGTTTGTTCTATGTTCGAGGATGTAAAAATAGATAATTATAGAGTCATTGTGCAAAATGGTTCGGAATTTTATGAACCTAAGGTTAAACAATGTTCAGAATGTGGGAATCGTCTTGTAGGAAATTATGGATATGGGTGATTTTGAATACCAGATTTTGAATTTTCTTATAATGGTCCTACTCAAGAAGTTTTTCTGCTAGATAAGGCAATTAATTTAGGAGATATAACAACTGGTAATGTGTATGCCAAAGCTATACCAATATGATCTATAACTAGTACATATTGTGATAGATCATACAATAAGACAAAAGTATATAAAATAATCAAGAATTGAAATAGTTATACTATGTTGGACAGGACAGAACATTATAAAGCCATACAAGAAATAAAAGGTAAAATAAAGGAATTCCCTATTTTTTGGTTGTTAGCGGTGACAATAGAGACATTGATTTTATTTTTTATAGCGAAATTCTTTTGGAGAAAATATGAAATTATAGATGAAATATGATGAGAAAATAATGAAATCTCTAATAAAAAACTTCTTTTATTTTGAATAATTCCAACTACGATAACTCTTCCCTTATTATGGTTTGTACTTCCATTAATAATATGAAATGAAGTATTATACGTTATTATTTGAGAATTGTTAGTTGTACTGATAGAATCAATTATAATAAAATATTGATTAAAAGTTTCGTGGATGAAGTCATTCGTAACCAGTTTTATATGTAATTTATTTTCTTTTATTTTTGTTCTACCGGTAAATAACTTTCATATATATGGTGGTGTATTAGCATCGAAGATAATGATTATTGTATTATGCTTTTTAAGTAGTAGAATAATTGTGCTAATTCTTGTAATAAGATTATTGCGAAAAAATACAGAGATTTCTAATAAAAGAATTATTTTAGTCTGAATCTTTGGACCAATACTAAGTATAATGGGAAGCGCATTATTAGTATTCATTACTAGATATTTTAACTTATGGGATTGATTGATATTTCTTGCTATATGACTATATTTGGTTTTGGAATTAATTATACTAGAATATTGATTAAAAGTTTCACGGAAAAAAGCACTTATTGCATTTATGCTTTCTATTCTTTGATTTGTTGTTATATATTTTATGATGTCTCTATGTTTCCGATATTTAGTTAAATAATAAAATAACAATGAAAAAAATCTGAATTTTTGTTCTTTCATTTATCGCAATTTTCTTTGTATGAATAAGCTTTGCTGATGTCATAGAACCGAATACGCACAGAGTTGACAGGTGTGTAAAGATTCAAAATGTGAATATTGATTGATATAAGGCTATTCAAGTTGTAGAACCTCCATTTGATTGGGCGTTTTATGAAATTAAAAAAGATGAGTGTTTACATCAGCATTATAAATTTGGACAATCTTATGTATATTTAGTGAAGGAACCTGTAAATGTAGATAGTTTAACTCCAGATAACTTTCAGAAAGGTTCAATTTTGGTGGATAGGATTAATCCAAATTGATGATATGTAGATGATTCAAATCCGTTAACGAGTGAAAATTTAACATATAAAATAGTTAAGAATTGAGATGATTATAAGTTAGAGGAAATAGATGGTGAAAATATGGAAATTGTGGATGAAGGAATGGATTATTCATTAGAACTTATTGAAAGTGAGCAATGAATAGAACTGGTGAGTGGTAGTAGATTTGTAAAATTCTGAATTGCTCGATTAGTAACAATTTTAATCGAAACTATAGTTCTTTTTGCTATTGCAAAACTATTCCGAAAAGAAAATCAGATTTCTAGTTGGAGAATTCTTTTGATTGGAATTCTTGCATCAACAGTAACTCTTCCATTGTTACGATTCGTTCTTCCTTTGTTTATTGTAGATTGATTTGAATATACTGTTATTTGAGAATTGTCTGTAATATTAATAGAAATACTCATTATAAAATACTGATTAAAAGTTTCACGATGTAAGGCTATAATAGCTAGTATCGTTTGTAATTTATGTTCTTATCTATTAGGACTTCTGATTTTTTAATTGACTTTTTGTAGTATTTTTATATATTGTTCACACCTTAATTTTTAAACAAAATAGCAATGAACATTAAAGAATTTATGGAGGAGTTTAAGAGCTTCTCAGTACAGGATTTTGAACATCTGACTTATGCAATGATTAAGCCGGATGCTATTGTTGCAAAGGAAGAGATTCTTCGCGACATTGAGAGTAGGGGATTCAAGGTTATCTTCCAGCAGGAGTATCAGTTCTCCAAGGAGTTAGCGGAAAACTTTTATTCTGAACACAAGGGAAGATCATTCTTTGATCGTTTAGTCGCTCAAATGACGGATGGACCAGTGGTAGTTCTTATCCTGCAGAAGGATGGTGAAATTCCATGCTTCCAAGCGTGGAGAAATGAACTTGGGAAAACTAACCCTGCAGAGGCAGCAGAAGGAACTCTCAGAAATGTTTATACTCAGAAACTTTTCGGAGGGCCTGAAATGTATGCTCAGGAGAAGGCAACGAACTGCTTCCACGGAGCGGACAGTGTAGCTTCTGTTATCAGGGAGAGCAACCTCGTCCTTTATGACATCTTAACAGCGTAAAAGAAAACCTATCTTAGAATGGCTGATGAGGTATTACCTTGTAGCCATTTTTTGTTTTTATAAAAACCAACTCTTGCAAAAAGGGACAGGAATTGTACAATGAGTAGATATTTATTTTTGCGATAGAATATGTTCCAATATTTTCAGTGAAAAGTAGAGAAAAAAAACTGAGCGATATTCATAATTCATGATTTTGTCGGGATTCAGGTTTCTTATGTTGGGAAAAAAACTGAATGAGAATTCTACCTTTTCCCATTCTATGACGAAAATAAAAGAACAGTTCAATACTTCGCTTTCGATACGGTAGAGCAGAAACAGTTATTCGAACAATTCTTGAAAGTAAATTGAGTCTGAACTAAAACAGCGTTCCAACTTGCTCAAACTCCTCATGAAGAATTATCAAATGCAGTCAATAATATGGATGTGAAGTTCTTTCAATCTATCCCATGAGTATGACCAAAATGAGCAAAGAAAATCTTACTTGAGCTTAAAGATTCATTGAAAGCAAACGAATTAGCTTCTCTTGACGTGGATCAGAAACTATTCAAAGATATCGTAAAATCTATGCGTTGACTAGGATATGAGGCGGAGAGTGTAAAGAAAGTTTTGCTTACATATAAAGAACCAATCACAAAAGAGAAGATGCCAGAGATTATTAAACGAATTATATCACAACTTTAAAAATCAGATTATTATCATATGTTTCAACTCAAGACCTTATTAAATACATATTGAACTAAGATAAAATACGCACTATGAGTAGCTTTTTTTGTTGCAATGATTTTCGCGATTAGAACATATGTAAACTATTTGAATGTTGTTGAAGAAATTAATAAAGTGGATGCAAGAACTGCCAGTGTGCAGAATGAAATGGATTATGCTCAGAATTTTCAGAAAAAATATTTAGCTTCAGATTATGGATATCTATTTCTAGCTCATGATAATTCGATGATATTTAATGGGGAGGAGATTATACTATTCAAATCTTCAGAAGATGTAGTAGAAACGTGATTTAATACTGATTTAACTCATATTCCATATCGTCCAAGTGAAGAAGAGCAGAGAAAAATGATGGATCCTATGGATGCATGGAATTTGTATTTGAGTGAAACTTGGTCAAAGATTGAGTAATTTTTGTTTTTTTAGATGGTTGATATTATAATGTTGACGGCGTTTTCAATATTTCGATTATGTAATGTATTATACCAAGTTATATCAACTTTTTTTGTTTATTGAATCCAGTTGTGTTGAACTTCGTTTCCAGCATTAGTTCGTGAATGACGGTGGCTAATATTATTGTTTGTAGCTTTTGTTATTTGATATAAGAAATTTAAAACGTATCGAAAATATTGGAAACGAACTTTGATCTCGTTTATTATACTTATTATTGTTTCAGTATTTTTTTCTATTCTTAAGGATGTGTCATGGAATAATATGTTTATTGGAATTAAGTATTGATTTTGGTGGATGTTTATCTTGATTTCTGCAGGATTCTTTGGATATGTAATATCTGAAAAATGGGGAAAATCTGGATTAATTCAGAAGCTTCCAC
>Ga0310696_10004741_pt1 | contig 16609 bp, 12 predicted proteins | sample AusTroGonzalo_MG_4_FD_203885 | JGI IMG/M metagenome (GOLD analysis project Ga0310696, IMG submission 203885) | Bovine rumen microbial communities from tropical cattle in Woodstock, Queensland, Australia - Gonzalo_02 (v2) (version 2) | ecosystem: Host-associated > Mammals > Digestive system >...
GGATTGTTGTTGTTCTCAACCAATTGTGGGGCCGTACCCCAAGTGCCTACCCAATGACTCTGAGCCCATGCCAAGCCACCCATCAGTAAGCACACAAATACCAATGCTATTTTCTTCATATACGTTTCTTATGAATCGTTTCGACTGCAAAGATACGAAATAATATATAATGTACAAAAATGCGGTTAAGTAAGTGCAATAAAAGCTCGTTTTTATTGCCGAACGCTAGCATTTTGGGCGAAAGCCAATGTATAATGTATAATGTATAATGATTCGAGGCTAACAGACCTGTAAACAGAAACAGGAGCGTTAATCGCTCCTGTTGTTCTTTATAGATTATTGAAATGTGCTTAGGTGAAGCTGATGACTGAGCCGGCTGTTGGGGCGGCTGTGCCAAGGATGTTGGAACGGTCGTTGATGAGTCGGATGTCCTCGCGCTTGCGACGATAGGTAGGGATGGTCTCGACCATGCTGATGACGTCGTCGTTGTCGAGGTCTTCGTCCTTGAAGATGTAGTTGAACGTGAGTTTGCGTATCGAACCGCCCTTCTGATCGGGGCCATAGACCTGGTTGCGACGGATGTCGTTCTCGATGTCTTTCTCGGTACGTTCGGCCATGCGGCGTTGTTGCTCTTCGTTGCGCTGGTTGATGCGGTCGTTCATCTCGATGGAGTTGATGTTCTGTACACCGAATCCGGTTGCGAGGATGGTGACCTTGACTTTCTCCTTGAGTGAGGCATCGACTGAGAGTCCCCACTTGGTTTCGACGATATCGGCTGTCTGCATCTTCTCCATGAACTCATGGATTTCGCCCATCTCTTCCATCATGAGGCTTGGCGTTCCGTCGGATTCGTCGCCACAGAAGGAGATGTGGAGGAGTATCTTCTTTGAGTTGTAGATGTCGTTGTTGTTGAGCAGCGGTGAATGGAGGGCGTCTTCGATGGCTTTGGAGATTCGTCCGTCGCCACTTCCGTAACCGGTACTCATGATGGCTACGCCTCCGTTCTGGAGCACGGTCTTGACGTCCTTGAAGTCGAGGTTGATGATGCCGTGCATGGTGATGATCTCGGCAATGCTTCGTGCTGCGTTGCAGAGGGTGTCGTCGGCTTTGGCAAAGGCGTCGAGGACGGTGAGTTCGGGATAGATTTCGCGCAGGCGTTCGTTGTTGATGACGAGGAGTGCATCGACATTCTTGCTCATCTCTTCAACTCCGTCGAGTGCCTGGTCGATTTTCTTGATGCCTTCCCAGCGGAAGGGGATGGTGACGATGCCCACGGTGAGGATGCCCATCTCCTTGGCTGTCTTGGCAACAACAGGTGCGGCTCCTGTTCCGGTTCCGCCTCCCATGCCGGCTGTGATGAACACCATCTTGGTGCCGTCGCTCAGCATGTCCTTGACTTGGTCGAGCGATTCTTCGGCTGCTCGCTTGCCTGCTGCGGGGTCGTTGCCGGCTCCGAGGCCGTCCTTACCCAGCTGGAGTTTGGCTGGTACGACTGAGTCGTTGAGTGCTTTGTTGTCGGTGTTGCACACCACGAAGGCTACGTCGTGAATGCCTTTGTTGAACATGTTGTTGACGGCATTACATCCTCCGCCTCCAACTCCGATGACTTTGATAATACTGGTTTGCCCTTGTGGAAAACCGAATTCTATATTGTCCATCATATTAATTCATAATTTATAATTAATAATTCATAATTCAAGAAGTTATCGCTTTGCTCGAAGTTATTGAAGTTATCGAAGTTATCACTTCGTGCAAAATGCTCCGCCTCAATAATATACAAACTAGCTTGATATTATATTCGGCTTAATCGCATTTTTCACTTCGTTCGACGAATGACTGCTGTTGTTTGCACATGCGAACTATTGTCGTTAACTTCGAGGCCGAAAGGCCGCTAACTTCGCTAACTCCGTTAACTCCTTAGGCTCTTTATTCCTTCAGGATGTCTTCAACCCATTTGTTCAGCTTGCCGAAGAGGCTGTTTTTCTTGCCAACTTCCTTGATCTGTTGCTGCAGGTTGTCGATTTCCTCGTCGCACTTGGTGATGAGGATGTCGGCTTCGCGGATGGACTGCTTGTACTTGTCCTTTCCGACGAGCAGGTCTTTGTAACGGCTGTAGTCTTCGCTCACGATGTCGTGTGCTTCGTCGATGAACGCCTCGGCTGCCTTAATGAGTTTCTTGTTGGATTCGTCGTTGGTGATGGCTTCGCTGGTCTGCTGCAGTTTGAGGATGGTTTGACGGAGCTGGTTCTTTGTCTGCTCGATGTATTCGAGTGCTTCGTTTTCTTCTTGCTGCAACTTGGCTGATGCCTCTTTGACGGCTGCTATCTCACGGTTCTTCTCATCGTTGGTGAAGATGTCGGGTCCGCTGTATTCCTCGCCTACACAGTTCTCGGTGCCTGAAAGCAGCAGGGAAACGATGGTGCAGGTTGTTGGACTTTCGAGCGAGAGCGATGTGATGTCGCTGTTCTTGATGAGTTGCGGAATGAGTTTCTTGGCAACTCGCACCTTGTCGACCTTCAGGGTGTTGGTGCAGGCTTTCTCGATGTTGGGGATGTTGGCTCCGCCACCTGTGATGACGATACCGCCCAAGAGTTTGTCGGCATAGTCGGAGTTGTGCAGCTGATTGCCTACATTCATGAGGATTTCCTGCAGACGTGCTTCGATGATGTGACGGATTTCGCGTACCGGGATGGTTCGTCCGTCGGATGTGGTGTAGACGGGTTCCTGTCCGTTCTCGCCACCATCTGCTGTCTCAGCTACGGCATCTGCGTAGGTCAGCATCAACTGTTCGGCCTCGCTGGGCTCGATCTGCAGGTCGCAGAGGTCCTGGGTGATGTTGTTGATGCCGAGTGGCAGGGTGATGATCTGTCGAACGATGTTGTTCTTCAGGACGGAAATGGTCGTCGTGCCGGCACCGAAGTCAATCAAAGCCGTACCAGAACGCTTCTCAGCATCGGTGAGGATGTTGTTGGCCAGGTCGAAGGCTGAGAGTCGATAGTCAGCAATATCGATGCCGATGTTTTCGAATGTGGTCTTGATGTTGTTGCGAATGCGGCTATTGGCGATGACATTGAGGAACTTGCCCTCGATGTTTGTACCCATGATGCCTACGGGGTCGGCTGCCACGTTGGTGTCGACCACAAATTCCTGAGTGAAGAAACCGATCAGTTCGTTGTCTTCGTAAGGTACTGCATGACTCTCGTCGGTGATGAGGTCGATGTGTGCCTGAGTGATGTATGTGGGGGTCAGCATGTTTTTCTGAACCACACTCTTGACTGAACGTACAGATTGACCTCCCAGACCGATGTAGGTGCTGGTAATCTGCATTTTAAGGGCAGCTTCAAGCTTGCTGATGATAGTCTTGATGCTGAGTGTCGTTTTCTCGATGTTGTAGACCACTCCACGCTTGACGCAGTCAGTAGTCTTGTCTTCTGCATAGGCCAAAATCTGCATGGTCCCGTCCTTCATCTTTCCGGCGATGCCCGAAATCTTTGATGAGCCCAGTTCGATGGCTACGATGATTGCTTCTTGTTCTACCATAGATATCTATTGTTTTTGTTATTTTCTACAAATGATTTGTCCTTCGTAAGTAAGGTCGATGGCCGAGTATTTGTTCCATCCGACTTCGGAGAGTCCTTTCTTGTAGAACACCATCAGCCGATGGAGTTTCTTCTCGAAATTGTTGACGTGGCCCAAGTGGATGACGTGGTTGCCAACCCTTGGGATAAGGTCGATGACGTATTCTTTGTCGGCATTGACCTTGACGTAGATTTGCTCGATCTGGTTGTTCCAGAATTCGTCGTTCACGATGTATGCCCCCAACTGCGACAGGCATTTCCTGGCATATTTTTCGGATATGCTTCCTGTGGCTACAGGCAGGTTGACGGGGTAGTTGGTCTTTGTGATGGTTTTCCCGAACTTGTCGATGTAATAGCCTTGTCCGTTGTTTGGCAGCACATAGATGACGGGTGTCCGCTGTTTGATGTTGATGACGACTGCGTTGTTGGCGGTCTTGTAGCATTCCACCCGTTCTACGAACTCGTTCTTTGCGAGGGTCTTTTCGATGTCGCGAGTCCGGATGTCGGCCAGCAGTCGGTCTTTCGGATAGATGTTGGCCTTGTGCAGTTCGTCCTCAATGATTTTGTTGGTGATGAACCCTGAATGCTGGTTCTGCTCGATATTGAGTTCGATATGTGTACACTTATCCTCAGGGGATGGTTTGGACGCAACGATGACGGCATATACGGCGTATGCCGCAACACCTAAAATGAGTATTGCTCCGATCAGGATTGATATGCCTTTCTTCAGTTGCATCATACGAGTACCTGTGTTATTGCTTGAACATAATTCTCAATGTCGCCTGCTCCAAGCAGGATGAGGACGTCGAAATCCTTTTTGCGTACACTCTCCACGACGTCTTCCTTGTGGATGAGTTGTTTCTCGATGCCTGGACGCAGATTGTCGAAAATGAGCTTGCTGGTCACTCCCGGTATCGGCGCCTCGCGTGCTGGATAGATGTCGCAGAGGTACACTTTGTCCAACAGAGACAGGCTGTCGGCAAACTCCTTATAGAAATCACGCGTGCGCGTGTAGAGATGAGGCTGGAACACAGCAGCAATCCGTTTGTCCTGATAGAGCTCACGGATGGATTTGACGCTTTGTTCGATCTCGTTGGGGTGGTGGGCATAGTCGCTGAGGAACACCATCTTGTCGGTCTTGATCTTGAAATCGAAACGACGGTCGACTCCTCCGAACGACTTCATTCCGCTGCGTATCTCGTCTTCGGTGACACCATTCAACCAGGCAAGTGCCATCGCAGCAATACCATTTTCGATGTTGATGCTGACAGGTACTCCCAACTGTATGTCGTGGATGATGGTTGTGGGGGTCACGAAATCGAAAACGATCTCTCCGTTGCCTATCCGGATATTCTCTGCATGGAAGTCTCCCTCTGTACGGGCATATTCATAGACACGGACTCCTTCCTGCACATCGGGCTTCATCTCAAGTCCCTTGTGGATGATCAGAGCACCACCTTTCTGAATGAGTGTCGTATAGTGGCGGAAACTCTCGAGGTAGGCTTCCTTGGTGCCGTAGATGTCGAGATGATCGGGGTCGGTAGCTGTAATGACCGTCATGTAGGGACGTAGCCAATGGAACGAACGGTCGAATTCATCGGCTTCAATCACGACGTAATCGCTTTTGTCGGAGAGGATGTAGTTGGTTCCGTAGTTCTTGGAAATGCCTCCCAGGAATGCGTTACAGTCGATGTGTGACTGATGGAGCAGATGGGCCGTCATCGTAGAGGTGGTGGTCTTTCCGTGGGTTCCTGCTACACAAAGCCCCTTGTGTGCTTGCGTGAGGAATCCCAGCACCTGTGCCCGTTTCTGCAAGTCGAACCCGTTTTCGCGGAAGTACACCAACTCCTTGTGTTCAGCGGGGATGGCTGGCGTGTAGACAACCAACGTGCTGTCCTTCTGTTTGAAGCAGGCGGGAATGGCATCCACGTTTTCCTCGTAATGAATCTGTGCTCCTTCGCTGATCAGTTTCTCCGTCAACTCACTTGGTGTACGGTCGTAGCCGCCCACGTTGTAGCCCTTGGTGAGAAAATAACGGAGTAGGGCACTCATGCCTATGCCTCCTGCACCGATGAAATATACTGACTTAACCATCTTATTATTTACCATTTAATCATTTAACCATTTACCATTTACGATTTATTCTTCACGCTTAACTTTATGACCTCTTGGGCGATGATATTGGCTGAGTCGGGGAGAGCTAACTCCTTGATGTGTGTACTCAGCGATGTCAACTGCTGTGCGTCTTGAACCACTTTCATCGCCAGCTGGATGAGTTGGCTTTGTGCTTCCACATCTTTCACCATCAACGCAGCATCTTTCTGCACGAGTGCCATTGCATTCTTGGTTTGATGGTCTTCTGCCACATTCGGAGACGGAACTAAGATGCAAGGTTTACCCAGCATACACAATTCGCTGATGCTGCTTGCTCCCGCTCGTGAAATGACGAGGTCGGCTGCCGTATAAGCTACATCCATGTTCGAGATGAAGTCGCTGACAAACAAGTTGTCAATCTTTGCGTGTTTGGCCAACTCTTCAGCGATATGCTGACTATAGAACTTGCCTGTCTGCCAGATGATCTGAATGCCTGAGCTTTGAATGCTGTCAAGCGCACCAAGAACACTTTCGTTGATGGTCCGTGCACCCAGACTTCCACCGATGATCAGGATGGTCGGCAAAGATGGGTTCAACCCAAACTGTTCGATTGCTTCCTCGCGGGTTACCGTTGCGTTGAGCAGTTGCTGGCGAACAGGATTTCCCGTCATGATGATTTTATCGGCAGGGAAGAATCGTTCCATTCCTTCGTAAGCCACACATATTTTGCTGGCAGATTTCGCTAGGAGTTTGTTGGTCACACCAGCATAGGAATTCTGCTCCTGAATCAAGGTCGGAATTCCCATCTGAGCAGCTGTCTTCAGGGTGGGTCCACTTGCATATCCTCCTACGCCTACAACAGCCTGTGGCTTGAAGTCGCGTATGATTTTGCGGGCTTTCGACTGACATTTGAGGATTTTCCATAATACCCGGATGTTCTTAAAGGGGTTCTTACGGCTGAATCCTTCGATGGGCAATCCGATAATGGGATATCCTGCATCAGGAACTCGCTGCATCTCCATGCGTCCCTCTGCACCCACAAACAAGATGTCGGCATTGGGCTCGATTGCTTTTATCGCATTCGCAATCGATATCGCAGGAAATATATGACCTCCTGTACCTCCTCCGCTGATGATGACTTTCAATTGTTCCATCGAATTATTTGACATTTGACATTTTACATCTAATCTACTCAATCCCAGCTCCACTATAGTACTCATCGGTCTCAGTAGCGCTGACGGGCTCTGCGGGAGCAAGTGGGGTTTCGCTCACTTTTTCTGCATAGCGGCTGATGCTGAGAATCACACCAAAATAGAAGCAGGTGATGATGATTGACGTTCCTCCTTTACTGATGAGCGGTAACGGCTGACCGGTAACAGGTAATAGACCTACTGCTACACCCATGTTGATGAGGGCTTGCAGAACCAGTATGATACCAAATCCCGTGACAAGAAACGCAGGGAAGAACTTGTCGCATTTCTTCGCTATCCTATTGACTCTTATCAAAAGTGCAAAGTACAGGAAGATGACGAATACGGCACCAGCGATGCCTGTCTCCTCGATGATGATGGAATAGATGAAATCGGACTCTGCATGTGAAAGGAAGTCACGTTGAACAGAGTTGCCCGGTCCCAGACCGATGAGGTTGGAATTAGCAATAGCGATGTTCGAGTTTCCTACTTGCCAGTTCTCGGCCAAGTCGTATTCGTTTCCATCAACCTCTACGAGATTATCTGTATTCTTGTTGATTCCTATTTTGTTTTCAATACGATGTTTCCATGTTGCTACACGTCCACCCATCGCTTTAGCAAAGGAGTCTGGTATAAGAAGAAGTGTTCCTACAAAAAGTGCACCAGCAAACCCGATACAAATCAATCCTTTGAGCATCAGTTTACGTGGGATGTTGCCAATGTACATCATGATGATGGCAACCGTGAACAGGATTGCTGCCGTTGAGAAGTTCTCGGACACAATCAATCCACAGATGACACAAACGAGAATGCTGCAGATCTTGAATGGCTTATTGTATCCACCCTTCGTTGCCATCACAACCGTCTTTCTGCCGTTCTTTCCATTCACGGATTCTTCGTTCTGTGTTTTCGAGAGTATCGCAGCCAGCGACATGATGAGAGCAGCTTTTGCTACCTCAGATGGTTGGAACGAAAGGAATCCTAGATTGATCCATCGGTTACCTCCATTGATGGTACCTCCGAACAACAAGACGTACAACAGCAACATGACGGATGCTGGTAGCAGGAAGATGGGGAATAGCTTGAAGTACTTGCAAGGTATTCTATGTACGATAAGGATGATGATCAATCCTATAAACAGGAATCCTGCCTGACGTATCATCGGTTCAAGGTGGTTCCCATGAGAATAGGTCAAGGAACTGGATGCGCTGTAGATCTCTACGAGAGAAATCATGCACAGAAAGAAGTAGATCATCCAGACTACTTTGTCTCCTTTGAATAGGTTATTACTGATAATTTTTAGCATTATTCTATTGGTTTATTTCATTACAATTGACTTACATATTGTTTGAACTGCTCGCCGCGATCTTCCATGTTTTTGAACAAGTCGAAGCTGGCGCAACAAGGACTGAGAAGCACACAATCGCCATCGTGAGCCATCTTGTAACAAGCATCAACACAGTCTTTCATGCTTTGTACGTCTACGATTGGTAAGCCGAACGAATCGAAGTTCTCGTGCAGCTTTTTGTTGTCGACCCCAAGGAATACCAGTCCCACACATTTCTCGCGAACGAGGTCATAGATCTCTGAATAGTCGTTTCCTTTGTCGATTCCGCCCAGAATCAAGACGGTAGGTTGTTTCATGCTCTCAAGGGCATACCAGCAAGCATTAACGTTGGTAGCTTTCGAATCGTTTACGAAATCGATGCCACGAACACGTCCAGCCTTCTCCAATCGATGCTCTACACCTGCAAAGTTTGATAGGCACTCTCGTAACGTTTTGTCATCCACACCTGCGATATTTGCGGTGATACCTGCTGCCAGCGAATTGTAGAGGTTGTGTTTACCCGTGAGAGCCAATTCCTCCAACTCCATGTTGAATGGGGTAGGAACCTCAATCACGTATTGCCCCTTTTCGGCGTAGGCGATAGCTCCGTTCCCTTTGAATTCGGAGAATGGGAACAACTGGGCTTTGAGGTTGTATTTCTTCATCTCCTCCTTCACGATAGGGTCGTCGTTCCAGAAGATGAACGCATCGTCTTCTGTCTGGTTCTGTGTGATTCGCATCTTTGCATCCACATAGTTCTGCATCTTGAAGTCGTAGCGGTCAAGGTGGTCGGGTGTGATGTTCATGAGAATCGCGATGTCGGCCTTGAACTCGTACATGTTGTCGAGTTGGAAACTACTGAGCTCAATCACGTAATAGTCGTAATTCTCTGTCGCAACCTGTAACGCCAAACTGTTTCCGATGTTTCCTGCTAATCCAACGTTATAGCCAGCGTTTTTGAGGATGTGATAGGTGAGTGACGTAGTTGTGGTCTTTCCATTCGAACCCGTGATACAAATCATCTTGGCGTTCGTGTATCTGCCAGCAAACTCTATCTCGGAAATGATAGGAATGCCTGCCGCTTTGATTTTCTGTATCATCGGAGCTTTCTCAGGAATGCCAGGACTCTTGATGACTTCATCGGCATTGAGAATCAACTCTTCGGTATGCTGCCCCTCTTCCCACTCGATGTGGTATTCATCGAGTTGCTTCTTGTATTTATCTTTGATGGCTGACATGTCTGACACAAACACATCAAATCCTTTAACCTTCGCCAACACAGCGGCTCCAGCGCCGCTTTCAGCTGCTCCAAGAACAACGACTCTTTTCATCTTATCTTTAATGTTATGATTGTTATTGCTGCTAATAATATGGTGATAATCCAAAATCGGATGGTGATCATGTTTTCGTGCAGTACCGTTGTCGGGAACTTGCAGATGTACTTACAATCGGTCAATAATTGGTTTTGCTGCACACGGAAATGGTCGTGAATCGGGGTGCGTTTGAATACACGTTGTTTGACGCCTCGTTTGTTTCCTTTCTTTGCGTACCAAATCTGAATCATGACAGAGATGCTCTCAACGAGGAAGATGCCGCAGAGGATAGGAATCAACAACTCCTTGTGAATGATGACCGCTGTGACAGCAATCACTCCACCGATGGACAGACTTCCGGTATCACCCATAAACACCTTTGCTGGGTAAGTGTTATACCAAAGGAAGCCGATCAACGCACCAACGAAGGCACAGATATACACCACAATCTCCTCGGAGCCAGGGATATACATCACATTCAGATAGCTCGCAAACCGAATATGACCGGAGACATATGCCAGGATTCCCAATGCTGTGCCGATGATGGCAGAATTGCCAGCACACATTCCGTCCATACCGTCATTCAGGTTTGCACCATTCGATACTGCGGTAATCACAAACGTCGTGACCAAGATGAACAGAATCCATCCACATGCACGTTTCACCTTGCCGTCTTTTATCCAACTGAATACCTCGTAGTAGTCCAGGTTGTTGTTCTTGAGGAATGGTACTGTCGTTACGGTTGATTTACGGGCTTCACTTTTATGATATACCATTGACGATTGGCCGTCCTTCTCAATTGTCACATTTTCGCGTACTACTGCTTGTGGAGATAGCCAAAGGACAACTCCTACCAGGCAACCTAATGCCAACTGCCCAAGGAGCTTGTAGCGAGGCTTCATGCCGTCTTTGTTGCCTTTCAATTTGATATAGTCGTCAATGAATCCAAGCAATCCGAACCAAAGAATGGTCACAATCAACAGATTGATATACACATTGTCTAAACGGCCGAGTAACAGAGCAGGAATCACAACTGCACCAACGATAATCACGCCTCCCATCGAAGGAGTTCCTTTCTTCTGGACACCATAGGGATCAATCTCTGCATCGCGTGCACTTTCAATGTGACGTTTCCGTTTCATGAATGTAATGAAACGTTTGCCTGCCACCATCGAAATGATGAGCGAAAGCATCAATGCCAATAGTGAGCGGAACGAAACGTAAGTCCACATTCCTGCTCCAGGAAGATTCAATTGGTCGAGATATTGTGATAAAAAGTATAACATCGTGTTATTTACTATTTAACTGTTTGCTATTAATCTGCTAATCCCACGCATTTGCGTACTTCTTCGCGGTCATCGAAGTGATGTTTCACGCCCTTCACCTCCTGATAGTCTTCGTGTCCTTTTCCTGCAATGAGTATCACATCTCCCTTTTCTGCCATCATGCAGGCTGTTTTTATGGCTTCACGACGGTCGACGATGGTCAGCACTTTCTGCATTTGCTCTTTCTCCAAACCAGCAACCATGTCGTTGATGATGTCTTGCGGCTCTTCGAAACGAGGATTGTCGCTAGTAATGATGACCCTGTCGCTCTGACGTGCTGCTTCTTGAGCCATAAGTGGTCGTTTTCCCTTATCGCGGTTGCCTCCTGCTCCACAAACGGTAATGAGTCGTCCTTTACCTTCCAGGACTCCATGAATGGCATTCAACACGTTTTCCAAGGCATCGGGAGTGTGTGCATAGTCCACGATAGCGGTAAATCCGTTGGGAGCGTTGATGGCTTCCAATCGGCCGCTGACAGGTTTCATGCTACTCATCGCAACCAGACATTCCTGAGGCTCCTTACCCAACATGATAGCTGCACCATAGATGGCGAGTAGGTTATAGACGTTGAACTTTCCGATGAACTGTACACCAACCTCTTGTCCATTGATGTCCAAATACATTCCTTCGAAATGGCATTCAATGATTTTTGCCTTGAAGTCGGCTGTTTGTTGCACGGAATAGGTCTTGATGGTTGCCTTTGTGTTCTGAACCATCACCATTCCGTTCTTGTCATCTATGTTGGTGATGGCAAATGCATTGGATGGGAGATTGTCGAAGAACAACTTCTTTGCTTTGATGTAATTCTCGAACGTCTTGTGGTAATCCAAATGGTCACGAGTGATGTTGGTAAACAACCCTCCTGCAAAAGTCAATCCACCAATACGATTCTGTACGATTGAATGGGAACTGACTTCCATGAACACATATTCACAACCGGCATCAGCCATCTGAGCAAGCAGTTTGTTGAGGGTTATCGGGTCTGGAGTCGTGTGTTCAGTTGGGATGGCTTCTCCGTCGATGTAATTCACGACAGTCGAGAGTAATCCTGCTTTGTGTCCCATGCTACGGAACATGTTGTAAAGCGTCGTTGCAATGGTGGTCTTGCCATTTGTCCCAGTCACACCTACCAACTTGAATTTTGTTGAAGGATTGCCGTAGAATGTGGTGGCGAGGTTACCAACGATATGTTCTGAGTTGCGCACCTTCACATAGGTGACGCTTGGATCGATTTCTATAGGAAACTCTTCGCAGATAATTGCAGAGGCACCCAGCTCGATGGCTTTCTCGATGTATTTGTGTCCGTCATTCTGAGAACCACGTACAGCGACGAATGCTTGTCCTTTCGTTACCTGCCGAGAATCAATTTGAATTCCAGAGATCTCTCTGTTTAATTCTCCTTGAATCGCTTCTGTCGTTATCGTTCCTAATATCTTCTGTAACAGCATATATTGTTTGTCTTTTGTTTATAGTCTTTCAATCGAAGGTCAGTCTTGATGTAATTCGATTTCAACAATCTGACCTTCTTGGTTCTTTGAGCCAGGATGCATACTTTGTTGCACGACCTTTCCTACACCTTTCACTTTTGCCTTCATTCCTCGACGTTCTATTTCGTAAACGGCATCTCTTAATCCCATTCCTTTCAGGTCGGGCAGATGGTCGAAGTCGTAGTCGAACGCTTCAAAGTTGATTGTCTTCCCAGTTGTGTTGATGGTAACCATTTCATCGTTCTGAACACCCGATGCCTTTGCTTTAAGGTTCAGTTTCTCAAGCACAGTCTTAGTGGCACCTGCATAGCCTTTCTTGACTTGTGGAACCATTACTGCCAGAGAATCCTTCGCTTTTGAGAGGTCGCTTGTTACGGCATTTGCATAGATACTCTCTGCGATCTTCTTGAACACAGGACCTGCTTGTCCGCCACCAGAGGCCAATCCATGTACTAATCGGATGGCTACGATACATGTATATTGTGGATCTTCTGCTGGGAAGTAACCGCAGAAGCTGACGAGGTGTCCGCCACCTTTGTATCCGCCTTTACCTCCAATCTGAGCAGTTCCTGTCTTGCCTGCAACAGCGAAATACTTGCTACCGGCTCGTTTTCCAACACCTTCGCTCACAACTCTTTTAAGCATGTCCTGAATCTGCTTGATGGCTTGAGGACGAGCGATTTGTTCTTTGATGACCTCTACAGGCATTTCCTGAACGACTTGTCCGTCTTTAAGGGCTGCTTTCACGAATCGTGGACGTACCATCTTTCCATCGTTTGCAATTGCGTTGTAGAATGTGACAGTCGAAATTGGTGGGATTTGTGTCTCGTATCCAATTGACATCCATGCTAACGCTGTTTTCGACCAATTACTTCTGTCGGCCTTCGGCATACGGATTACAGGAACGGCTGCGCCCACAAATGGTAGTTTCAAGTCTGCTCCGATACCAATCCGGTGCAAACCCTCGACAAACTTCTCGGGTTGGTTGTGATAGTGCTTGTCTATCAAACGGCTGACTCCGATGTTTGATGAGTACATGAGTGTATGTGCAACATCCATCTCACCATATCCTCCTCGATTCCAGTTGTGGTCTTTCATGGAGGAACCATACATGTTGTATACACCTCCATTACCATTCGTGGTTTCGTTCACGTCCAATGTGCCATCGTCCAATCCTACGAGTATTGACGCGGTCTTGAATGTGGAACCAGGCTCCATAAGGGCTGCTAATGCAAAGTTACGTGCTTCGTAGTATTCGTTGTCATCATATAAGGACAGATTGACGATTGCCTTCACATCACCCGTTTTTCTTTCCATCAGTACCACAACTCCCATATCGGCCAAACCACCTGTCGATTTGATGACGTTGAACTCTTCACGTAAGGCATTCTCGCTGATGTCTTGCATCGTTACGTCTATCGTGGACACGATATCGTATCCGTTCTGGGGTTTGATATCGATAAGGTCTACGTATTTGTTCAGTATCTTACGTCTGTGCATGATCCCAGGAACACCACGAAGGAGAGAATCGTAGGCGAGTTCGAGACCGGACTTTGCCGATTTGTTCTCTTTGTTATCTTTATCGCCGAACATATCGCCGAGTGTACGGCGTGCCAATGAACCGAATGGTTTCTTGCGATTGTTACGAGGAACGATGTTCAGTCCCACAAAGAACTTATGCATATCGTAATCCCTAAAGAACGGCAAAGCCATCAACTCTTTGTATTGGATGTAGTTCAGGGTTTTATGCTTGCATATCTCATAGTATCGGCTCTGCGACTTCCATCCTTCCGCCAAGTGTGTGCGGTATTCTGTTGGGGTCTTCGGTGGACAGATCTTACTTAATCCTTCACAGATAGAGTCAAGGGTCTTGGCATATTGCTCTCCTTTCCCTAAGAATAGCGAATCCTTTCTGTTGAAGAGGACAGAATCATCGTGAGAGAATTCGTTGTTCTTGGTCGCTTTTTTTGAAAGACCGGATTTGAAGTCGATATAAACTTTGTAGTCAGGCAAATCGCTTGCCATCAATTGCCCATCTGCTGATAGGATGTTCCCTCGTTTTGGTTCAACAATCAGGCTATCCTTCTCGAAGTTCTCTTTCCTTACTTCCTCCCATTTCTTCTTATCGACCGTCATGGTCTTGACCATAAAGACCACAATACCAACACAGAAAAGCAATGCCAGTATAATCACTAACGTGAATTGACCTGATATGTATTTCTTGTCGAACTTCATTTTTCTTTCTTTCTATTGGTTGTCGTCTTCTTCTTTGATGATGAATGGTGGTTTCGTTGGGTTGAGTAGTAGTGAGTCTCCGTTTGCTTTAAGTCGTTTGATGATTTCCGATTGGCGACTGGCGTTGAGCAGGTCGCTTTCAATGGTCAGCACTTTGTTTTTCTCTTCTTGCAATTCTACCTTCAGGCTGTCAATGAGCAAGACGTCTTGCTGACTTGCGTATCTGTTACCTGTGTAGATGATAGCCAGAACAACTAAGAACATAAAGAAGACAACTTGATGTAGCATGAAGCGACTTTGCAAGATGTCACCTCCGATGATGGATTTCAGGGAAATCTCCCCAAGACTGTCTTCGTCTTCTTCCTCATCTTCCTCGGTGAACTTCTTGATAGCTTCAATCGCTTTCTGCCGCTCTTCTATCTCTTGCACCTCATCTTGCGTCAGTTCTGTTTCTTGCTCCTCAATGTTCGTCTTGTTCTCCTCGTCCATTATTAACTCAATTTAAACTCTTAATTTTCAATTTTCTCTGCAATCCTCAGTTTGGCACTTCTTGATCGAGGGTTGCTCTCCTGCTCTTTTGCATCTGGCACGATTGGTTTCCGTGTGATCAGTTTGAAGGGTGATGATACGTTGCCAAAGAAGTCTTTCTTTTCATCTCCTGCAATGCTGCCCGTCTTCATGATGTTCTTGACCATCCTGTCTTCAAGCGAGTGGTAGGTGATGACCACCAGTCTTCCTCCGGGTTTCAGGCATTCGGTGCTTGCGGTCAGCATCTCTTTCAAGGCATCCATTTCATGGTTTACCTCAATGCGTAATGCTTGAAACACTTTCGCCAGCTCTTTCTTCTCCCTGTCTCTTACGAAGAACGGTTGCACGATGTTGAGTAATTCACCAGTTGTCTCAATCGGTTTTTGGCTTCGCTCCTTGACAATAGCAGCAGCAATCTGTCGACTATTCTTCAATTCTCCAAAACAGAAAAGGATTTCGGCCAGTGAACGCTCGCTGTAGTTGTTGACAATCGTTGCAGCGGTTGCCTGTGCCCGTTGGTTCATCCTCATGTCGAGCGGAGCATCGAATCGGAACGAGAATCCGCGTTCTGCATCGTCGAAGTGGTGCGACGAAACGCCAAGGTCTGCAATGATGCCATCGATTCCTGCGTCCTCCCCATAGTATTTCAGGAAGTTTTTCAAATATCTGAAGTTGCTCCTGACGAATGTGAATCGTTGGTCGTTAACGATGTTCTGTTCGGCATCGGCATCCTGATCAAAACTGTACAAGTGTGCATCTCCCTCGAGCCGTCTCAATATCTCCTTACTGTGTCCGCCACCTCCGAAGGTCACATCCACGTAAATCCCACCCTTATGGATGTTCATTCCGTCAATACTCTGGGTGAGTAAAACGGGCTGGTGATATGTGACTTCTTCTTTGTGCATGTAGGGTAAGTTTGAAAATGAAAAAACTGCTCGTTCGGAGCATTTATCTTTCTTAATAAGGTACGCGCGCGAGACTCATAAAAAGTGACGCGAACCTACAAGTAGGTATTTTTCGCTATGTCAGATTAAGTTTGGAGGTAATTCCGCCATGATGTCCTGCAGGTCAGCACCAAGATTTGAAGTCTTGCTCAGTACTGATTCAAATTGACTCTTGTCCCACACCTCAATGTGGTCATCAACGGCTAGGAATCTCACGTCTTGGGCTATCCCGGCAGATTTCAACTTTCGTTTGTTTATCAAAAAACGTCCGTTTCTGTCCAACTCTACCACTTCTGCATCTTCTAAGAACTGGCGCAGAAGGTGTTGATGCTGTCCGTTCCATCTGTTCAACCTCGCTTGAAGTGTGTCCAGCATGTCGTTCCAGAGACCTTCAGGATAAAGCACAAGGCACTTTTGGAAAAGGTCTGTTCGCAGAATGAGTCGTGTCTCTTTTTCTGCATCGAGAACTTTCCTAAAAGGTGCGGGCAAGAATACTCTGCCTTTCGCATCTGCTTTAGCTAAATAGTCGCCGATGAATCGCATCAATCCTTTGTTTTTGAATTCGATTGCAAATATAAACATTTTTCT
>Ga0310696_10004742_pt1 | contig 16608 bp, 14 predicted proteins | sample AusTroGonzalo_MG_4_FD_203885 | JGI IMG/M metagenome (GOLD analysis project Ga0310696, IMG submission 203885) | Bovine rumen microbial communities from tropical cattle in Woodstock, Queensland, Australia - Gonzalo_02 (v2) (version 2) | ecosystem: Host-associated > Mammals > Digestive system >...
TATGGGCTGCCAAGTGGCCGTGGTGCACGGCGGTGGCAAGGATATCAACGAGAATATTTCCTTGCTCCGAGAACAACCCACCTTTATCGACGGTCTCCGAGTCACGACGCCTTCTATCATGAAGATGGTCGAAATGACGCTCTCGGGTCACGTCAACAAGAAGCTCGTGCGAATGCTCCTCGAAAACAATTGCAACGCCGTCGGTCTCAGTGGCGTCGATGGCAAGTTGTTTGAAGTGGTCAAGAAGCAGGGCAAGGTGGATCTTGGCCTCGTGGGCGAAGTCAAGAAGGTGAACCCGAAGATCGTGGAAACGCTCTGGTCTGCAGGTTTTGTCCCGGTCGTAAGCCCGATTTCTATCGGCCCTGACGAAAACGGCAAGGCAATGAGTTGGAACGTGAATGCCGATACTGCCGCAAGCGAACTGGCTGTGGCACTCCACGCTGACCAGTTTGTGCTGGTGAGCGACGTCCCGGGCGTGATGGACGATTCGAAGACCGTCATTCCTGAACTCACGGAAGACGCCTGCGAAGCACTTATCGAAAAGGGCGTTATCAGTGGCGGCATGATTCCGAAGGTCCGCGAAAGTTTCAAGAGCATTGAACGCGGCCTCAAGAGCATTCACATTGTCGGCTGGAAGGATGCCGACCACTTTGTAAAACAAATTAATGGAGAACTGAACTATGGCACAATCCTTGGCTAATTCCTTCTTTGAAGAAGACAAGCAGTTTATCGCCCCGCTTTATGGCAAGGCCAATATCGAATTTGTCCGTGGCGAAGGTTCTTACTTGTTCGACAAGAACGGCAAAAAGTATCTTGACTTTGTCGCTGGCATCGCCGTGAACGCTCTCGGCCACCAGAATGAAGCCATCAAGAAGGCTGTTACAGAACAGATGGACAGCTTCTTCCACATTTCGAACCTTTATCCGAACTACCCGCAGGTAAATCTTGCCAAGGCTTTGCTTGCTGCAACGGGTTTCGACAAGGCTTTCTTCTGCAACTCCGGTACCGAAGCGAACGAAGGCTGCATCAAGTTTGCACGTAAGTATTTCGATCGCAAGGGCGAAAAGAATCGCCAGAAGATCGTGACGTTCATCAACAGCTTCCACGGTCGTACTTTTGCAGCCCTTTCTGCAACGGGTCAGCCGTCGATTCGCGAAGGCTTTGGCTCCATGCCGGGTGACTTTGTTCACGTTCCTTGGAACGATGTGGCTGCCCTCAAGGCCGAAGTCAACAACGACACTTGCGCCATCATGCTCGAATCTCTCGCTGCCGAAGGTGGCGTGATGACTGTTTCCGATGAAATGGTCGCTGCCATCAACAGCTTGAAGAAAGAATTCGGCTGCCTCGTGATTGTCGACGAAGTCCAGGCAGGCATGGGCCGTCTTGGAACGTTCCTTGGTCTACAGAAATATGGCATTGACGCTGACCTCGTGTCGCTTGCCAAGGCTCTTGGCGGCGGTCTCCCGCTCGGTGCCGTGCTCCTCCGCCAGAAGGTTGCTGACCAGCTCAAGGCGGGCGATCATGGCACGACGTTTGGTGGCAACCCGGTTGCTTGCGCTGTCGGTCTCGCTGTCGTGAACCAGATTGCAAAGCCGGAATTCCTCGCCAATGTCGAAGCTCGCTCCGCTCAGCTCAAGGCAGGTCTCGAAGCTATCGCCGCAAAGTTCCCGGCAGTGAAGGGCGTGCGTGGTGAAGGCCTTATTCTCGGCCTCGCTCTCGACGAATCGCTCCCGGTCGGTAACGTGATTGCCGCTGCCCGCGACGAAGGCATGATGGTTCTCAGCGCGAAGGGCAACGTGCTCCGTTTGCTCCCGCCGTTGAACGTCTCTGCTGCCGAATGCGACGAAGCGCTTGCAAAACTTGGTGCGGCTTTTGCAGCGGCAACGAAGTAATAAAAATTTAAAAGTTGATTTGTCAAGCCCGCGAAGGGCGGACACCGCCTTCTCAAAAATTGCAAAAAGACCTGGATCTAGTTCTAGGTCTTTTTGTTTATGCTTTGTCCGTAAATAAAGTTCTAATCAAGAAAAAATCAATCGTTATTTTACGGATTAGTTTGGTTGTGATGTTTCAGGATTACTTGTTTTGTTCGAATTATTTGAAATAAAGTGGCTAAAGCAATAAAACTTTTCTTTTTGTGATTTTTTAAGGATGTTTTCGTTATTTTCACTTGCTTATTGTGACCTACATCGCACTTTGCTTTTTTGAATGGTCTCGTAACAAAAATGTCATAAAAATGGAAAAATAAGGTATGCTTAAAACTCTTCCATGAATGGACCGCTTAACTTATATTTACTCTCACATGTGACAATCCCTTAAATCGAATTGTTCATGCTGGAGCCCTCTTTGCGTTTTATTGTTTTGGTCTTTATTTTGTTTTTTTGTGCTGAAAATGTATTCTCTGTTATGCTTGAAAACATAACAAAAAAATAAATATGTCGGAACAAGAAAAATTAGTAGCATCTGGAATATCTGCAATCCCCGCCGTGAAATCTGGCGATACGATTACGCTGCAAGAGGCGCTTGTAATCCTATGGAAAAATAAATGGACCGTAGCCCTTTTTGTCATTGTCGCGGCCTTGGTTGGTGGCTGTTATGCAATGTGGGTGCGTCCTCTGTATTCCAGCGATGTGTTGCTCCAAGTGAACGTGAAGGGGGCGAGCAGTAAATCGACTAAAGCCATGGGTGAAATGGGCGAGGTCCTTGAATTGGCGAGCCCGGCAGATGCTGAAATTGAGCTTATCAAGAGCCGGATGGTGCTTAGCAGCGTGGTTAAGGAAGAGCATATCCATTTTAAGGCTGTTCCGGTGAGCTTTTGGGATCGTCTGACGCATTCCGAGGGACGCATGGATTTGGATTCCCTGCATATCCCGGTAAAGTTGCGTACGGAAAAGTGGTTCGCGATTGCCGATGGCGAAGACGGGTATTCTGTTATTGCCCCTGATGGAAAGGTTATTCTTGAAAATGCCAAGGTGGGTGAAATTTATACGGCTAAATATGCGGGCGATTCTCTTGTAATCCGTGTCGGGTTTATGCTTGCGAAAGAAGGCCAGAAGTTCGCTTTGGCTCAGGGCTCCCCGTTGAAGGCGGCGCGCGCTTTGATGTCTGCGTTGAATGTTACGGAGCGTGGCAAAAAGACGGGCATTATTTCGGTCCGCTACAGCCATCGTTACCCGGACCGTGCGGCGTCTATTTTGAATACTATTGCGAGAACTTATTTGCGGCAGAATATCGAGATGCGCAGTGCCGAAGCCGAAAAGACTCTCGGGTTTTTGGAAGGCCAGTTGCCCAGTGTCAAGGCTAAACTCGATAGCGCCGAGAAAGTGCTGGCGGATTACCGCTATAAAATTGGCTCTATTGACATGAATGGCGAAACTCGTGCGCACATTTCGAAAGAAAATGACGTACAACGTCAGATTCTTGATTTGGAACAGAAAAAGCAGGAGGCTATGCGCCTTTTCAAGGCGGAACATCCTAGCGTCGTGACTCTTGTGAAGCGTCAGAACAAGTTGCGCGCTGAACTGGCGAACCTCAAGAAAAGTGCCGAAAAAATGCCCCTTACGCAGCAGGAAGTTTTGCGCTTGCAAGAAGAGGTTGCCGTAAATAGCGAAGTTTATACGAACATGCTCAACAATATCCAGCAATTGCGTGTTGTGCGTGTGGGTGAGGTGGGGAACGTTCGCATCGTCGATTTGGCACAGGTCGAATCGACTCCATCCAAGCCGAAAAGGATGAATATCGTTATTTGTGCAATCGCGGCCGGTTTTATGTTGGGTGTGCTGTTGGTGTTCTTCAGGCACATGATGAGGAATGGGGCTCGTTGTGCGTCTGAAATCGAGCGCGAAACGGGGATGAACGTGTTGGTGAAAGTCCCCTTGTCAAAGGATAAGTTGCTGCGGAAAAAAAGGCGCTTGTCCAATGGCGAGCCTTTTGTGCTGCGGAAAGCGGACGACCAGGTGACGGAATCTTTTGAATCCATGATGACGGCGGTCAATTTCTCGTTGCCACAGCAGGCGAAACATCCTGTAATTCTCGTGATGGGGCTTGTTTCGGGCGTCGGCAAGAGCTTTATCTCGCAGAATTTGGCTGCGACGATGGCTGTTAACGGTAAAAAAGTGCTGCTGATTGATGCCGATATGCGTCGTGGAGTTCTTCACGAAAGTACAAAACGTGGACTTGCCGATATCCTTGTCGGAAAAGCGTCTTTGGATGATGTTGTTCAAAACAAATACGAAGAGAATCTGTTCGTGCTTGGCTCGGGACGATCCCACATGACGACTTGTGGCCTTCTCCGTAGTGACGCTATGGACAAATTGCTCAAGGAAGCTCGTCAGAAATTCGACATGGTTATTGTCGATACTCCTCCGCTGAACTTGGTGACGGATGCGGAACTTATTTGCCCGCTGGCTGATTTCTCGTTGTTCGTGTTGCGTTATGGTTGCCACCGCATGGATGATATCAAAGAAACGTTGTCGAAAGTCTCCCGTTATTCTGGAAAGCCGGGAGCGATTGTGATGAACCACTGCGAGTACGAACCGGGACATTACGGTTATTACGAGAAGGAATATTATTGCAAGCAGCAAGATTACAAGCGTTTCTCTTTTGCTTCTTTGATTTTTTTACTGGGCTCCAAATTCGGGAATAAACAATGAATAAATTAAAGGTATTCTCTGCTTTGACTCTGCTTCTCGCTTTTGCGGGAATGTCTTTTGCTGCCGATGAAGAAATTGTCGGTAAGTATGGCGCGATTACAATCAAGAAGGTGACAGTAGAAAAATCGACGAACGGCCGGAAGGCGCAAGTCGAATGGAACGTGGCCTATATCGATGATAGTTCTGACGAAACGCCGGAAATTAAAGAAGATGTCAAGGTGGATTCCGTTTATTATAGCCGCAAGTTCAAGGCGGGCGTGCCTTCGACATTGATGCTTCCTTTTGAAGTTCCGACATGGAAAACGGGTTTGTCTGTATTTGAATATGCTGAAGTTGTTAAAGATTGCGATAAATGTGACTATCGAATCAATGTCAGAACGAATTATTCTCAAAAAGTGAAAGCGAATACTCCTTATGTTGTCATTTCCGAAGGCAAAGACCATAGTGTCTCTTTCAATATGGAAAATGGGTCTCCTGATTATATTACGCTCAATACCTCGAATAAAGCGAAGGGCACTTCATTCGTTAAGGATGACTACGAGTGGAATATTATCGGAACATACAATCGCATAGAATTCAAGAATCCTAAGGGAATTTACGGCTTTGCCGCCAAGAATAAGAACAATACGAAAATGGGCGATTTCAAGAAGGCTGTCTGTAGCGATACAAGTTGCGCTTATATAAGACCGTTCAGGTCTTATCTCAAGTGCACGCTGGCCAAAAAAGCTTCTGGCATAAAGGCCTTGGCGAAAGCCGGCGATGAAACCGCAAGCTTGGATAATTTACCTGAAACGGTCGAAGTGCGCGTGGTAGAAGGTGACAGTACAATGTCCCTTGGAAAACTCAATACCTATACGGGTGAATTTGCCGTAGATGACCGTTGGTACGATATGAAGGGCCGTAAGCTCTTGCATAAGCCAACCGCTAAGGGAACCTATTACAACAACAGGAAAAAAGTTGTCATCAAGTAGGCGTCGGTATGAATATCAGGATTGAAAAGAAACGATATACGCCTCCTTTTATGGAAGTCGTGAAAATGGGCAACAAGTCCTGTTTGTTGTCGCATTCGCGTATAGACGACGATGATGACGATGATGATGTCGATATCGATGAAATCGATGGATACGACGACGAATTTGGTTAAGTCTATCTCCCATGATTAAAAAAGGCCGCGATTTTATCGCGACCTTTTTTCTTGCGTTAAACAACAAGACGTTCTTATAGCAGTCCTGTTTACTAACCACTAATCACTAACCACTAGCCACTGCGCCACCGGCGCTGCTAAACGTTGAACAGGAAGTACATGATGTCGCCATCCTGTACGAGATAGTCCTTGCCTTCGGTGCGGACGAGTCCTGCTTCCTTGGCGGCGTTCCAGCTGCCGTGCTTGAGGAAGTCTTCGTAGCTGAGCGTTTCGGCACGGATGAATCCGCGTTCGAAGTCCGTGTGGATGACGCCTGCGCACTGCGGAGCCTTGAAGCCCGCGTGGAACGTCCAGGCGCGGCATTCCTTTTCGCCAGCGGTAAAGAACGTGCGTAGCCCGAGAATTTCGTAGCCTTTACGAACAACAGAATCAAGTCCCGATTCCGTCATGCCGAGTTCCTTCAAGAAGTCTGCCTTGTCGGCGGGTTCCATCGCGGAGAGTTCTTCTTCAATCTTGCCGCTGATAACGATAACGTCGTGGCCGTGCTTCGCGGCATATTCCTTGAGCTGATCGACGTAAGCGTTGCCGGTGAGGATGTCGTCTTCCTTGACGTTTGCGCAGTAGAAGAGCGGCTTTGCGGTGAGGAGTCCGAGGTCCTTGACGATGAGTTCCATTTCGTCGCTGTCGTGCATCACGGTGCGTGCGGCGCGGCCTTCTTCCATCGTCTTTTTCAAGAGTTCACAAGCGGCGAGGCGGGCTTTCGCTTCGGCGTTGCCGGTGCGTGCAGATTTGGCTTCTGTGGCAAGGCGCTTCTCGACCGTGTCCAAATCTTTGAGGATGAGTTCCGTTTCGATGACTTCTACGTCGCGGATCGGATCCACGGAACCGTTCACGTGAATGATGTTCTCGTCGTCAAAGCAACGCACCACTTCCATGATGGCTTCGCATTCGCGGATGTGGGTGAGGAACTGGTTGCCGAGACCTTCGCCTTTGGAAGCTCCCTTTACAAGACCCGCGATGTCGACAAATTCTGTAACGGCGGGAACGATGGATTTCGGGTTATAGACCTTGACTAATTCGTCGAGTCGGGCATCTGGGACGCTCACCATGCCGACGTTCGGGTCGATGGTGCAGAACGGATAGTTCGCCGATTCTGCGCCTGCGTTTGTGATTGCGTTGAAAATAGTGCTTTTGCCCACATTCGGGAGGCCTACGATGCCACATTTAAAACCCATGATAATCTCCGATTTGTAGCGGTTACTCTTTCCGCTTGATTTTGCAATGTAAAGTTAGAAAAATGTGGCTCATCTGCAATTATCTGTGGGGCTGTAAAATCAAAAAAAGCTTCAAAGCATATGCATATTGATGCATCGGTGATAAGCGAGTTAAATGAATTTTTGCCATTGATTCAAAAAAGCCCTTGTGGCGGGCCACATGAAAATCTAAATTTACGCCCGTTTTAAGGTGTTGTATGGCGACGGATGCGATAAAAACAAATATGGATATGTTGAACGGCCCTCTCGGAAGAAAAATTCTGAGGTTCGCTATTCCGCTCGCGGCGACGAGTATTTTGCAGCAACTGTTTAACGCCGCCGACATCGCCGTGGTGGGGCAATTCGCAGGCGACAAGGCCTTGGCGGCCGTCGGGGCGAATACGTTCGTCATCAATTTGCTGATAAACTTGTTCGTGGGCATTTCCGTTGGCGTGAACGTTGTCGTTGCCAATTCCATCGGTGCTCATAGCTACCGTTCCGTAACTCGGAGTGTTCACACGTCGGTGATGGTTTCGTTCTTTAGCGGAATCTTGCTTTCTTTTGTCGGTGTCTTTTTTGCAAGGCCGATTCTTTCAGCGATTTCAACGCCCTTGGATGTCCTGGACATGGCGGTGCGCTATCTGCAAATTTATTTTGCCGGAATGCCGTTTGTGATGCTCTTTAACTTTATCGCCGCAATACTGCGCGGCAAGGGCGATACCAAGCGTCCGCTGTATGTGCTTATGGTGGCCGGCGCAGCCAATGTCGTTTTGAATTTGATACTTGTGGCGGGTTTTGGTTTGGGCGTGTCGGGAGTCGCGATTGCTACGGTCCTGGCGAATGTGATTAGCGGATTTACTTTATTCTATTTCTTGCTCCATGAAGTGGGACCGTTCAAGCTGGAATTCTGGAAACTGCGTGTGACGCCGCTTTTTTTAAGCCGTATTATGCGTGTGGGGCTTCCGGCTGGACTTCGTGGCGTTGTATTTTCGTTTAGCAATGTATGCCTCCAGTCCGCGATCAATAGCTTGGGTTCTTCGACGGTGGCGGCATCGGCGGCGGCCCTCAATTACGAATTTATCGTTTATTATTGGCTTAATGCGTTTTCTCAAGCCTGCGTGACTTTTGTGGGGCAGAATTACGGAGCGAAAAACATTGCGCGTTGCCGCAGTTCCGTCCGCTGGACACTTTTGCTTGGCTGTTCTACGACAATCGTGTTGAGTGCTCTTTGTTGTATTTTTGCTCACCCCTTGCTTTCTGTCTTTACGTCCAATCCCGAAATTATTGGAATCGGTTCTATCCGCATGAATGTCGTGGTGGGGCTCCTTTGTATCAATGTCTTTTTGGATGTGTTTTCCGGGGCGCTTTCTGGAATGGGGCATTCCCTTGCTCCGGCCCTTACCTGTGTGGCCGGGGTGTGCGGAATCCGTATCCTCTGGGTGATTTTTGTGTTCCCCATGTACCGTTCCTTTGCTTCGCTGATGGTCGTCTATCCGATAAGCTGGGTGGTGACTATATCCGTTATAGCGGGAATTTACTTCTATCGGGTGAAAAATCCCAAATTTTAAGATTGTAAATATTTGTTTTCGTTTTTGGCCGTTTATGCGGTATTGTCAAATACTTGACATTTTGTCAATGAACGGATTTGGCGTTTTTTGTTAAAAAGCGGCAAATTAAGGTAATTTTCAAGTGACCAAATACGGTCATACTGCCGATTTGGGATTAGATATACAGGTGTCAATTAGTGTTGGAGAATTGACTGCTTCTGTATCGGATGGAGACTTGGCTTGCTGTTCGTCTTAGAGTGTTGAACGATAGAAGCCTTGGCCGAACAGATTTCTAATCCCAAACGGCTTTTTTTATGGCTTGTCAAATATTACTTTGTATTTGTTTGACCGATTCAACGGATTACTGAAAATCGTCCTGGTTGATTCCGTACATTCTTACGTTGTCAATCCAAAGTTCTGTTCCGTTATATGCAAAAATCGTAAAACGCGTAATCTTGTTCCGTGTGACGTCCCAGCCATGGTAGCTCTTGTCTTCGGGCTTCGTAAAGTCTTCTGGACGGACTGCCACGCGGGTCCATTTCTTGTCGGCGGAACCTTTGTACGTAACCTTATAGTTCGTGTCAGTTTCGACAATCGTTTCGAGAATGATTTCGTAGTCGCCGTTGCCCTTGAGCCAGACTTCCACAGAATCGAGCCTGCTCCAGTCGTGCGGACGCTCGACAATGCGAGTCCCGATGACAACGTACTGGCCCTTGGCATTATTGGCAGAATATTCCACGTGGAGAACGTTCTTTCCGAAAATGGAACTGTCCATAGAACTGTCCGCTTTTTCGATGCCGTTCGTTGGCTTTTTTTCAAGGTTGTTTTGGACGGTCGCGCTGTCGTGCGGCTGGATGTACCAGTCGTACTTGTTCAAAGGTTCCGGGAGGTCGTTGTACTTTGAACCGTTTTCGAAGTTCAAAATGTCGATGCTGTTGATGGCGTTTACGAGCGAATCGCTCAAGTCTTTCCAAACGTCGACGCTGCCGAGCTTTGCGGCCTTCTTGTCGCCCCAGGCGAGTATCCAGGGTCTTACGGTATCGGCGGCACTTTCGACGCGGATGTTGAGTGTTGCGCTGTTGAACGTCGTGTCCCAGCCGTCAATTTCAAACGGGATTAAATTGCCGCTACCGTCATAGAGGCGGATGTCGCTTCCGTCTTTTGCGGCTTTCTTGAAATCGAAGTTGTCAGCGTTCAGTCGCATGATGAGAACGGTCGGGAAACTGAGCGGACGCATCCAGTCCGAAATCAGCGTGGAGGGCATGAAACGGATGGCCTTTTCGGGCAGGACCTTGCTTGGGTTCTCGATAAGTCCCAGGTCAATGGTGTCGTTTGCGGAAACGTTGAAGGACACTTGTCCGATGGAATTTTGCTCGGCAACATCCCAGGCGGTTACGGTGAGGTTTCCGCACGGGGCCCTCCTGATGACGAACTGCCCGAGGGAATCGGTCTTGACGATTGTCCCCATACCCTGGATGGCGACCCATGCGTAATCGGCGCTGTCCGGCAAATCGATGAGCCCCTTGATTGTACCGGCGGTTTCGAGCGCGGCGCTGTCGAGCGTGTATTCGTGATTGAGGTTGTTGAGCGTGTATTGCAGGACGATGGACGATTCGCCCTTGGTAAAGTTGATGGTGTAGGAGCCGTTCTGGTGACCGTCGATGTGGACCCAGCCGTCCGCATCTGTTTCGCCTTCGTAAGTGTAGTTTACAGAACTTGTCTTTGACGTGTCCGCCACGTACCATGACGGGAGCACCTCGTAGCGCACGTTGTTGGCCGGTTTTCCGTTGTCAAAGACTCGGATGGCGATGGCGTTTTCGATTTCTGTCGTATTCCCTGCCGTGTCGTTGCCTGTGCCGCAGGCGACGATTAGTCCAAGAGTGGTCAAATAAAGAAGTTTGCGATAGTTGTTCATTTATTTATCCTTCTTCTTATTGAGTGCGACGGGGAATAGGGCGAGGTTGAGCTGCATGACCCTGTCGGGAACGATGCATTTATCGACCCGGATCTGGATTTCTTTGCGGAATTCCTTGAGCATTTTCTTGATGTCGTCGAAGCCCTTGGAATCGACTGCCATCGTGATGGTAGAAATGTCACGGTTTTCGGGAGGAATTTCACTCAATGAACGGATGCCGAACTGCATGACCTTTGAGTGGAAACTGCGGATTGCTTCGGCCTTTTCGGCGCCTTGGACTGTGATGTGCGGGTCGGAGAGGCGGACTTTGCTGTTGTTGTTTATGGGCTGGATAAATCCGAGCGATTTCAAAATTTCGATACTTTCTTGGGCCTGGTCTTCGGTGATGGGTGGAATCACGCTATTTGCGATTTCCGGAATATCGACATTGCCGTGCTTCACTTCGATGAGAGCTCTCACGACAATCGTCCACCAGGCGCTCAGGTATTTGAGTTCGTTGTCCTTGAGCAGGTGCCGCTTGACATCACGCAACTGGAATGCCTTTTGCAATATTTCGTTCTTTGTCTTTTCGGATTTGGTGCGTGACGCGACAATCAACAAATCGAAATATGCTGCCCCGCGGCCATCGAGCCCGAGCATCTTTTTGGCTGCCGGAACCGCATGGACGGGTAGATTGCGTTTTTTCTGGACAATATAGTACGCATGGCTTGAGTCCAAGCCAAGTGTTTTTCCGAGCGTGCTAAAGGAATACAAGGAGTTGTGTTTTTTGTGCTCCAAGTAATAATCCTTGATCATATCCCGGTAATCATCGTAATCAAAGATTTCTGCCATAACCAAACCTACTATCGTAAAATATACTTTAAATATTTTACGGAATTTTATTAGATTAATCTTATCATGCGAAAAAATGGAAAACAAGCCTATATGGGGACTCGGATTGTCGTTGTTTTGACCTGCTTTATTTTTGCAGCGTTTTTTTTCATTACGTATTTGAAAAAGTCTTCTGATTTTGAAAACCGTGAAACGCTGATTTTGGAAACGAACAATTGTCTTGCGGCAGGGGACTGGAATTGTGCCGAAAAGAATGTGCGAACCCTTTTGAATGCGACCCCGAACGATACGAATTTACAGCTGCACCTGGCGGGAATCCTCTTTGAGCAGGGACGTTACAAGGAATGTGTCTATTACATTCAATCGTTGAATTTTAAGAACAAGGACCTGGATTATCTTGTCGAAAAGTCGAGCCTTCTGGAGCAAGAAATGGAAAAACTCGGTGTCGAAAAGTCGATGCACTTTCGATTGGAATTCGATGGATCCCCGGCAAAGAAAGACGTGATGGAGGCTCTTGCTGTTTTGGAAGTGGCTTTTGATTCCCTTAGCGATTTGTTCGGCTTTGTCCCAGAAAACAAGATGTGCGTTGTACTTTATCAGGAAAAGGAACATCAAGGAGTCGGCCCGCGGCCGGAATGGGTCGGAGCCATATTCGATGGAAAATTGCGAATCCCCGTGAACATGATGGCGTATCGCGAAGTTTATCGTCCGGTGATATTCCATGAACTGACGCATGCATTTGTACGTTCGATGACCCGTGCCGAATTGCCTTTTTGGTTGAACGAGGGGATTGCGCAGGTAATCGATGCGTCGCACAACAACGACGAACGCCCGAAAGGGGCTGCTCCGAACCTCAAAACGTTGACGGAACAGTTCGTAAAGCACAATAGTTCTGAAATGGCGACGAAACTTTATTGGTACTCCCAGAAAATGGTCGAAGAACTTCTGATATTTGGCGGTGGCGGTAAGGAGGTGTTCCGTAAATTTGCCCAGTGCATGCAGGATGTCCACCAACTCGGATTTGATGTGGCCTTGCGGAAACATTTTGCCGTCACGTCTGAAAAATTGTTGGAGTCCGTGCGATGAAAAATATTGTGATTCTAGCGACGGGTGGGACTATTGCCGGCGCTGGCGAACGGGGTAAAGATATCGGTTACAAGTCGGGTTCCATTGAAGCGCAAACGCTGATTGACGCCATCCCGGAATTGAAGAACGTGGCGAATATTCGCGTGGAACAGGTTTGCAACATCAATTCGGATGATATCACCTCTGAAATCTGGATAACGCTTGCGAAGCAGATAAAGACGCTTTCGCAGTTGGCGGACGTTGACGGCTTTGTGCTGATGCACGGGACCGACACGATGGAAGAAACCGCTTTTTTCCTGAGCTTGACGCTGGGGGCAAACGCCGCCGGTGAGAACGTCGCAAAACCGGTCGTTTTGACGGGATCGATGCGGCCTGCGACGGCTGCGGAACCGGATGGCCCTGCAAACTTGCTCTTTGCCGTAAAAAGTGCTGTTAGTTTGTCATCTTCGCCTGCAACTTGTCATGCAGGCGGGCGTCACCCCGATAGAAATACGATAGGATCCAGTGCAGTTTATGTCGCATTTGCAGGCAAATTAATGGACGCACGATTTGTGCAAAAAGTCCATGCGAATAATTTGGATGCTTTTTCGTCATTCTCGACCGATAGGGAGGGAATTCATCAAGCTTCATCTCACGTATGTAATGGGCTTTTCGATATTTCCTCCTTGCAAAAATTGCCGCGCGTTACGGTCCTTTACTTCAGCGCCGATGCGGATGTTGAACAAGTGAGTTTTGCGGCGGAGCATTCGGCTGGGCTCGTCATTGCCGGTGCCGGTGCGGGAGAGTTTTCTTCGGCTTGGGCCGATGCGCTTGCGAAAGTGAGTGTCCCTGTTGTCGTTTCGAGCCGTATCAATCGTGGCTCCATTGTGCCGGAACAGCTGCTTGTGCCGGGCACGATTGCTGCTTACGATTTGCCTCCGGCGAAGGCGGCCGTGCTGTTGCGCTTGGCGCTGACAGTCACGAATGACCCCGCGAAAATTCAGAAGTTTTTTGAAGCTTCGTACACCTTGTCATCCTCGAAACCCGTCACCCTGAAGAGCGAAGCTCGATAGGGTCCATTATTTTTTAACGAGTGAAAAAATGAAATTCTTAATCCAGCGAGTCTTGAAGGCTCAAGTCGATATCGAAGGCAAAACCGTCGGAAAGATAGACGGCAAAGGTTTCCTTGTTTTGATTGGCGTAGGCGAGGGCGATACTCGTGAAATTGCCGACCGGTTCATCAAGAAAATGCTTGCGCTCCGTATTTTCGCCGATGAAAACGGAAAAACGAATCTTTCCATCAAGGATGTCGGCGGCTCTCTCTTGCTCGTGTCTCAATTTACGTTGTATGCCAATTGCAACAAGGGCAATCGCCCTACGTTCAACGGAGCCGGTAATCCTACGCTGGCGAACGAACTGTACGAATACATCATCGAACAGTGCAAAAAAGAAGTTGCCGTCGTTGAAACTGGAAAATTTGGTGCCGATATGCAAGTGAGCCTCGTCAACGACGGTCCATTTACTATAATGCTAGAGTAGCACGGAGTTGGTTATGAAAAAAAATCGTTCGTCGTTCACGGCTTTGTTGTTTGCTTCAACGTTGTTTGTCGCTTGTGCGGGTTCGCGCGACAGCGCTCCCGAAAACGATATGACCGACGCTCCCTGCACGGAATGCGGGACGCAGGGTGAAATTGAACTGAAAATTACAGACGAAAAGTTCTACCGCGAATGGAATCCGGTGGCGTTTGACCGTATAGATTCTAGCGCCGTTGTTGGTGTTTTTCCGTCGCTCAAGGTGACCGCCTCACGTCCCGAGGATTGCAAAATGTGCCACAGCTTTAGCGCGGACGCTCTCGATTTCGACCTTGCTCGGGTGGAAGATTCTTTGTTCGCAAAGGCGTTCCCTAAAATGCAGCGGGACCTGATGATTGTGGGAATGCGCGTTCCCGATGCGGATTCTTCGTATATCGATAAACTCTCGTCCGTAATCCTTTCTGAAAAGTTTGTCGAAGGGAAACGTCTTGATGATGTGGCCCCATGGGAAGAACGCGATGGTGTTGAACAAACGCTTGCGCGCCAGTTGCCTTTTGAACTTTCGAACTTGCTGAACGGTATTGCAAGCCGCTATGGCATCCGCTATCTGACGATTCCGCTTGTGTTGAACGTGTCCATGGATCCGGACTTGGGCAAAAAGGGCGGTTTCACCTGGCAAATTATTTGGAGCATGTGGGACGCCCGCTACGGAGAACTCGTTCTGCTGACTTATTCCAAGTTCACGGCATCGACGACAAGCCGCGTCGCACCTGAAAAGGAATGGGCGACACCATTTGCGTCAAGACTTTGGAAAATGTTCAATACCGACGTTAAACACCTCGAAAACCATTAGCGCTTCCGAGAGACTTTGTTTTTAATGAAAATGTCGCAAGGTTATTTTGCCTTGAGCAAGTTGTCAAAATAGACGATTGTCTTTTCGAGTCCCTTGCGGAGCGGAATGGTCGGTTCCCAGCCGAGGGCTTCCTTGGCAAGAGAAATGTCCGGGCGACGCATCTTGGGATCGTCACCGGGGAGCGGCTTATAGACAATCTTGCTCTTGGAACCCGTGAGGTCAAGAACTTCTCTGGCGAGTTCAAGCATTGTGAATTCGCCGGGATTGCCGATGTTCACCGGGCCGATAATCTTGTCCTGGTTCATCATGCGGATAAAGCCTTCGATGAGGTCATCGACATAGCAGAAGCTGCGTGTCTGGCTACCGTCACCGTAGATGGTGAGATCTTCGCCGTTCAGCGCCTGGACAATAAAGTTACTCACGACGCGGCCGTCGTTCGGGAGCATACGTGGACCGTACGTATTGAAAATGCGGACAATGCGGATATCGACCTTGTTCTGGCGGTGGTAATCCATGAAGAGCGTCTCGGCGACGCGCTTGCCTTCGTCATAGCAGCTGCGGATGCCGATGGGGTTCACGTTTCCCCAATAGTCTTCCGTCTGTGGATGCACGGCCGGGTCGCCATAGACTTCGCTCGTGCTCGCCTGCAAGATGCGCGCATAGACGCGTTTGGCAAGGCCAAGCATATTGATGGCGCCCATGACGCTAGTCTTGATGGTCTTTACCGGGTTGAACTGGTAGTGAATCGGGCTTGCGGGGCAGGCGAGGTTGAAAATGCGGTCCACTTCCAAAAGAATCGGTTCGGTCACGTCGTGACGGATGAGCTCGAAGTTGCGGTTGTCTCGCAGATGGGCTACATTCGCCATTCTACCTGTAAAATAATTGTCCAGGCAGATGACTTCGTGTCCGTCATTCAAAAGTCTTTCGCAAAGGTGACTTCCTAGGAATCCCGCACCACCGGTAACTAAGCAACGCATAAAAGCTCCATAAATTTTTTCAATTCAAAGGAAATATAGTATTAGTAGGCCGTGACCGTCATTCTGACGACTGTAAGGAGGAAGAATCCAGTGAAGGAATGGACTATGGGCTCGGGCTTCGCCATCTGGGGTCGCTACGCTTTGGGGAATCCGGAATAACACCGCATCCTTGCCCCCAAAAAATGACTCCCAAGACCTTATACATTTTTTTTGTAAAAATTACGTTGTAAACTAAATCTTGTATTGACAAAATAAATTTTTTATATAGTTTAATTACAAATAAAGGTTGCCGGAATGAATTTCTTTCGATTCTCCCTTGTATTGCTGTTTGTACTGGTGAACGCCCTTTGGGCCTCGACCCTCTCCGTCCGTCTTACGACCGAACGGCACCGCACTGAATGGAACTGGGTGGAGTACCGCCTGAAACTGAAAAACCTTTCCAACAAGCCCCTCAAGAATCCCGTCGTCCGCTATTTTGCCGAAAATCCGAGAATCCAGTACTGCGAGGCCCGCCCGAACGACACCGGCTGCGCTGGGATGGAGTATGGTGCCTATGACGTCGATTCCACGCTCAGGGCGGTAGTCGATTATTTCTCCGTCGTCAACTCCGTGAAGCCGAAGTACTACTACGATTCGAAACATACCGTCATTACGTTTAAGTTCCAGGGCTCGATTCCCGCGGGAGCGTCTTCTAAGGTTCATCTGCGGATCATGAAAAAGAATTACCCTGCCTGGGACTGCTCCCGCGATTACTCCTTCCAGAAGAACGCTGTTGTCCAAGAAGAAAACTACAAAATGGCCGTTTATGACGCGGACGGAAACATCTTGTGGGGCAACGACC
>Ga0310696_10004743_pt1 | contig 16608 bp, 16 predicted proteins | sample AusTroGonzalo_MG_4_FD_203885 | JGI IMG/M metagenome (GOLD analysis project Ga0310696, IMG submission 203885) | Bovine rumen microbial communities from tropical cattle in Woodstock, Queensland, Australia - Gonzalo_02 (v2) (version 2) | ecosystem: Host-associated > Mammals > Digestive system >...
GAACTGGTGCAAGTCAAGACGGCGGATAAACGGATCCTTGCTACGGAACACTCTCCTGAGTGATTCCATGTTCGTCATCAACTCACGCAAGACAATCGGATAACGGTCGACGTGATTGAGGTAGTCGAGAACAACCCCTTCCTTGTCGTTTTCCTTCAATGCCGCATAGAACTCGGGGCCGCGGGTGCGGATAAGTTCGTTGTAGTCATTGCGTTCGGTTTCGTCAGGGAACGAGAGGTTCACTCTGCGCTCGGTCTCCAGCTCCATTTCCTGTGCTTCGGAACGCTCGATTTCCTTACGCGCGCTTTCCACTTCGTTGAGCTTCTTCTGCTCGTCAAGGCGGTAGTTCGTGTAGTCCTCGATATTGTTGCCGAAATCTTCGGGCTTCAATCCCTTGTACTTCGCGAGCTCGGTTTCAAGTTCCTTGATACGGCCCTTCAACTTTTCGCGCTTCTGCTTCTCGATGGAGAACGCATGCGCTACCCGCTCGTCATGGGAATATCGCTTCGATGGAGGAAGTTTCTTGTCGGACTTGTCCTTGTCCTTTTCCGGCGTGTCCTTCGGCTCGTCCTTCTTCTCCGGTTCCGGCTTCTGATTTTCTTCCGGCTTCGCTTCCGGCTTTTCGGCCTTCGGTTCGTCCTTCTTCTCCGGCTCGGGTTCTGGATCGGGCTTCTTTTCGGGTTCCGGTGTCGGTTGCTCGATTTCCGGTTTGTCGCTCGGCTCGGGTTGTGCGGCCTTGGCTTCGCGCTCCATCTTCTCGGTAACCATTTGTTCTGCCTGTTCTGTACTAATACTCATAAGGTTGGCATCCTTCTATAACGCTGGAAAAGTTGCACTGCGGGCGCGTTTACCCGTCTTTGTGTTCAATAAGTATGTCGCTCCCCCTAGAGCTTCGGTGCCTTGGGGAAACGCTTGATTGCATACTCGGTGTTGCCGGCCTTCGTGATGCGCTTCTTCGCCCCGTTCCGTGCGCCCCACCCGTTGTGGTATGCACGTCCGAGCGACGGTGCGCTCAGCAGCTTGTAGAGCTCCTTGGCCGTCGCGGCCTTCGTGCCCGCGCTCGGGTAGAAATACCCCTTGCTCGGGTTGCTGCGGAAATAGAGGAAGACACCGCCTGCCGACGGTATCGCCCTCGCGAAACAGCTGGAAGACATGAACAGCGGGCGCCTCGGCTCGTTGTCGTTGTCCCAGTATTCCTCGTGGAGGTTCGGGTTGTTCAACTCCGCGATTGCCGCGCGGCGGGCCGCGAGGCTGTTCTTGTAGACGGTTCCGACGAGCGACTGGTATTTCGCGAATATCCTGTCGCGCATCGCTTCCGACTGTCGCTGCGCAGCCTTGCGGTTCTTCATGCTGCGGGCGTTGTTGAACGCGGTGTCGAACTGGACTTCAAACCTTACGGCCATCGACTACCCCCTTTCAGGCGCGTATGCCCGGTCGGCAGCGTCCTGGACACCCTGGCGGTAGCCCGCGTCCTCGGCCCGGCCCGCGATGTTCTGCTGCTCCATCGCCGTCTTCTGGGCGTCGAGCAGCAGGCGGTCGGTCTCGTTCTGCGCCTTGGCCTGGTCGCGTTCCGCCTCGTTCATCAGCTTGGCGGACTCGATCTGGATCTTGGCGCCGTCAACGTAGCCGTCCTTTTCGAGCTTGGCCGTTTCGAGGGCCATCTTGTTGCTTTCCTGGATCTGGAACTTCTGCCAGTCGAGGATGCGCTGTTCGCGGTTCTCCATCAGGTTGAGCTGGGCCGTGTCGAGTTCCTGCTGGAGCTCGCCGTTGGCCGCAATCTGCTCGTCGAGCTGCATGCCCATTTCGTCAACGAGGGCCTTCATCTGTTCGAGCTGGTGCACTGCGAGCGGGTCGATGTCGGTGTTGTCGAGGAACTGGACTTCGCGCGGGAGGTTGGCGATGAGGTTGCGGGTCATGTCCTCGCCCACGTCGTCTTCCAACGTGCGTGCGAAGTAAACCGCGAGGATGCCCTTCATCTCGTCCGGGCATACCGCGCCGAGGGCCGTCAGTTCCTGGCGGGCCTTCATTTGCCGCGTGATTACGCTCGGGCCGTTTTCGAGGGAGAAGCGGAGGTCGGCGCCGCCGGTCAGCATCTCGATGAAGATTTTCGCGAGGACGTTGCAAGCCGAGAACGCGTTCTGGTAGTAGCTCGCGGTGTTGGCTTCCTTGCTCGTCTGCTGGCGGAGGATTTCCGTGGCCGTCCGTTCAGGCGTGCCCTGCGGGATGCCCGTCAGCGGGACGCCCACGACGTCTTCCATCAGGGTGCGGGTGGTCGTGATGACCGACTGCAGGTCGCCCGTCTGGAACTGTTCCACGATGGGCTTCGGCTCGTGCTCGCCCTTCCACATGACCACGAGGGCGTCGTCCTTGTCGCTGTTCGCGTAGCTCTTTTCGAGCCCGTCGATTGCGTCCACGTTGATGAGGTAGTTGGCCTTCGTGCTCCGGCCGCAACGCTCGATAAGCGTGGAGTATGCGATGTTGGCGCCCAGTTCGAGGTTGAGCGTCAGCTGGACGATGCCGTTGTAGTTGATGTCTTCCTTGTCGTAGATTTCGTTACCCGCTATGCGGATAATCGGGATGAACTTGATCGGGAGGACGTCCGACTGGACAATCTTGTCGCCACAAATCTTGTAGAAGTGGACGCCCGCGTTCTCCTTGACGTAATAGGAAACGATGGCCGTCTGGTCTTCCGGGCAACCCCACTGCTCCATGTCGTTGAGGTCGAGGGCAGCGCGGGTCTGCGGGTAGTTCATCGGGACGACATCCTCGCCGTAGAGGCGCTTCGCCTTGCGCAAGGAAATGAAGTTCACGATGGCGCCTTCCTCGGCATCCTCGCCCGTGGTCGAGCAGCATGCCGGGTCCATTGCCACGGACTGCAGGTGCTTGACGCTTTCGAGGGTAATCTTCGCCTCGCCCGTCAGCTCGTCCTTGTCGGTAGAAACCACGAGGAAGCCGTAGCCCGAGAGCACGGCCTTGCGGAAAGAGTCGAGCAGGGCGCTCTTCACGTCGTTGTCGGCTTCGAGTGCGTCGATTGCTTCCTGGACATTCTTCAAGTCGCCCGTCTTGTCCTTCAACTCCGTATGCCACGGGCTGGCCGACATCGGCGACGCGATGGCGTTGCAGATGACGTTCCAGTTGTTCAGGGAAAGACACTGGCGGTTCTTACCGCTCCGATACTGCTTCTTGAACTCGTCGTCCCAGAAGTTGCCGGAGTAGCGGCGGAGGTCCTTTGTCGCGCGGGAAAGTGCGGAACCGAACCTGCGGCTGGAACGCTTCAGGAAGTCGGTGCACTGGTTGATGATTTCGAGATCTTCTTGCATTTTAACTCCTTGCAACATGCAATAAGTATCAGGCTACGCCAGATGGTAGCTGTAACGGCACTGCCCGGCGAAACCGAACTTGCTCGGCTCGTCGTATGCCGCGTAGAGAACCTGGTCGAGCGAAGAGTGCCAGTCGTCGATGTCGTCGTTGTCACAATACCTGATGCCCGCATAGTGGAACTTGATGGGACGGAACGAGCTGGCGTATGCCACCTGCGCGTTGCCCGTGACGTGCGAGTTCAGCAGCACGCTCTCGATATGGAACGTGTTCGTGTAGAACGGCCAGTCGGAATAGCCGTCCGGGCGGATGAAGCAAGTCACGTCGGCAGTGATGATGACGCTCTGCGCCCCCTTCAAGTTCGGGAGGCGGAAGAGGGTATCGATCGGCAGGGCCACGTCCTTGAAGTTCACGATCCAGTAGTCGTCCCATGAAACGTCGCGCTCAGGCGTAGAGCGGCTGTCGTGCACGACCCAGATGCCCGTGCTGTCGGTCGTCCCGTCAACATTCGCGCAGAACCGGCCGTAGTCGGTATAGGGCGTGTTACCGTAAGGACGGAGCTGGCTGTAAGGCATGGTGTAAGTGATTTCCGCCTTCTCCGTCGGGCAGCCGCCGTAGTTGTTCAGGTATTCGAACTTGCGGCTGACCGCGCCGTCATAGGAAATTCCCGTCCAGCGGCTGTCGTCGACGAAGTTGTGGTCCGAGAAGTTCCCTTCCCAGTGGCTGAGCGTGCTGACCGGGGAGGAAGAATAGTCCACCCCCGTTACCGGGCTCAGGTAAATCTTCGCGCTTCCCGTAACCGTGTTCTTCGCGAAGAGCCCGCGGTAAACGTAGCCCGGATAGTCCACGTCGCCATAGGTCAGCGTGATGTATTCGGGGAACTGGTAGATGTCGGCGTTCACCTCGCAGCCGATGTACTCGTAGTCCGTGAAGTTGTCCTGGCGGACGTTGATGCGACAACGGCGATACTTCGGGGAAATGCCGATTGTGTAGAAGTCTGCCTGCACGTCCACGTTGTCGAGAAGCATGGCCTGCAACACCTGGATATGGTGCGACGGGTCGAACGTCACGGATCCGCGACGCCACTGGATGTTGCTCACGACGATGTCCTCGGTGTTGGTGATGGTAAGCCAACAGTCGATGATGTTCAGGCTGTGCTGGGAACCCGTAAGCTGGACGGTGCCGGAAACGTTGTGCAGCTCGATGTCGCCCTGGATGGTAACGTTGCTGAACTCCGCGTTCTCCGCGATGGAGCCCGCCGGGAGCGAAAGTCCGGTAACCCGCTGTTCGCCGAGGTCGCCGAAGTCGCGTTCGCCGTTGCGGAGTTTCAGGATGATATAGGTGTTCGCGCTCTCGCAGTTGGAGAGCTCGATGCGGCAGTTGGCGAGCTGCAAGTTCGTCCAGTTGTAGTCGGTCGTGAACCAGTCCGTATGGACGGTCATGTTGGTCATCGTCACCTGGCGCCCGATGCGGTGCGTGCTGTCGACGGTGCAGTTGTCGAACTGGCAGCCCGTCGCCGGGTTCGCTTCCACCACGACGTTCGTGTCGGAGAGGAGGCACGGCCTGTTCTCGATGTCGATGATGAAATCCTTCGTGTCGATATGGTTGCGGCACTTCCAAGAGAGGCGGACGGTCTTGGAGTCGATGGTCGTGTTCTCGTTCTGGAAACTGAACGAGGCCTTGCGGTCGAACTCACCGAGCATCTCGCTCTCCGTCTTGTCCACGAAGACGGTCCGGTCGCTCACGTCATAGCCGTTGCGGCTGTTGACATGGAGCCCGCCGTACACGAAATACGGATACGCTTCCGAGCCGTTGAAGAACGGACGGATGGACTTCGTGTTGCAATATGCAACAAGCTGCGTAATTCCCGTGGTATGGTTGACGGTCGAATACACGGAGTCCTGCGGGAACACGCCGAAGTGGCGGCTGTCGCAGTGCTCGGTCGGCTGGACCATGATCCACCGGCCCGTAAGCGCATGCTCGGACTGGATGACGGAACCGTTGTCGTCGTCGGCCTCGCTCTGCGGGTCGAAAACGTAGTTGATCGGCTCCTTGTCGCCCGCGGCGTAGTAGCCTTCGAGCGTCACCATGCGGATGCCGTCAACGAGCGGAACCTCGGCAGGGTCGAGCTCGCGGAGGCCCTGCATCGTCGAAATGCCCATGGCCGACTGGCCGTCAACCTGGCGCATGTCGATGGAAGCGCTTTCCACGGTGTATTGCAGCGACCACTTGCTCTCGTCGCGGGTGTCGATGCCCTCGGCTTCCTCGTCGGCGAGGCGCCCTTCGCCCACATACTTGAACATGTACGCAATGACGTCCACGTCCACGAAGACCTGGCGAACTGTGCGCCCGAGGCTGTCGGTCAGCTGCGGGTTGGCGAGGGGAACATGGTCCCCGTCGAAGATTTCCGCGGACGTGTTGCCGTCCTTCACCATGAACTGAACACAACCATGCAGCGGGTTGCCGTTGCGGTCGTAGTAGCGGTCGCGGTTGTCAAAGTTGCGGAAAGATGCCATTGCTATTCTCCTTTGAGCGCCCTTTCGACGGCGTTCTTCTTTTCCTTGGGCAAGGACTTGAACCACTTCGTTTCCTTGAAGTTCGTTACCTTGTCCGCATAGCTCTCCGGCTGGAACGGGTTAGCGCGGAGGTTCGGTTCGATGGACGTGCCCACGAGGCCCAACGTCTTGCCGAGTGCGAGGCCGATGTTGTAATTGCGCTTGTTGGCGCCCTTGGAAGCCTCGGCCGCGTATTTCTCTGGGAATGCCGCACGGAGGCGGTTGGCTGCCACCCTGTTCGCGTCATAGGAACGGCCCGTAAGGACGCTTCCGCCTTCGAGCGTCGGGAACTGGGCTTCCCTGTCATAGAGTCCCATTGCCCTGGCGACGTTTTCCCTCGACGGGGTTATCGTGATGCCTTCCACCGTGTTGCGCGGCGACATGCCGATAACGTCCTCGACATAGAGCGCATGGCTCCCTTCCGGGTTGATTACCGGGTTCTGTGTCTTGTAGTCGGCAAGAGCAGCCTCGGCCATTTTGACGTCCTTCGCTGCTTCGTCGGCTTCACGGGCGGCTTCTTCGACCGCACGCTGCTTGGAAACACCGTTGATTGTCCGCTTGCGGCTTGCGCGGATCATGTCGAACTTGGCGGCTGCTTCCGCTTTACGGAGCCTGGCGTCTTCAAGGGCGAACGCCACGTTGTTCTTCTCTACCCTGCTTTCGATGCCAAGCGCGTTGAGCTTGCGTGCCGCATTGTCCCACGCAGCCGCGTTCTCGATGTCGGAAACCCCCGCAAGTCCGCCCTGCATGGAAGAGGTCGCCCCCTTCTGTGCGGCAATGCTCTGGTTGCGGGCATCTTCGATCTGCCGGGCAAGGACGTTGCGCTCTGCCATAATCGGGTCGTCGGCTCCCCTGAGCCCACGCTGGAAACCGCGGGCGAGCGGTCTTGCTCCCACGCTTCCACCACGGGAAAGGTAGCCGCCTAGCCACTGGGCGCCGCCCGGGACAGTCGCTGCCGCCACGCCCGCGCCGATGGGGGCAAACGGGTCAACCCTGAAACCGCCCTGCGCATTTGCGGCCTGGCGCAACGTTTCAACACCCGCGTCGGCAAGGCCGATACGGAGCGGTGAAGACATCAGGTTCTTCGAAGCGGCCATTCCGCCCATCAAGGCGCCAGTAACGAGGTCGGTCGCGGCTGCCCTGTCAAGGCGCCCGTCGTCGAAGTCGCCCGTCAGCGACTGGCGGATTGCCTCGTCGGTAACCGTCGGATTGAGGGCCATGCCGAGTTTCTCCACCGGGCCGGCGTTGCCCACTTCCTGCTGCACGATTTGCCCGCGGTCGTAGTTAAGCTGATGCTGGGCGAGCGTTTCGATGAACTTCCGGTAGTCTTCCTTCTTGGTCGGGTCGAAACCGAACTTCGGCATTTCGAACTTCAAGTCGCGATACGACATGTCGCGCCAACCACGCTGTCCTTCCTGCGGGACTATCAGCTTCTGGTATTCTGCGAACTCTGTCTTCTTCGCGGCCGTAATCGGGTCGTCGCCGTTTTCATACAGCCACTTTTCGAGCTTGTTCGCGTCGTATGCGGCAAGGCGCTTCGAAGCCGCCTCGTCGAAACCTTCTTCCGGTATGCGGCTGCGGATCTTGGCCACGTTCTCGTCGGCGAGAACCTCGATGGCCTCGTCGCGGTCGGCGGGAAGACGCCTCAGCTCGCCCGGGAAAATTCCCTTGCTGAGGACATCGTCGTAGTAGCGCTCGGCTGCTAACCGGGCTGCGTCGTATGTTTCATTCTTCCATGCCATTGGCTGATACCCCGATTACTTGTTAAAGGGAATTTCGCGGAGAACCTTGCCCTTGTCGGTCGTTACAGTCCCGCTACCGTCGTTGAACGCGTTGATCTTCACCGGGACGGTCTTGCCGTCGATGTTGAGGTTCTCCGTGCGTTCGGTCTTCCCGTCACGGCGCATGCGGGCGATGATGGCGCGGAGCCCCGCGTCAGTCCACTGCTTGCCGACAGCCGCCTTGATGGGCCCGAGGTCCGCCGGAGTAAGCGCCTTGATCTTGTTGTCCAGTTTCGTAACGAGAGTATCATAGCCCTTCTGGTCCTTGTACTTCTCGATTTCCTTCTTCTGGGCCTTCAAGTCGGCAATCTTCACGCCCTTCCGGTCGATTTCGGAATTGGCCTTCTCCTGCGCCTTCTCCCAAGCCTTCGTGGTCTCGATGGCGTTGCGCTTGTTTTCGAGGCCGCTGTTCAGCTTGGCAAGGTCCTCGGCAACGTGCGTGTTGCCCGCGAACGGCTTCAAGGAATTGATTGCCGCCTCGATGTCCTCGGGCGTAGAAGTGTCCGTGTCGATGACGCCCTGCGCCTTGGCGCTGACGTTCTGCCAGTCGGCCGGGACAGTTTCCACGACGGCCGGGGCTGCTGCCGGTGCTGCCGGGGCTGCTGCCGGAGTGGAAACCGGCTTCTGCATCCAACCCTTCTTGGCGCCGTAGTCTTCATAGAAGTTCACGTATGCCTGTGCGTCAGCCTTGTCCTTCTCGGTGCTCTTCGGGTTACTGTTCACTTCCCTCAGCGCGTTCTGGGCAAGCGCATAGTCCTTGCGCCACTGGTAACGCTGGTCGTCGTCGGCCATGCCCTGCTGGATCTGCGACATCTTCTCGTTGCTTTCGCGTTGCAGCTTGTTCTGGATTGCAGCCTGCAATGAATTTTGGTAGGCGTCGAGGCCCGAACGGTCGCCGTTCACGATGTAGTCGAAACGGGCCGCGCGGTATTCCGGCGACGTGCGCTGCGGGTTTTCCGATGCCATGCGGGCCTTGACTTCCGCGATGTCCCTGTCGATTTCTGCTACACTGCGCATTTAGATTACCCCGTCGAAAAGTCCAAGTGAATTGGTCGGGCGTGCACCGACGCCGCGGCTCGCCCTGGCCATGTAGTCCCCGTAACCACGCATGCCTTCGCGCGGGTCGTAGCCCTGCATGCTGATGGCATACTGGTTGGGCTGAACGGTCGGCTGCTGTGCCGCCGCGTATTCGGCAGCCTGCGTCCTGATTTCGGCGTCATGGTCCTGCTGGGCCTTGATGGCTTCCTCGCGTTCCTTTTCGAGAGCGGCGAGCTTCTCCTCGTCGCTTCCCCAAGTTTCGTAAGTGCGGCCTGCCGCTTTCAGGAAATCGGAAATCGCCTTGGCGTTTTCCTGCGCCCGGGCGTTCTTCCTGTCAGTGTATTCCTGCTTCCGGCGCATCGCGTTTTCGAGAGCAGCGGTAAGGATCTGTTCCCGGTTGTCCCTTGTGTAGATGCCTGCCATAGTCCCTCCTTAGTAGAGCCCCGCCATCGCGGTGCTGTAAGATGCCTGCGTCCCGAGCTTGTCCTGCTGGGCACGGAGCAAGTCGGCCTGCCTGGAGTCCATCGCGTTGTAGTAGTCCTGCGCGAGGTTCCCCTGCATGGTCAGCTTCGTGTCGGTAGCGGCTCGCTTCTGGTTGAGAGCTTCCTGCATGTTGCGGACGTAGTCGTTGTACTGCGAGTATGCGAAGTTGCGCTCGTCCTTGTATTCCTGGTTGGCTTCCTTCCAGAGCTCGTTGTCCTTCTCGGCAACAGCCTTGGCGATTGCCTGGGCCGCACCCGAACCGCGTCCGAGGCCGGCGCCTGCCGCGCTGTGCTGGACCTGCGCGGTCATGTCGCCGATGATTTGGTCGTAGTAAGGGTTGATGTAGTCTTCACGGGAACCGACACCGTAGTCGGCCGCGTTGAACTCCTTCGGCGTATAGACAAAGTCTTCCGGCTTGTAGCCAGCCATCGCATCGCGGTATGCGTTCACGTCCTGTGCCTGGCCAAGGGAACCACGCGTAGCGTAGTAGTCCTCGATGCCGCGCATCATTTGGTCATACTGCTGGGCCGCCTTCGTGGACTCGCCGGAAAGATAGTTACGCGCGTCGCGTCGGGACTGCCTGTCCTGGTCCTGTGCGTATAAGTTGCTGGCGAGCGATGCCGCCGCGATGCCGCCTGCGATAAGTGCCGGAATCATGCCGACCTCCTAGTTATCCTTCTTCAATTTCAACATTCCCTGCGCCGATACCTCAGCACCGAGCGCAAGCGTCAACTTCGAGTCCGTAACCTGGACCCTGGAACCGTCCGAACAAATCAGGAAGCCGTCATACACTTCCGGGAGCATGTAGTCGGTTACGTTCGCTCCCTTGTACGCAATCACGAACGCGACGTTCTTGATTACGGTAACGCTGCCCCAAGTCTGCCCGTCGTAGCCATACTTGCCTTTCAGGCCCTCGACGTTCATGTTCTCCTGGGAATACCTGACGAGTTTCAGTTCGTTCTGCATCCTTCCCCCTATGCGAACATCGCGCTCGGGCTCCACCCGACTTTAAGGTTCTCGATTGCGAACGGTATCTTCTCGGTCGTGCTGACTTCGAGCGTGAAGAACTTGCCGAAGCCGAGGTGCCAAGCCACCGTGTTCCACTGGTAGTCTCCCACCTTGCCGAGGTAGTAGTCCTCGTAGTCCGAGAAGTTTCCGCCGTCCCAAGAATACCTGATGGAAACGCGCGGGTTCACGTCGTCCGAGGGCTGCGAAACGGAACCGTCCACGAGGTTGAAGAACCGCGTGTCGTGCTGGCCCTGGTTACAAACGAGTTCGAGGCTGTCGATGAAGAACGGCTGGTCGTTCGACGTAAGCACGCCGCCCCTGCGCATCTTCAAGATCTTCCGCCCGTCATGTTCCTCGTATGCGTGCTCGTCCATGTAGCACAGCCACCCGTCCTCGCTCGCCACCATCGTCCGCTCGTATGCGAACACGGCGTGGTTGTAGCGCCAGTACGTTAAGTTGTTCGTAGCGTCATAGCTCGCACGGCGGTGCCACTTGTTCTCGGTCACGTCATAGACATACGTAATCCTGCTGTCCTCGAAAGTCAGCGAGTAGAAGACATGGCGGTGTTCCTGCCAGATGCTCGCGTATGCGTTCGTCGGGTTCTCCATCTGCGCGAGCTCGCGTTCGAGGTCGCCGGTGGAAATCCTGGTCAGCGTGGTGTCGGAGAGCATGAACACGCCCGAGTCGCCCACGTCGGAACTCCCGAGCCAAATCGTGGTATGGCCGAGCATGGCGAGGGAGTTCACCGCCTTCAAGCCAATCATGCCCGCGGCGTTGTCCGGCGAGCTGAACGGGTTGTTCTTGTCGTCGTTGAACGAGAAAGCCTGCCAAGACCTCGGCCCAAAGGTATAGAGCTTACTTCCGTTGGAGCACAGCGCGGTCGTCGCGTCGGTGCACCATTCCGAGAAAGTCAGGAAGCCAATGTTGTTCGTAGAACCGAGGCGCCAGATGTCGTAGTCGAGGTTGCCGTTCCCGTCCGTAACTTCGAAAGGATACTGGATGCTCGTGTAGAACGTATCGGTATCCTCGTCATTACATACAAGGTAACCATAAAGGTATGCAATGTGGCTGGGCTTGATGCGGGTGGTTTCGTCGTTCGGCCTTACCGGGAGCTCGATGGTGCGGAAGTCGTTCTGCTGAGTAGCCACGGGGACGGTAACGTCCACGGCATAGCAGTTCACGCCGTCCACGATGACGAGGTGCGGGTGCGCGTCGTTGTAACCACCAGTTTCCGTCATGCGGCACTCGGTGTTGTTCGTCTCGATGCGGGCGATCTTCTCGTGCGTCCCGTCCTTCCTGAACATGTACAGCCAGTTGCCGAACACGCCATAGAGAACCGGCTGGTTGCCGATACCCCTCGACACGCGGTAAAGGCCGCGGCAGCGACCGCCGAGGCGTTCCTGGTCGAACTTCTGTTCGCCGCTTACTGAACGCATGAGCAGCTGCGTGCTGTGTTCGGTCGGGTTCTGCGTTTCGCAGTACATGTTGAGGCTGTCCGATAAACCCACCTTAACTATGTTCGAGCGAGTCACGCTTCCGGCGATGTTCTGGACTAGCAATACCCTGTTGGCCATTTAGAACCCCCACATGCGACCGGAGACAACTCCCCAATAGGAGCTCCGTTCGGCATCCGTGCTTTCCCTGCGGACCTCCCTCTGGTCGGCCTTCGGCGTGCGCACGTTCTCCAGCATCACCTTGACATCATCCGCGAGCCTTGCGACATGGGCGTCGTCCATCCTCGGGTACTTGACGGCTAGGCTATGGGTAAGCGCTACCGTAAGCAGCTCGATATAGGCGTCCGGGATACGGAGATCCGTATCGAAGTCGAACTCTATGGCTCGGTTGTAGTCGAGCTTCAACTTGATTGCATTGGAAACGATGTAGGGCTTGACCTCGATTTCCCATTCGCCCTGCGCGAGCTCGCGGAAAGTCCACACGAGGTCGCCGTTGGGCTGGGAGTAGAAGTCGCCTCTCGGAATAAAATTCAGCTTCAACATGCCGTATGGCTGGTTGCGGTCGATGTTGAGGGTGTTGAGCTTCGCCACGCCCGGGACCTTTACATGGTATGCGTCGGCATAGCGGCGCATCTGCTGGTAGCGGGGGTCGAACTCGTCGGCGTTTTCCTCGAACCACTGGAAGTCCGAGCCAACCAGAATTACCCGGAACTTCTTGCCCGGGGTGTCCTTCGCGATTGCTTCGAGGCCGTTCTCGAAATCCTCCTCCGTGATGGTATAGGCCATCAGGATGCCGAGGGTCGGGAACACCTTGTTGTAGTCGCCGGCCATCGTATCTTCCTTGTCGTAGATATGGATGACCTGGCGGGCCGGGAGCGTAAGCCCCTGCTGCGTAAAGGCGAGGTAGTTGTCGTTGTTAAAATTTGAAACAATGCCCTTCAGGAGCTTCAACCCGCTCTCCATCAAGTCGCCCGGAGCGGGTTGCTTCCTCGGGACAACGTTGGACCTCGAAAGGGCCTCCCTGATAAGCGTGCGGATTTCCATGTTGCAAACCTCTTATTCAATAGCCACGGCGGGAGTCGAACCCACAACCTTCTCGTTCGTAGCGAGGCGCTCTTCCAGTTGAGCTACACGACTGTTAGTGGACACAGATCGGGTTCGAACCGATAAATTCCCGGGTGCAAACCGGGAGCGTTGCCAATTCCGCCACTGGCCCATCTCGTCCACAATAAGTATGCCCCATCAGCATCCGGCAAGCGCAAGATACCGGTCGCATACCGCCTGGGCCTGCTCCGCGCTGTAACCGCTGGTAGCAGAGGCGCCCCCGTGGTTCTTCGCATAGACGGCGAGCGCGATTGCGTCCGCAAGGTCGGGGGACTTCCCGCCCAGTATCTTCTTCGCGAGCTCCTTGGGCAACAGCGCCTGGCGCCCGCGCTTGTCGATTGCGACCTGCATGGCGAGGATCTGGGCGCGGGCCTCGTCCGGGACCCAGAAGCCGTTCTTGATTTCCCGGGCGAGTTCGAGGAACATTTCCGTCCTCGCGTTCGGGTAGAGGTTCTCGTCGAAGGGCTTCTGCTGGAAGTTCACCCCCTGCATCTTGATGCCCTTCGCGTCCAACAGGTCTATCGGGCCCTGGCCGTAGCCGCCCGTCGAGTCGCCCATGCCCGAGACGACCTTGAAGTTGCTGTATGCCTGGAAGACCTGCTCCGTCTTCTGCTGCGTGTTGAGATCGGGCTTGCCATACCAGTCCACCACGCCCGTCGAGTCGATGACGGCCACCATGTTCGTGTCGACGCCGAGGCCTGCGAAGTCCGCCCCCACCCAGTAACGCTTGTCGAGGCAAATCAGCTTGGCGGCGATGAAGTCGGACCGCATGACGATCTGGCTTGCGATGTCGAAGTCGAAGATTTCCCCGAGCACCTGCTGGCGGTAGATGTTGGAACCCTCGACGTAACGGTCTTTCAGGTTCTGCTTGAAGCGGTCGGACGTGAACGGGTTGTCGAGCGCCGTCGCGTGGATGACCGACTCCGGGTGCTTCTTGCACAGGTCTCGGAACCAGTTCTCCGCGGCCATGGACTGCGGAGAGGAAATCATGCGGGACATCGGGTTGAAACGTCCGCCACGCATACGGTCGGAAGCATACTGGTATGCCTCTTCGGGAATGAAAGCGGCTTCATCTATGGCCAGAAGATCGATTTCGGAAAGACCGAGCATGGCCTCGGGGTTCTCGCCCGAGTAGCCGAACAGCACGGAGTCGTTCGCGAGGGAAAATTCCTGCTCGCTCTTGTTGTAGCTGTAATCAAGATGGTTGATGGCACATACGGTCTGGAGCTCCTTGATAAGCACGCGCTTCAACGCCTTGTGGGTCTGGGCTATGCCTATGCAGCGGATGCCGTTGCACTTGACCATCTGCATGATAATCCACCACGCGAGGGCGCGGCTCTTTCCTGCGGAAATGCCGGTGCACGCGATGCGGAGTTCATCGTCGAAATGTTCACGGAAAGACTTTACGCCAATGAACTGCTCCTGCCACTTGGACAGCTGCGGCTTATTAGACGATTTCGAAGTCGAAGACGATCTTCTTTGAGCCACTGCCGCCTCCTTCCGATTTCTGTTCGGTAGTCGCGGCGGCCCTGATGTTCATGGCCTGCTTCTTCTGCGCCCACCGTTCCGCGTCACGTCTTTCAAGGATCTGCAGGTAACGTTGAGCCATCTTGTTGTCCGGGTTCACCAGAAGCTGCTTCGTAAGCAGCTGTCTTAGAAGAAGAACCTTTTCCTCGTAATAGGTGCGTGGTACCTTGTCCACTATCGTGCCCGCCGGGGCCCAGTGGAAAGCGACCTTTGCCCAGTCCGTCACGTTGTCCGTTGACAGTAGGCCCACCGTAAGCTCAAGATTAGACTGCGGAACCACTAGGCGCTTACTGCCATCAGTGATTTCCCTTGAAAGCGTAACGTGCTTGTAGTTGAGTTCGAGCCACCCGCTGAGCGTGCAACCGGGCGCCTTCTCTTCCAGAGCCTTTGCTTTCGTAGTTCCTAATCGTTTCATACTGCAAATAAGTATAGGCCGCCCCGAACGGGGCGGCCGCCTTGCTTATCGGCTCATTCGCTTCCTGGTGTTCTCGAAAAAAGCCTCGTCGCTGTCCACCCCCCGGTAATGCACCCGGCAATCGAGCGGACTTGCGAACGCTATGGGCGGACTTTTCAGCTTTTCGAGCTCGGCTGCCTTCTGGGCTTCCTGCTCGGCCTTGATCCGTTGCCGCCTTTCCCGGTCGCGCTGGTTCTTTCGCTTGCGCTGTTCCTCGGTCATTCGCCTGCCTCCTCTTCCCAGTTGATTTCCGGGAGCCCGTTGGCCTTGGCGAAACGGTCGAGGGCACAGGAAATGTCCTCCTCTATCTCGCCTAGTGTAAGATCATTGGCATGAATTCCGTTGGCCCACGTCCGCTTGACCGTCTTGATAAGTTCATCCCATTCTGGCATCTTTTCCCTCCTGGTGCAATACCGTTCCCGGCGGAAGCGGTTCCTCGGCCATCGACGGGTAGAGGTAGAGGTCGCTACGGTCGGCATCTTCTAGGGCCTTCCGTTCCTCGTCGCTCAGTTGCGACATCCAGGCGGAATCCACCAGAAATTTCTTCGGCCGCTTCTCTGTCAGTTGACGGAACAGGTCGGCGTTCATCTTCTTCTCGTTCTCCCACATTGTATTGAGGAACTTTGCCTGGTCCTTCCAATACCAAACCCGGACCCAAGCGATTGCTGCTTCTACGATAAGAAAGCCGATTGCAATACCGACAATAAAATCTGGCGTCATGGTTCTTCCTCCGTCATGATTTGTCCAAGTTCTTCCCCGTCAACGACAAGTTCTTCCTTGCCGGTCAGCCAGTCCTTGTGTGTCCACTTGTAGCCGACCCCGAACGGGACCTTGATCTTCACGCACTCTTCCTTCGGATACCAGTGCATCTTGCCGTCGTCGGGGGACTTCAACAGGCGGTGCGTTTCACGCTTCCTGCGCTTCCAGTCCTTGTCGTATTCCTTCTGGATTTCCTTGACCGCGCTGGCGTGGCCGTGGTTGATTTCCTCGCGGAGCTTTGCGAGGCGGCTCTCGACTTCGAGTTCGAGGCAACACTTGCCGTCCTCCTGGTCGACACGCCAAAGGGCGGCCTGCATCAACAGGTCGCTCAAATAGAGCAATTCTTCTTGTGGTGTCATCTTGCTTATTCCTATGGGTTAAAAGCCCCGCCGGGTAAGGAATTGCCCCGCAACGGCTCCCGGCGGGGCGAAAACCCTTGCCGTGCGGGATGAGCTACAGCCCCATTGCCAACCGCCTGGTGAAAACAATGGTGACAAAACTGATGAAGTGGCGATTGGCAATGCGACTGTAGGGAAAGCGCCCGCAAGCGAAAAGGAAAGGTTGACCCATGCTATGGGAACTTGCGGGCGCTTAATGAGTGATCCAAACAATGTGCAGGTATAAGCGTCTTGCAATGTGACGTTTTTACCAGAAAGCGTGGCGCCGTCTATTTAATTCGCCGGTCGGCGCGGTCGGCTCAACGTAAAGAGAAGGCTAAAAAGGCAAGTCGAGGCCATCGCCTGCATCAGGCGGAAGCTGGGCGGCGAGGTCACCTTCCTGCAACGGGGCATTGGCTGCGTTGAAGTAGGTGCGGGCGTCGATGTTGTTCATCGGGGCGCCAGTAACACCCTTGTTGTTCGCGGCGAGCATGGCGTTGCTCTGGCCGACCTGCTGCTGGGGAGCACCGCCGGCGACCGGTTCGTTACCGACCCACTGGCCGTTGAACTGCTGCGTGGAAGTGTAGTTCGGGGCTTCGTCGCCCTTCTTTTCCTTCTTTTCACCGACCTTGATGCCGTCCATGAGCTTGTAGCTGAGGACGTGTTCGTCGTTGACGTAGAACCAAGGAACTTCCGCAAATTCCATCTGCAGGGACTTCTTCTTGAACGGGCTGATGCCTGCGATCACGG